>Ga0209407_1001632_pt1 | contig 23017 bp, 17 predicted proteins | sample AD_JPNHG3_MetaG_FD_184410 | JGI IMG/M metagenome (GOLD analysis project Ga0209407, IMG submission 184410) | Active sludge microbial communities of municipal wastewater-treating anaerobic digesters from Japan - AD_JPNHG3_MetaG (SPAdes) (version 2) | ecosystem: Engineered > Bioreactor > Anaerobic... | reverse complement strand
ATGAGACAAAAAAGGTTACAGAAGAGGCATCATTTAATAATCCGTGTTTTATACGTTATCTATGGCAGCCCAATAAAGGTGCTAACGCTGCAAGGAATAATGCAATCCATGCATCAAAGGGTCGTATTTTGTTATTTATAAATGATGACACCTTAGCGATATTTACCATGCTTGAAGAACATTTAAAAACACACAGAGAGTATCCCCAAGAACATATAGCAGTTCTTGGTAGGATGACCATATCCCCTGATGTGCCTTATTCAATTTTTGCCAAGCTTCATCTCGATGCAAATTATGGACTCTGGGAAGGCCAAAGAGAACTCAACTGGCTTGCCTTCTACACATGTAACGTCTCGGTAAAGAAATCGTTTTTATTGAAATACGGACTTTTTGAGGAAGGTATAAGGTATCATGAAGATGTAGAACTATCAGAGCGCCTTTCTCGTCATGGATTTAAAATCATATATAATCCTCAAGCCTTGGGTTATCATTACCATCATCTAAAAGAAGAAGAGTATCTGAATGTGGCAAAAAAGGATGGTGTAGCCCTTGCTAAATGGTATAAGAAGTCCCCTCATCTAAAAAAAGAGCTCGCCATGTTAGATTTCCCTTTGTTTGTTCCTTTTTTTAAAAAGTTTAAGTATCTGATAGGTGACATAATATTTTGTAGATCATCAAGACCTTTTTTTATAAAGGCAGCAAGGATTTTAAAGAACGTTTTTGAACCTCTTTCCATTATGATTTACAGAAAATTGTATCAAGCTATTAAAAGAGAAGCTATTAAAAAGGAGTTAAATAGCATATAATCGTGAAACCCACCATCACCTTTTTTATGTCTTCTGTGGGAACCGCATATGGTGGTTCAGAAACATACATTATCAACATTGCAAAACATCTCTGTCATGATTTTAATATAAAGCTCATACTTGGTAGGGGGAGATTCACTGATGATTTCAATAAATTAGTAAGAAATTATCCCATCAAATTCTTAAGCGTGCCTTTTATATCAAGGTATTCGAGATTTTCAACCTCATGGAGAAAGACAAAGCTTTACAAAAAGATAAACGATTTTGATATTGAAGCATTAACTGTGATGGCCTCTTTAAAAAAGATAAGAAGATTCATATCTGATACTGATATCCTTGAGGTTCAATATCCAACAGAAAGCCTTATATTGCCCTTTATTAAAAGGCACATCAAAAAGGTGATACATTTTCATGGACCGTGGTCACCACCTATATATAACCACACTAAAAAGATAATAAATAGATACGCAGATGATTTTGTAACTTGTAGCCAATGGAGTAAATCAATTCTTAAACAAAATATAAAGACAAGGGATATTAAAGTCATATATAACGGAGTTGATACTACCCTATTCAAATCAACAATCGATAATGCTTTTAATGTTAGCGAACAATACGACCCTAATCTACTTAGAATAGGAACTGTAGGCAGATTAAGCAAAGCAAAAGGGACAGACATCCTTTTAAAAGTTGCATCAGAGATGCAAGGTGTTGCTGAATTTTTTGTAGTTGGACCTTGTGATGAAGATTTTTTCTCTTACTTAAAGAACTATAAAACCAGTAATTTTCATTTATTAGGACCAAAACCGAACAAAGATTTGCCTGTTTTTTATAATTTCATAGATTGTTTTGTCCTGCCCTCTTTAGAGGAGACCTTTCCTATATCTATACTTGAAGCAATGTCATGCGGTAAACCAATAATTGCTTCAAGGGTAGGGGGAATTCCTGAGATAATAGATGATGGGAACAAAGGAATTTTATGTGAACCTGGAGATTTTAAATCATTAAAAGAGAATATTGCTAAAATCATAAATGAAAAAACATTGAGATATAATCTTGCTAAATCTTCAAGGGAAACAGTAATCAAAAATTTCTCAATAGAGAAAACAAAAAGTAATTTAATCGAATTTTATAAAACCCTCTTAAATGTTTTTTAAAGAATTATAATTTTAAAATTTTTAAGATATGAAACCCACCATCACCTTTTTAATGTCTTCTGTTGGAGCTGCATATGGGGGTTCGGAGACATATACAATAAACATCGCAAGAAAACTGTGTAGTGATTTTCATATTAAGCTCATCCTCGGTCATGGGAGATTTACAGATGATTTTAAAATATTAATAAGGGATTATCCCATTGAATTTTTAAGCGTCCCATTCATCTCAAGACATTCAAAGATTTCAACCCTTTGGAAAAGAACAAGGTTTTACAAAAAGATAAACGATTTTGATATTGAAGCATTAACTGTGATGGCCTCTTTAAAAAAGATAAGAAGATTTATATCAGATACAGATATCCTTGAGGTTCATTACCCTACTGAAAGTCTTATATTTCCATTTTTGAGTAAGCAAATAAAAAAGGTGATGCATTTTCACGGTTATGCATTACCGCCTTTGTATAATTTTTTTAATAAAAAAATAAGTCAATATATTCATTCTTGTATTGCCTGTAGCCGGTGGAGCAAGGGTATCCTTGAGCAAAAAACAGAAATAAAGGGTATAAAAGTTATATATAATGGAGTCGACCCTGACCTATTTAAACCAGATATCAACAATTCCTTCAATGTTAATGAACACTATGACCCCAGCCTACCAAGAATAGGCACTGTTGGAAGGTTAAGCAAGGAAAAAGGGACAGATCTTTTTATAAGAGTGGCAAAAGAGATGTCAGGTTTGGCTGAATTTTTTGCTGTGGGACCGTATGACGAAGAGATTTTGAGTGTGACAAAAAAACTGAATGCTGTTAATTTTCACATAATAGGTTCTTTACCAAACAATTTATTGCACAATTTCTATAACTTTATTGACTGTTATGTGTTACCATCATTATTCGAGGCATTTGGTATAACGGTAATTGAGGCGATGGCATGCAATAAATGTGTTATAGCTTCAAACGTGGGAGGGATTCCAGAGATAATCGATAATGGAATTAACGGGATTTTAATCGAACCAGGGGATTATAATTCGTTAAAAAAGACTATAGCCATGATATTAAATAGCAAAGATCTACAAATGAATCTTGGTGAACAAGCAAGGCAAAAAGTATTGGATAATTTTACACATGAAGTAACATACAAAGAATTAAAGAATTTTTATTTTAATTTATTAGCTTAGAATTTTATATAATTGTAAAGAATGGTAGAAAGATTGCCAATGTATGAATGCTATATTTTGAAAAAAATTAACTTCAAATAACTAACATGAAATTATTCAATTATTACATATTGAATGTTATTGCCCAGGGTTTAGGAAGGGTCTTTACATTTGGTTCTAACTTTATAGCCTTTGCCCTAATAGCACGTTTTTATGGTTCAGAGTTTTTTGGTCAATATTCATATATTTTAAATTTTTTTGGAATTTTTATTATTCTTGCTGATTTTGGCTTAATGTCGATACTGGGAAAAGATATTTCGCAATTAAAAGAATCTCCACACTTGTATTGGGGAAACTTTTTAATTTTGAGATTTTGTCTTAATTCTTTAGTGATCTTTATATCTATAATAGCTGCATATTTCATACGTAAAGATTTATTTCTTCCTCTTCTTATTGGTTCCTTGGCTATTCCGTTTTTGGCTTCAAGATTTTTTGAACCAATATTTCAGGTTTTTCAACGCCCATGGTATTCGGCTTATACTTCAATATTGTATGGCATAGTTCACCTGGTTTTTCTTACTGTAGCTTTTCAGCTAAAGACTAATCTTTTAAATTTTGTTTTAGCCTATATATTGGCTAATGTTTTTTATTCTTTTTTGGCATTTTATTTGTCGAGGAAATCCGTAAAACCGTTATTCAAGATAAATAAGTCTATTATAAAAAATATATTAAAACTTGCTATGCCTTTGGGTATTTCATCAATATTCATAATCATAAGCAACCGTGTTTGCATTTTGATGCTTGCGGGTATGAAATCTGATTATGCTGTAGGAATATACAGCGCTGCATATAAATTTGTAGAGATATCTTCTTTTTTAGCAGCAATGGTAACTGCGCCTTTGATTCCTATATTTGCAGAAAAAGCAAAGAATGAAAAGGAATCTCTAAGATATATAACGAGCGATATAGCTGAATTTATTGCCATTATCCTTTTGCCCATCGGTGTCATATGTTTTTGTTTGTCAAAAGAAATTATCTTGTTGGTCTATGGAAGTAACCTTTTGGCTTCAGTTGGTGTTTTCAAAATATTAATTTGGGTAAGTATTATTATTTTTTATTCATTATTGATTTCAAGCATAGTTATTTCGATCGGTGTCGTCAAATACGCATACTGGCTTGGTGCGGTTGCCGCTGCGTTAAGCATCGGCTTGAATTATTTACTTATTCCTGAATATACCTATATGGGTTCTGCATGGACCGCTTTGATATGCGAGATTGTTCTGGTCGGGGTTACAATAAGTTATGCAATCCGGTATATAGGAAACATTTTCAGATGGAAAACATGGGCACAAATACTTGGTCTAAATTTGATTTTATATTTATTTTATAATATAAGATTGTTTGATTTAAATATATTTGCCAAGATTGCCACATCTTTTTTGTTATATATAATATTGATAATCAAATTAAAATTAATCAAAAAGGATTTATTGGAAGTTTTGTCCAAAATGAAAGTATTCTCATTTATAAACTTGTTCAAAGGTAAATATTTAAAATGAACAGAAAAAAAATATCTTTACTGTTGACAAACTTATTGCTGCTTATGTTTTCAATAATATTTCTTTTAGTTCTTTGTGAAATATTTATTCGTGTATTCTATCCGCAATCATTGATTTCTGATCTAATGGAGCCTTGTCCGGTTTATGGACTATGTATGAAGAAAAATACAACCGGATACCAACTCTCAAAAGAATATGATGTCAAAATAAGGTTGAATAATCTGGGTTTTCGAGGTAAAAATTTTTCGTTAAAACCCAACCCTAAGAAAAAGATAATCCTTGTTGTTGGAGATTCATTTGTTTTTGGATATGGTGTCAATGAAAATGATACCTTTTCGGCAAGGCTTGGCAGCATTATCGATGCAAAGAAACCCCAAAAATATGAAGTATTAAATTTTGGACAAATGGCGTCTGGTACGGCTCACGAATTGATAAAATTTCAAGAGACAGGTTTGTCGCTAAGACCGTTCATGGTCATATTAAACGTATATTTAGGAAATGATCTTTTTGAGAATAGGAGATTATTTGAATTAAATGGCAGCAGTCTAAATAAAATACAGCCTAAAATTACCGAAAATGTGAGGGCGAGAAAGATATCAAAGTGGATACCGTTTTCTTCGTGGTTAAGAGAGAATTCGCATTTATTCAGGTTTGTAGGTTTATCCGTTTTGAGGGTTTTAAAGCCAACACCCTCACAAAAAGAAGAAGAGAACAGTCACAAAGATATTGAGCTTTACAAACATATATTGTCAAGATTTAAAGAGATAACGGATAAACATGGTATACGTTTAGTTGTTACGTTGATACCATATCATGTTGAACTTGATGAATATTTGGCAAATGAGAAGCCTAATTCAAAATTTAAGATGGAACTAAAGTATTGTAGAGAATCCGTTAAACTGGTAAGCGCTGAGATGAATCTTCCCATATTGGACTTCTTTGATTATTTTTCAAAGAACGCTGACGGCAGACGAAGATACTTTTACCATGATCCGCACTGGAACGTTTTCGGTCATGAGCAGGCTTCCATAGCCCTTTATGATTTTCTTATATCTAAAGGATTGATAGAATAGAAATAGATATTTTTAAAGTTTTTATGAAAAAACCTGACAGAGTTGACTGGATAGATAATTTAAAGGGAATTGGTATTATTTTTATTATTTTTGGACACTCCATCTCATGTCCAGATTTTTTAATAAATTATCTCTTTTCATTTCATGTTCCTCTGTTTTTTTTCTTAGCAGGGGTAAATTTTAGTAAGTCACATCTTGATGATTTTTTTTTATTTTTCAAAAAAAGATTTAAAAGGCTTTTGATACCCTATTTGTTTTTCAATCTTCTGTCTTATGGATTCTGGATTATGAGAATTAAAATCTTTGATAGCCCACAGGAAGTCCCTATATTGAGGCCCCTATTAGGTATCTTTTACGGTAACGGACATAATAAATGGCTTGTCCATAATGAACCTCTATGGTTTTTTATATGTCTTTTTGTAGCGCAAATGTTTTTATTTCTAATTCTTAAACTTTCAAAAACGAAGATGTATACAATTGTTTTTTTATGTTTTTTTGCATTTATAGGTTATTTAGATTCAAAATACTTAAAAATTAGACTGCCCTGGAGTATAGACGTGGCATTAACTGCTGTAGTTTTTTTGGGTATTGGCTATATTTTGAAAGAAAATCTTCAAAAATTGAAGATTTTGAAAAACCCATTTCTCTTGGTTTTGTTTTTTTTGCTTAATATTTTTGTTGTATTTTTGAATGGTAAAATTGATATGAACTATAATAAGTATAATAATATTTTTTTATTTTACAGTGGGGCATTTTTAGGGATTTACTTTTGGACCGGTATCTCCATGTTTATTGGAAATGTTAATACATTGAAATATATAGGAAGTAATTCTCTTTCCATATTTGCACTACATATACCAGTGCTTTTAGTTATAGTAAAACTAATGATGATGATAGGCATACCCTATTCCATACAGGAAAATAATATTGCATTTATGTTTATACATACATTTTTAAGTATCCTGATGATAATCCTCATGGTATATCTTTTTAGTAGATATATTTTCTTTTTTGTGGGCAGAGAAAAATTGATGAGATAGGTTTTCAATAAGATGGAGAATTTTTTTTATCTTATAAGGTCATTAATAAAGCATATCAATTTTATTGGAGGTTCTTTTTTTTGTTTTTTTGTTATTTTTCTTTTAGTTCTGTTTCCATTGAAATTTAATGATAAAATCTCAAATTTTTTTAAGATTATCTGCAAATACAGTAGTTCGGTTTTTTTTGGAATTTTTATAATAAACGGTATTGTCTATCTTTTATATCCCAATTTTTTAAATCACATTGAACCTACCGTTGCCTCTATAGGACTTGCATTAAAAAAGGGTGAGCCTGTATACCCTATTCCTTTTGATTCATACCCTTATAACGGTATTTTATACGGCCCATTATTATTTGAGATTCAGATGGTTTTTCAGAGTTTGTTTACGCCAATCCTTGTTAGCTCAAAATTACCAGGTTTAATAGCCTTAATAATCTCATCGTATATACTATTAAAAACAAGAAAAGACTGGGTTTATAGGGGATATATTCTCTATCTATTTCCTTTTGGATTAATGCTCTTCTGGAACAGGTCAGAACCTTTTTTATTGTTGATTGTTGCAATAACTCTCTTTATAAATAAAAATCTTTCACAAAACAGATTTAAACCCTTATTTATAGGTATTTTAGGCGGTATTGCCTCAGGGTTGAAATTACACGGGGCTGCCTATGTTTTTGTTGCCTATCTTGCCACAATGAACGTAAATATTTCGTTAAAACATATAATAATATTTTCTATATCGTCCATTCTTTCCTTTTTCTGCTTCTTTTTACCTGAAAATGTGTCATTTGTAGGTTTCTGGCAATACATAAGTTTAGCAGGAAGTAGACATGGACTGTCGTTTTTTCTATGGCTTGAGAGTTTTATATACCTTATTTTTTTGTTTTTACCGTTTTTTATCTTAAAAGGATTTAAAAAACTACCTGTTATAAACCTAATTTTGATTGCAATAATAGAGTTTTTAATAACCATTGTGGCATCAAAGCATGGAAATGGTTTTTATCATCTATTGCCATTGATCCCTGTTAATGCTTTTATCATGTGGGAGGAAAAAAATAATAAAAAAGAAATTAATACGAAAAATAATCTATTAGCCATCCTTTACGCCTGTCTTGTGGGAGTTTCATTAATTACTGTTATATCTGGTCTAATATTGCCCCTGGGAAAAAGCTGGCAGATGTTTTACGATGCAAAAAAAGAAGTGGTTATCCTTTCAAAGAAAAGGCCGGATATAATAATGGGTGTGACCGATGAATATGGCTATCCGTTTTCATTTTTCAGGGTTCTTTTAAAAAACAGGCAGATTGATTACGCCTCTTTCATGGATTTACAGATATCAGGCATAAAAGACGATTCCCTGATTGAAAAATTAAATCAGTGTGATATCTGTTGTGTGTTAATGCCGGATAAAGGTGATGCCTTTACATTAAAAAATTATTACACGTCAAGGCCTTTATTTTCGGATAGGGTAAGACAGATATTTGCAAAGCGGTTTTTTATTACAGAGAAAGGCAGGTATTATTCAGTCTATGAATGCAAGGGAGAAAAAGCAATAAATGATTAAAATTTTTTGAAATATGATTAAATTTCTTATTGAGCAAAATTAAATGGTTTTTGATAACTTGTTGTTTAGGAATATCTGGCGGGAATCCTCCGGGTTTCAACCCGGAGATGAAAACCAGACGGCAACTATGTGTTATTTATTTTTTGTTTTATTAATTTCAAAAATTATCTATTTTTTGCTATACTATATGTATGAATAAAATTAATCTTAAACATGGAAGAACAGTTGTTTATAATGTGAACTATCATATTGTATGGTCAACCAAATATAGAAAAGAAGTTTTGATAGGCAACATAGAGCAAAGACTAAGGGAACTTATGAGTGAGATAGCAAAAGATAAAGGATTTGAAATAAAATCTATGGAAATTATGCCAGAACATATCCGTATATTTGTGACAGCACATCCAAAGTATTCACCTTCTTACATTTACAAAATGTTCAAGGGAATATCAGGGAGAAAACTTTTTATTGAGTTTCCAGAGTTGAAGAATCAATTATGGAAAGGGCAATTGTGGAATCCATCTACGTATATTGAAACTATAGGACACATATCTGAGGAAACGATAAAAAGATACATAGAGGACCAGAAAAAGAAGTGACAGTATTCAAGGCATACAGATACAGATTATATCCAACGAAGGTTCAAGCAGTGTTGATAGAGAAACACTTTGGATGTTGCAGGTTTGTGTGGAATTATTTCCTTACCTTGCGAAAGAAAACTTGGGAAGAACAGAAAAAAACAATAACTTTTTATGAAATTAAGAAATTGTTACCTTCTTTAAAAAAAGAAAAGCCCTGGCTTAAGGAAGTTAATTCTCAATCTCTTCAAGAAACATTGATAGAACTTGAAAAAGCATATCAAAGGTTTTTTAAAAAACTTGGTAATTTTCCAGCATTTAAAAAGAAGAAACACTCTCAGGGATTTTCTATTCCACAGCACTTCAGAATAGAGAACAACAGAGTGTATTTGCCAAAATTCAAGACAGGAATAAAGTTTAAGAAACACAGGGAATTTACAGGTTTACCGAAGAGACTTCACATAACCAGAACACCATCGGGGAAGTATTTTTTATCGGTTGTGTGGGAGACAGAGGTGAATATTTTGCCTGAAAGCGAATACACAGTAGGCGTGGATTTGGGCATCAAAGACTTTGTAACCATAACCAGAGTTAACGAAGAAAATGCATTTATAGAGACAGAAAAAGTTCCACATCCGAAGGTATTACAGAGATATGAAAAACGCATGAAGAGACTGCAAAGACAACTGTCAAGAAAGCAGAAAGGTTCTAAAAACAGACAGAAAGCAAGAGTAAAACTTGCAGCAGTTTGGGAAAAAGCAAAAAATGTAAAATACGACTATTTGCACAAGTTGTCTTCAAGACTGATAAACGAAAACCAAGTTATCTGTCTTGAAGACTTAAATATCAAGGGGATGATGCAAAAAAGGAAGTTGTCCAAACACATCTGGGATAGTGCATGGGCAGAGTTCATAAGGCAACTTCGGTATAAGGCATTGTGGTATGGAAGAAAAGTGATAACAGTTTCAAGATATTATCCATCAAGCAAAAGGTGCAACAGTTGTGGATGGATTTTTTCTGATATGAATTTATCTGTGAGGAAATGGGAATGTCCCTGTTGTGGAGCAAAGCATGACAGAGACATAAATTCGTCATTAAATATGATAAGAGTAGGGATGGATCAGCCCGAAATTATGCCTGTGGAGGAAACCACCAAGGTCTTCTCTATGAGAAGGCAAGTGGTTCTGGTGAAGCAGGAAGCGATGCACGGGATTTCAATCCCGTGAGCAGGTCACGGGGTCACCCATGTCTTTTATAAGAATATTGCTGTTTATCTGTTTTTTTTATCTCATATTCTCAAATAATACTTACGCCCAAAATTGTTATGCCAAAGGTGATGGATTTGGTGTATATCAGCCTTATTTAACGGATAAGGTATGTTTTTTATATGAACACTCAAAATTACTTCCCCCTGAATCAGAGATGAAACAGACTTTGCCGGGTGAAGAAAGCCTTCATCCTGACCCGCTTATGGCAGAATATCTATATTTGATAGTTAAAAAAAGGTATCTTGCAATAAAAAAAGGTACACCATTTTATGATTGCGGTTATAATTTAGAGACCTTGAAGAGAGACCCTGGGTTTGCAAAGCTTTTAGGTGTTCCTATGCCGGAGTTTCATTGTTCTGGTTTTGTCTTCCAATTTGTGCCTGTTAGACTTATCAATGAAAATACCTGTCTCTGGGTTGCATTAGACCTTATCGATTGTGGCAATATTGAACAGGATTACGATGTTGAATTAAGATGGAAGAGAGATCCAAACATAAGATGGTAATTATTAAAACAAGATATTTTGACCAATGTTGCCTATTTTTATAGTATGCTCGATTTTAATTTTTTTAGATAATATCACAGCAGAAATTGTTTGAAATTGCTTCTACCAAATAAAAAGTAATTTTTAATGAACTTTTATATTTCCTTGATAAATATTAATATTTTTAAAAAAAGGTAGGACAAAGATGCTCGCTATAGATGGTGGAGAGCCAGTCCGCAAAAAAGATGATTTCCTTATCTTTGGGGCACCCCTTATAGAAGAGGAGGATATCCAGGAGGTTGTAGCATGTCTGAAAAGCAGGTGGATTGGGACAGGCCCAAGGGTTGGCCAGTTTGAAAAAGATTTTGCAGAATATAAGAAGAAAAAATTTGCCATAGCAGTTAATTCATGCACTGCAGCACTCCATCTTGCCATGCTTGCAAGTGGAGTAGGACCTGGTGATGAGGTTATAACAACACCCATGACGTTTTGTGCAACAATCAATGCTATTATTCACTGCGGTGCAACACCTGTACTTGCCGATTGTGATAGAGCAACAATGAATATTTCGCCTTCAAAGATTAAAGAAAAGATTACAGAAAAAACAAAAGCTATCCTTGTTGTTCATTTTGCTGGTAGATGCTGTGATATGTCCCCGATCCTGGATCTTGCAAGAGGTTACAATTTACTTGTTGTTGAAGACTGTGCCCATGCTGTTGAGGCAGAGTATCGAGGACAAAAAGCAGGGACATTTGGTGATATTGGTTGTTTCAGTTTTTATGTGACAAAGAATATTACTACTGGTGAAGGGGGTATGGTAATAACAGATAACGAGAGGATTGCCTCAAGGATCAAGACCCTTGCATTAAATGGAATGAGTAAAGATGCCTGGAAAAGATATTGTGATGAGGGCTATAAGCACTATGAGGTGGTTTATGCTGGTTTTAAATATAATATGACAGACATACAGGCGGCAATGGGGATAAAACAACTCAAGAGAGTTAATCAATACTGGAGACGGCGTAAAAAAATATGGGATATATATAATGAAAGTTTTAACGGACTGCCATGTATACTTCCGTATGAACCTGAACCAGATACAGTTCACAGCTATCACCTATATACCCCACTTATAGACATAGACGCCCTCGGGAAAAGCAGAGACTGGGTTTTATCTGCCCTTAATGCAGAAAATATTGGTGTTGGTGTTCATTATGTTCCTGTTCATCTTCATCCTTATTATAAAAAAATGTATGGATGGAGAAGAGGCCAGTTCCCTGAGGCAGAGTTTATAGGAGACAGGACCATATCTCTTCCACTCTCACCTTCGTTAAGTGAAAGAGATGTAGCAGACGTTGTATCCGCATTTAAAAAGGTTCTAACGAGCTGTAAATGAAGATAGCGATTATATCGACCGTTTTTAAATCAACTCCACCAAAGGGATATGGCGGAATCGAGCGTGTCGTATACTTTTTAACAGAAGAACTTGTAAGGCAGGGCAATGAAGTAGTGTTATTCGGTCTGCCCGAAAGCTATTGCTCTGGAAAAACCATCATAGTTCCAGGCTATAATCCTTCCAGAATGCCAAGCGGTATTAAGAAAAAGTCGGAAGAGGTATCTGAGGAATTTCTTTATAAGGCTATGAAGGAGTATCTTGAAAGTAATCCTATAGACGTAATACATGATTGGTCATTTCAGAACCTTTACGTTCTGCGACATCCAGAAAGATTTCCTTTTATCATCTCAACTTGCGTTCCCCATTTTCCTGATTATACAAGACCAAATCTTGTGGCATGCAGTAAGGCACACGCAAGTTTTTGTGGGAAATCAGCCAAATTCGTTTATTATGGATTGAATTTAAATGAATACAAGTTCAGCTTTTCAAAAAAAGATTATTTTATTCACATAGCAAAGATAGCTCGTTATAAAGGACAGCATCTGGCTGTAAGGGCATTCAGAAAGACAGAAGAAAAGCTAAAAATAGCAGGAAACATTGAGGATTATAAATATTATAACCTGATTTTAAGACCATTTATTTGGTCAACGCCTAATGTATCCTACATAGGAGAGATAAATGGTGTAAATAATTATCTATGTGAGGCAAGGGCCCTCATTCAGACCCCCAGGTGGTTTGACGCATTCCCTTTTGTAATCCTTGAGGCTTTTGCATCAGGAACTCCTGTAATATCCCTTGCAGAGGGAGGTATACCAGAACAGATAGTCCATGGTCTCAATGGATTTCTTTGCAAAGATGTAGAAGATATGACTAACGCTGTTGTAAATATCTCTTCTATCAGACCTGAAGACTGTAGAGCTTATGCAGAAGAGCATTTTTCAGTAGAAAGAATGGCAAGGGATTATATTGAATTGTATCATAGAGTGATGGATGGAGAAAAATGGTGACAATTATATGGATATATTGGTAAAATTTTGATTGAGGTATAAAATTTGAAGAATTTTTTATCACGCTTACACGGTAGTGTCTATTATTTTAACTCCCTTATACCAGGCTTAAAGCCATTAAGGGCATATATTAATTGGCTACGGGCAAATTATGATATGTTCAGGCAACAAGAAGAGGTAAAGGCAAAGCCTCTTAAACTTACCATAGAACCTACTAATATGTGTCATCTTAAGTGTCCTTTGTGTCCGACAGGGCTCGGCATTGCAGAAAGAGATTTTTGTGAATTGGATATAGATTTATTAAAGCGCTTGATAGACGAATTAGGAGATTATATCTTTTTTGTAGACCTATTTAATTGGGGAGAACCTCTATTTAGTAAAAATCTTGAAGAATTTTTACGAATTTTGAATAAGAAACACATATCAACAACTATTAGCACCAATCTCAGTGTAAAAATCTCTGAGGAACGTATAAAAAAAATAATATCTTCAGGATTGAACCATATCATAGTATCTTTAGATGGTGCATCAAAAGATAGCTATAATGAATATCGCAGAGGGGGTAATTTTGACCTTGTTATAGAAAATATGAAAAGATTTGTTGCTATTAGAGATAAAATAAACTCAAATACACCTTATATAACATGGCAGTTTCTTATTTTTAGATTTAATGAACATGAGATAAATAAAGCTCAGAGAATGGCAAAAGAGATAGGGGTAGACAGGATATGGTTTCAAAGGGCTTGTTTAGACGAGGGAGATTTTAAGATATCTGAGAAGGATAGAATCATAATAAGAAAATGGATACCATCAGACCCTTCTTTAACTTTTTATGATCCAAAGGATGCTGAAGTGCATTATACTGAACCCTTAAGAGCCTTAAACAAAGTGAGACTAAAACGCTGTGACTGGCACTATATTTCTTCTGCAATAAACTCAGATGGCAATATATCTCCTTGTTGTGGTTTATATAAAAAATCAGATGACATGGGTTACCTTGATTCATCCAGAGAAAATTCTTATATGAAAGAGATTAATAATGATAATTACAAAAGATTAAGGAATGCTTTTGCAGGGCGCTGCGCACTGCCCGAAGATATTACATGTTCTCAATGTATAAATGGGTCACTTATGGCATATGCAACTGGTATAAACAGATGGATTTTGTTTATAACAATAGCAAAAATAATGCATTATTTTATTCAACCTTTTTACTATTTGTCTGGCAAAAACAAAAGGCCTAAGTTAAAAGTAAAATGGCCTGATTAGATTATATAAAAATTGTTTTACAGGTTTAGTGTATGAACTTCAAAAAGATACTTATTCTCTTTATTTTATTAATTTCTATACTATTAATTTTTTTATTCTACAAAATAGATTCTAACAGCGAACAGGGAAAAACTACAGATATCCAGGAAAAGCCAAAAATTATTAATGTTGGTTCTGTATCATCTGATATTATTTCAGTAATCATAAGTGAAAGAAGGGCAATTCATGGAAGTCAGGTCCCATATCAACCAGAAAAAAAAGATAAAATAATACAAGAAGGAAATGATATGTGGCTTATTAGAAAAGATAAGCCCATAGGTGTTTTGGTTGGTAGAACAGAAAAATTTATAATGACTTTTGATAGAGTTATTGGAGAAAGGATTGACCGAACATTGTTAGAAAAAACTGACAGCTATTCAATCACATCCAGCAATGACCCCGACTTTTTAGCTGGAAAAAATCCTTACGCTGTTTTTCGTAAGTCAAAGCCTACGGATTTTGCAAGGGTTGACGTTACATTTGAGGTGCCTCTTGAGCACATAATCTATCTTAAGCTAATAAAACCTTTAAAGATAGGCAAGGAATATACCATTGATTTTAAGCAAATTGGCATTCCAAAACATACCTTTGTCTATGATCCAAAGAAGATGAGAAGCGAGGCAGTGCATGTAAGCCATATCGGTTTTAGACCCGATGACCCTACAAAGGTGGCATTTCTCTCTTTATGGATGGGAAGCGGTGGTCCAATGGATTTCAGAGAAAAAACACCTTTTTATCTCATAGATGAAAAAAACGATGAAATCGTTTTTAAAGGTGAGGTTAAATTATCAAAAAAGATGTCAGAAAGAGATGAGAATGCCTATGGCAAAAACTTTAATGGCACGAATGTTTATATAATGGATTTTAGCGTTTTCAAAACACAGGGAAAATACAGGCTATATGTAGAAAATATAGGCTGTTCATACCCATTTGATATTGCAGATGATGTTTGGACAAAGGCATTTTATGTGGCAGCTCGTTTTCTATATCATCAAAGAAGTGGGATTGAGCTTGGACCGCCTTATACTGATTTTAAAAGACCCAGAAATTTTCATCCTGATGATGGGGTGCGTATTTATGCCACAAAAGCAAGTCTATACGATGTGGAATTTGATTTGAGAAAGGACGAAGAACGTTTTGCAAAGATTTTAAGGGGCAGAACTCAAGATATAGTCCCAGATGCCTGGGGTGGATACTGCGATGCAGGGGATTGGGATAGACGCATCGCCCATCTTACTGCTGCAAGATATCTTTTAGAGCTTTTTGAGTATGCACCTGAATTTTTTAAAAGGTTTAATATGAACATACCTGGCCCCAGAGAGGATTTCCCCGACATCATAAGGGAGGCACTATGGGGCATTGATTTATTTAGGCGGCTTCAGGTTCCTGCAGGGGGTATCAGAGGTGGTATAGAATCAGAGGGTCACCCAAGATATGGAGAGGCAAGCTGGCAGGAATCTCAGATGGTCTTTGCCTTTAGCCCTGATCCTTATTCTTCTTATATCTATGCCGGTGCTTCTGCATATGCCGCAAATGTATTGAAAAAACATAATATGAAGATGTGGGAGGCATACCTTGAAAGTGCCATTAAGGCAATGGAATGGGCCGAGAAAGAAGTAGTAGATAAAAGGAAGATTTATCCCTTTCAGATAAAAGATGCCCGCAATCTTGCTTCTGCTGAGTTATTCCGATTGACAGGCGAGAAAAAGTGGCATGATATCTTTATGGAGACTACAGCCCTCAAAGGCACGGAGACTGTTCTTTATAAACATGATAGTTTTGACCAGGCTGATGCGGCATGGGTATATATAAATACAGAAAGAAAAGGCATTGATAATACGATGAAGAAGAGATTCAGAGAGGCAATCTTCAATGAGGCAAAGATACTTATGGATGCCCAGAAAAAGACAGCGTTTAAATGGGCAAGAAACCCGTGGAGACCGGCAATAGCAGGGACATTTACCATCCCTGATGTAAAAAATATAATCCGTGCCCATATACTGACAGGGAATAAAGAATATCTTGAATCTGTAATCCTTTCAGCCCAGACAGGTTCTGGGGCAAATCCCATAAATATCTGCTATACCACAGGAGTTGGACATAAAAGTCCAAAAAATGTCATGCACATTGATTCAAGGGTAACAAATCAGCCACCACCACCCGGTATAACTGTATATGGTCCGCTGGATCCCAATAGCTTTGGTCAATCAGAGTCTTATTACTTTAAAGAGGCGAACAAATACTGCTATCCCGAACTGATAAATTGGCCGGTTATTGAGAATTATCTTGATATATACTGGTACCCTGCCATGTGTGAATATACAGTTCAGGATACCATACCAAATGCATTTACCTGGGGCTATCTTGCCATAAGAAAATAATCACGGTTTGCTTTGAAATCTGTCTATACCACCGTATAAAAAAGAAAGGATTTTGCTTTTAGGAAATACATATTTTGTAATCAAAAGAGGAAATATGAGGCCCGCAAAAAAAGTTGCAATTATTGTAACTTCATCGCTTATTTCTATTTTTTTTAAGATATATGCAAGGGGGAATATAAAGAAGAACTGGAGAAGATATATTTGCAATGAATAAGACCCCAAAGTTTCAAGGAGGGCTTTGGGTAAAATCTCTGTGTATGAAAAACACAGGGAGATGACAAAAAGGGTGCCGAAAGAGGCGGCAAAAAATTTAAAAAAAGGGTATTTTAGATGCTGTAATAAGATAAAAGAGGTTATAAATAAAATAAAAAGTATAGGTGTTAACCAGTGTTTTCTCATTATCTTTAAAAATTGCCCCTTAAACATTGCTGCCTGGATACCCATAAAATAATAAATGAGGTAATTCAATAACCAGCTCACACCAAAGACCTCCCAGTCAACAGGAAAAAATTGAAATAATAAAAGAAAAATAAAAAATATCCAGGGATTTATCCTTGATATGAAAGGTGTTATCATCCTCATGATTATAATAAGGTATAAAAACCAGAGAAAAAGCGCTGGATTTCTTAAAGGGTATATAACAATGATATAGAATATATCGTGCCAGACAACAGGCCTTTTTACCATATGGGGTATAAAATATTTTATCAATGCAAAACTCAAGCTTATCATGAAATAAGGCACTATGAATTTAAATGTATTTTTTCTCATTGATGCAAACCATTCAGATAAAGAATTGACTTTAATAATTTTATGGGCAAAAAAACCTGAAAGAAAAAAGAATAAAGGCATATGGAAGGAATATATGAAATTAAATACTGAAGGGTATGCAACATCTAAGGGTATGCTGTGGCCGAATGTAACAAAAAGTATGCCAATACCTCTTGCTAATTGCATTTCAGGAATATATTTCTTGTCAGACATGGATTTTTACAATATAATCAATGAAAAGAGATATTGTCAAATAAACCAGTAAGATAAAATTGATATTTAAAATGAAATTAAAACCATTAATACAAAATCTTCTGTTGATGACAGGTTCCATTGTCGTTTTCTTTATTGTTGCTGAAGTAATAACCATGCTCTTATGGGATTATAAACCCCAGGGTCAACATATAGGCGTTGTTATTAAAGATGAAAACAGAAGGGTTGTTCATGAAGGGATAGAATATGTGACAAATTCTTTAGGGTTAAGGGAAAGGGAATTAGACAGAAGGCCTAAGGCTCAAAAAACCATTCTTGTTCTCGGAGATTCTTTTGTCTGGGGTGATGGTTTGCCTGTTGAAAGCCTCATAACATCAAAGTTGGAAAAAAAGTTAAATGAATCAGGATACAGTGTGGAGGTAGTTAATGGTGGCGGTGGCGGTGGAAATGCAGAGAGTGAATATAATTTTTTAGTGAAATTGACCCCGATATACAAACCCTCTGAGGTAATAGTATTCTTTTTTACAAATGATATACTTGAGGATAAACCAATAGAGAAAGGTTCTGAGCAAAGGGTTGCAACAAGCTTAAGACAGAATATAAAGGAATTTTTAAGGTCAAGGTCGCATTTTTTTGCATTTCTGTATTATCTTTATAAAGATAGGATTGTTAACCTCATTGGGGTCCCCAAGTTCATGCTTCCTCCTGATTATTTTAATCTCGATGATACAAAGCCCGGCTGGAAGAGTTTTAAAGAGTATGCCCTCAAAATGAGGGATTTCTGTAAAGAGAACAACATTACCTTTTCTTATGTTATTATACCCACTTTGACATGCCTTAACGAAAGATATCCTTATAAAGAGATGCACGAGGCTCTTAAGAAATTTTTTGAAGAATCAGGAATCGAGTATTTTGACCTATTTCCTGTATTCAGTCCTTATAGACCATCGCAGCTATGGGTAAACCTTGAAAATTCCCACTGGAATGATCTGGGGACGACACTGGCAGCAGATGCAATAATAAAATGGAGATACAGCAACAGATCAAAACCACTGGGATGAGATTAAGCCTATGAAGAACTATTTTTTTATTAAAAGGATGCCCATATGCAATTCAAACGTTTTATATTACACCTTGTTTATTTTATTTTTTTAATCCAGTTAACATTTACCTCATTTTCCTTTGGATACCTGGATTTAGGCTCAGGGAGTTATCTCCTGCAGATTATTCTAGGTTTTCTTTTGGCGGGATTATATATGTTAAGGCACTACTGGAAAAGGCTTTTTAACTGGTTCAAAAAGAATAAAAAGGACAGCAAAGATATAAGATGATAGATATAAAAGATATCCTTTCCTCTTTCAGAGACCCGAGCGGCGTCCTTTTTTTATTCAAAGACAAATTATATCGGAGGATACATAATTTTTACAAAGAGGACTATGACCGACTTATGGATTCTGGACTCTATGAGACGCTGATAAAGGATAATTCATTAATACCCCATGATGAGGTCACAATTGATGGCATTGATTCCACTAATATATATAAAATTATAAAGCCAGAGTTTATTGACTTTATTTCCTATCCTTATGAGTGGAGTTTTAGTCAACTAAAAGATGCTGCGTTGCTTACATTAAAGATTCAGAAGACTGCCCTTGATTATGGCATGTCTTTAAAGGATTGCAGTGCCTATAATATCCAGTTTGTTAGGGGAAGGCCGATATTTATAGATACGCTTTCCTTTGAGAGATATAAAGATGGTAGACCATGGGTCGCATATAGACAATTTTGTCAACATTTCTTAGCACCTTTGGCTTTAATGGGTTTGAAGGATGTGAGATTAAATCAGTTTATGCGTATATACATAGATGGTATACCCCTTGACCTGACAAGCAGTCTACTCCCTGTCAAGACATGGATGAACTTTGGTATATTGTTCCACATCCATCTCCACGCAAGAAGCCAAAAAAGATATAAAGATAGGTTTATTAAAAAAGAAAAATATAGGATGAGTCGCTCCTCTTTGATATCGTTGATAGATAACCTTATCTCTTCTGTGAGGCGATTAAGATGGAGTGGGGAAGGCACTGAGTGGTCGGATTATTATAAAATAAGCAACTATTCAGAAAGGGCAATGGAATCAAAGGTTAAGGCCTTCAAAGAGATTATTGATAGCTTTGAGCCTGGTATAGTCTGGGACCTCGGTGCCAATGATGGTTTTTTTAGCCGTATTATTGCAAAAAAGGCAATATATGTTATTTCCTTTGATATGGATCCTGCATGTGTTGAGAAAAATTATCTAAAATGCAAAGAAGACAATGAAAAGAATATTCTACCTTTATTGATGGATTTAACAAATCCAAGCCCTGATATTGGCTGGCAGAATACAGAAAGGATGTCCTTTTTGAGGCGATCTAGTGCAGATACAGTTGTTGCCCTTGCCCTAATTCACCATCTGTGCATCTCAAATAATATACCTTTTGAAAAATTGGCTATTTTCTTTAAAAAGATCAGCCATTTTCTTATAATAGAATTTATCCCTGAAACAGACAGCCAGGTTAAGAGATTGATGTCTTGTATGGATATAGATTATCCTAATTACACAAGAGAGGTATTCGAAAAGGTCTTTTCTAAATATTTTTTTATCCATAAGACTTTTCATATTACAGAGTCTGAGAGAATAATATATTTTATGGAAAAAATCTCTCAAGATGATAAATAATGCTTAAAAAATATTTTACTATCCATCCCTTTATATTTTCGCTCTTGCCATTATTTCACCTATATATTGTAAATTTCTATGAATACCCCATGTTTGTAATTTTGAAACCATTGATTGCATTGATATGTCTGACTTTTTTTTCATTGATTCTTTTAAGGTTGATCATAAATGATAAATATAAGGTCTCTGTTATTTTTTCCTTTTCAATACTGATGATTTTTGTTTTCAACTCCTATAATGAAATGTTTTCAAAAGATTTTTTAAGGATATTGAGTTTCAGATGCATCTTCATTATTTATCTTTTATTTTTTCTGGGGATTTTAATATTTTTTATTAAAACCCCTCTAAGTTTAAAGAAGTTATCTGTTTTTTTTAATATAGCAGGATTGGCCATATCCTTGTTCATGTTTATAAATTCGATAAATGTTATTTCTGAAAAAAAAGGGAACCTGGTAAGGGATAATCAGGGAGATAGAATAGTCTTAACTCATATTGCAAAAAAGACATATATGCCTAATATTTATTACATCATACTTGATTCATATCCTGATAAAGAGGAGATGAAATCCATTATTGGTTTTGATAATAGTGACTTTATAAATTACCTGAGAATAAAAGGTTTCTTTGTAGCCAATAAAAGCCGCAGTAATTATAATTTTACTAAATTGTCTATAGCCTCAACACTCAATATGAATTTTCTGCCTATGCTAAAAATAGCAGATAATACATATGAATTAAAACAGAAGATAGTTTTTTCTAAAGCGATCGAAAAAAGTGAGGTAATCTCATTTTTAAAATCACTGGGATATAGTTATATAGACCTTTCAATATGGAATAATAGATTTTATAATATTGATTTTACAGGTAGCCTGCTGTTGATGACCCCCTTAAGTGCGCCAAGGATTGGGAACTACATTTGTGGTCTTTTGCTTAAAAACTATGTACTTGATACCCTTGATAAATTAGAAAGACTTACAGCCCCTGACGAACCTTTTTTCGTTTATGCACATATTTACATACCTCATTTCCCTGCTATGTTTGATGAAAACGGGGATACGCCATCCTTTTTTAAATCAGATAAGAAGACCCTCTATTTAGAACAGCTTAAATACACCAATAAAAGAATAAAAAAGATTATTGACAGCATTCTATTGAATTCAAAAAAGAAACCGGTTATCATCATCCAGGGCGACCACGGTATTAATTCATTAACCGGTGATAGGGATAAAAACATCAGATTACGAACAAGTATTTTAAATGCAGCGTATATTCCTGAATCCAAGAAAAATGTATTCTATGACGGGATGACGTCTGTAAATACATTTAGAATCATTTTTAATAGATATTTCGGTACAGATTTAAAACTTTTACCAGATATAACCTATTACCAGGATTATGAAAATGGAAGGCTTTTTGTCTATAAAAAAAATGAGAGACAGTAACAATATTCTAAATTGACTATAATTTTTAGGACTTAAAAATGAAGATAGCTATTCTTGGTGCAAGGGGCATACCGGCTAATTATGGGGGGTTTGATACCCTTGTTGAGGAACTCTCTGTAAGGCTTGTGAATCGTTATAAAATGGATGTTACTGTATACTGTAGAAGCAACTATTATAAAGAAAGGCCTAAAACATATAAAAATGTGAGATGCGTTTACATTTATGCCTGGCGGATTAAGGGGTTAGAGAGCCTTTTGCATACCTTCCTTTCAGCTATCCATACAGTGTTTGGCAGATTTGACATAATTTTCATGGTAGACCCTGGTAATGCACCTATAGGGATATTTCTGAGGTTATTCGTGCAGAAGGTAATAATACACACCGATGGTCTGGGGTGGAGACGTCGTAAATGGGGCAGGTTATCGAGAAAATATTATAGATGGGTAGAGTCATTATGTGCAAGATATATAAAAAGATTAATAACAGATAATCCTGTTATGAGGGAATACTATTTAGAAAACTACGATAGAGATTCGGTGTGTATTGCCTATGGCGCTGAAAACGAATCCGGTTTTGATGATAGTATCCTCGATGATTTTCAACTTATAAAAAAGCAATATCTTCTTGTTGTGGCAAGATTAGAAAGAGAAAACAATACTGATTTAATCATCCAGGAATATGTCTCATCAGGGGTTGATATGCCACTTGTGATTGTGGGTGATGCACCCTATGATAAAGAATATATGGAGATATTAAAGAGCCTTGCCAATAAAAATGTAGTGTTTATAGGAAGGATTGACGACCAGGCGAAATTGAATTCCCTTTATAAATGGGCTTATCTGTACTTGCATGGACATGAGGTGGGCGGTACAAACCCATCTCTTTTAAGGGCAATGGGGCTTGGAACTGCACCTCTTGTTATAGATGTTCCCTTTAATCTTTCTGTTATCGAAAAATGCGGTTTTGCCTTTAGTTCAATTGAGGGAAATCTTTCAGATATACTAAAAGAACTTATAAAAAACCCTCAGGAGGTTGAAAAAATAGGTATGCTTTCAAAAGAAAGGGCGGATCACTTTTACACCTGGGATGATGT
>Ga0209407_1001617_pt1 | contig 23172 bp, 11 predicted proteins | sample AD_JPNHG3_MetaG_FD_184410 | JGI IMG/M metagenome (GOLD analysis project Ga0209407, IMG submission 184410) | Active sludge microbial communities of municipal wastewater-treating anaerobic digesters from Japan - AD_JPNHG3_MetaG (SPAdes) (version 2) | ecosystem: Engineered > Bioreactor > Anaerobic... | reverse complement strand
GAGCATGCTCCACTTCGCCGTTTACCGGGCCCGTCGGGACGTGCAGGCGGTCTTCCACGGGCACAGCCGGGAGATCCTCCGCTGCGCCCCGGCGGACATCCCGGAGACGCTGGAAACGCAGCCTTACGGCAGCCTCGAGCTGGCCCGCGGCGTCATCGACGTCCTGGGCAACGCCGATTTTGTGATCCTGAAAAGGCACGGGTTCATCTCCCTGGGCCGATCGATGGAGGAGGCGGGCAAGAGAGCGATCGAGACTCACCGCCTGTGCCTTCAAGGCGGCTGAACGGAAGCGGGCACTGCTCGAAGAGCGCAGGGGTGAAGCGGGGAAGTCGAGAAGGGTCGTTTGGGAGCCCTGACATGAAGGACTTTTTCAACCTCTACAGCCACGGGTTCATCCGGGCCGCCGTCTGCGTCCCCGAGGTCCGCGTCGCCGACGTGGACTTCAACGCGGAAAAAACGATCGAGCTGGCCCGCAAGGCCGAGGCGAACAAGGCCCTCTTCGCCATCTTCCCGGAGCTGGGGCTTTCGGCCTACACCAACGAAGACCTCTTCCACCAGGACGCCCTCCTGAAAGGGGTCCGGGACGCCCTGGGCCGCATCCTCGAGAAGACGAAAGGCCTCGGTACGATCCTCGTCGCGGGGGCGCCGCTTCGGGTGGATTCGTTCCTCTTCAACTGCGGCATCGTGATGCACCGCGGCAGGGTCCTGGGCGTGGCCGTGAAATCCTACCTGCCCAACTACCGGGAGTTCTACGAGGCGAGGCAGTTCCGTCCCGCAGAGGACGCCCTCTCGAAAACGATCAGCCTCTGCGGCCAGACGGACATCCCCTTCGGGGCGGATCTCCTCTTCGAAGCGGAAAACGTCCCGGGCTTCACCTTCCACGTCGAGATCTGCGAGGACCTCTGGGTCCCCGTGCCGCCGTCGAGCTTCGCGGCGCTGGCGGGCGCCACGGTGCTCGCCAACCTCTCGGCCTCCAATATCACCATCGGCAAATCGGAGTACCGGCACAGCCTGGCGGCCAACCAGTCGGCCCGCTGCGTGGCGGCCTACCTTTACGCGGCGGCGGGCCCCGGCGAGTCCACGACGGACCTGGCCTGGGACGGCCAGGCCATGGCCTACGAGAACGGCACCCTTCTGTGCGAGTCGGAACGCTTCCCCGGGAAGGCGCAGATGATCCTCGCCGACATCGACCTGGACCGCCTCGTCCAGGACCGGATGCGCCAGACGAGCTTCAGCCAGAACGCACGGCACCTGCGGGACCGGGTCGAGCGGTTCCGCAAGGTGACCTTTCCCGTGGAGATCCCCGAGGGGCGCATCCTGCTGACAAGGCCCTATCCCCGCTTTCCCTATGTGCCGACCGACCCCGCCAAGCGCGACGAGCGCTGCTACGAGGCCTACAACATCCAGGTCCAGGGCCTGGCCAAGCGCCTGCAGGCATCGGGACTCGAAAACGTCGTCATCGGCGTCTCCGGAGGCCTCGACTCCACCCACGCCCTCATCGTGGCGGCCCGGGCCATGGATCTGCTGGGCCGGCCCCGCTCGTGCGTGAAGGCCTACACCATGCCGGGGTTTGCCACGACGGACAAGACGTACCGGAACGCCCACCGCCTGATGAAGGCCCTGGGCGTGGAGGCCAACGAGATCGACATCCGCCCGAGCTGCATGCAGATGTTCCGCGACATCGGACACCCCTTCGCGAAGGGCAGGAAGGTCTACGACATCACCTTCGAGAACGTCCAGGCCGGCGAGCGGACCAGCCACCTCTTCCGGCTGGCCAACCTGCGAAACGCCATCGTCCTGGGGACGGGCGATCTCAGCGAGCTGGCCCTGGGCTGGTGCACCTACGGCGTGGGCGACCACATGTCGCACTACAACGTCAACGTCAGCGTCCCCAAGACCCTCGTCCAGTACCTGATCCGCTGGGTGGCCTCGACGAACCAGTTCGACCGGAAGACCTCCGAGACGCTCCTGGACATCCTGGCCACCGAGATCAGCCCCGAGCTGGTGCCCGGGGTCAGCGGCGGCCAGCCGGCGCAGAGGACGGAGGACACGATCGGGCCCTACGAGCTGCAGGATTTCAACAACTTCTACACGACGCGCTTCGGCTACCTGCCCACGAAGACCGCCTTCATCGCCTGGCACGCCTGGCGCGACAGGAATTCGGGGGCCTGGCCGGAAGTCCCCGAAGAGAGGCGCAACGAGTACACGATCGGCCAGATCAGGCGCTGGCTCAGGGTCTACCTGGACCGGTTCTTCCGGACGAGCCAGTTCAAGCGCTCCTGCATCCCCAACGGCCCCAAGGTGGGCTCCGGCGGGTCGCTCTCGCCGCGGGGCGACTGGCGGGCGCCCAGCGACAGCGAGGCCGCGGCCTGGCTGGAGAACGCGGCGCTCATCCCCGAGCGCGAAGGGCGGGAAGGCGCAAAGAGCAGCGGCGGTCCGGGGGTGAAGAAGAGCGGAAGAGCGCAAGGGCCGAAAAGGAAAAGGTGAGCCGGGATTTTTCTCCCGTCTTCAGCCCCTGATCATAAGCCTTTCGCCATGTGCCTATGAAACGGGAAACGTACCGAGACTTCGACGCCACGGAGCTTTACTGCCCCCGATGCAAGAGGGCCGTGCGGGTTCGCAAGCGCCTGCTTCTCATCCTGCCCCAGGGCGAGAAGTACGACTACAGCTGCGCCTATTGCGGGACCTCGGTGGGGGACAAGCTCGTCACCAGCAGGGATAACGTTCGGATCGTCGTGACCTGAGGACGCCGGGTCCGGCGTTATACGGCGCGCATGAAAAAGGGGCCCCGGCACCGAGATGCCGAGGCCCCTTCCGATGAGAACGCTTACCGCAGGCGTTATCTTCCTATAACGTAGCGGTAAGGATCAATCTGGTCGCGCAGGATGGTCAGTTCGTGCTTCGTGGGCGGCTTGTTCTCCACGATCTTCTTGGCCTTCAGAAGCTCGAAGCCGCAGTTGTCCTGGACGTCCTTCTCCGAGTATCCCGGGTTGATGGCGATGATGCGCATCCGCTTGCTCTCGGGCTCGAAGTCCATGACGGCCATGTTGGTGATGATCTTGTAGGGGCCCGCCCCGAGGGGAAGGCCGCTCTTGGCCCGGGAGTCGCCGCCCTGGAGCCAGCCCGGGGTCGTGATGTAGCTGCACTTCTCGGCGAAGCGCTTGGGGTCCTGGGGGGTCATGACCATCATCCGCCAGCAGAAGGAGGCGAAGTCGTTGGCGCCGCCGCTGCCCGGGAAGCGGACCTTGGGCTTCTGGTGGTCCGGCCCGATGCGGGTCGAGTTGAGGTTGCCGTACATGTCGATCTGGGCGCCGCCGAGGAAGGTGTAGTCCAGCATGCCGCGGCAGGCCGTTTCCATGATCTCGCACATGCCGCTGGCCATGACGGCCTTCCAGGTGGTCCGGGAGTCGCCGACGGAGATGGGCATCTCGGGGATCAGGGGGGCCGCGCCGCCCGCCTCGAACAGGATCACCAGGTTCGGGGAGTGGGCCTTCTGGGCCAGCATCGCCGCAGCGCAGGGGGCACCGGTGCCCACGCCGACGCACGCACCGTCTTCGAGTTCTCGAGCGGCGGTGCAAATCATCAGTTCCATCGTATTGTAGTCAGCCATACGCTCTGTCATCCTCCTTTCTAGTCTCTCGCCTTCGAGAACATGAATTCCTTCTCCCGAAGCTTCAGGAGCTTGTGCATCCCGCCGTTCTTCTCGATGTACTCGAAGTGGTCCTTGCAGCTGTAGATGTTCTTGTCGAGGAACTTCTTGAGCTCCTCGGGGTTCTCCTCCACCTTGAGCCACTCCTTGAGGTGCTCCTCGTCGGAGAAGTACTCACCGTACATGTTGCCGGGGTAGCTGCCGTAGGGCACTTCGCAGACGGCGTCGACGCACCAGTAGGGGATGGAGGTGTAGCTGGGGTCCCTGCGGATCTCGTCGTTCTGGATCAGCCGCTCGGTGGTGATGATGAGATACTTGGCGGCACGGGCCACGTCGAGGTCGGAAACGGTGATGCCGCGGATGCGGCAGTTGCCGTAGATGTCGGCCTCGTGGACGTGAATGGCCGCTACATCGGGCCATATGGCGGGCATGGCCGCATACTTGGTCCCCGTGAAGGGACACTGGATGATCTTCGCGCCGCTGTACTGGAAGGTGTCGGTGCCCATGATGTTGCGGGCCGGGTAGAAGGAGACGCCGGCGGCGGCGGCCTTGAAGCGAACCGACAGGGAGTAGTTCGTCCACTCGGAGACCTTCACCTTCCCGCTCTCCATGTACCGGCGGGCGTTGGGGGAAAGACCGCGGGCCTCGAGGCCGACGATGTAGGCCACGTCGAGTTTGTCGAACACCTCGCCCGCGCAAAGAATCTGGAAATCGTGGGTCGAGGTATGGCCGGCAAAGCCCATGTTCTTGCGGCCCTGCCTGACGATTTCATGGCAAACCGCCGCGGGGATCCTGTTCGCGCCGAAGCCGCCGATGCAGAGGTAATCGCCGTCATGGACGAACTTCTCGACGGCCTCCTTCACGGACATGACCTTGGGTTTCAGTGCGCGGCTCTTCTTCCTGAAAAACGCCCTCGCCTTGTCGGCATCCGGATCTGTAAAGATCGCGCCAATTCCCTGTGCTAAGACTTCCACTGAAATCTACCTCCTCTCTTTGTATTGAAACCCCTTGCGCCCTGTCGAAACGACTCCGCTGCACTGCGCTGAATCGGGATACAGGGTGGAGGGGTCTGTCAACACGTCTGCAACGCGTTTTGAAAACCGGGCCGGTCTATATCACAGGCATTCCCGAAAATCAAGGCATTTCCATGCACTTTGGCCCGATCGGGTAAGTCTCCGACGGCTTTCGGCTATTTGCCTTTTTTCTCCTTCTCCTCGAGGGCCCTGCGAAGCTTCTCCCCGAGCCCCGAACGCCCCGGTTCGGCCCCTTCGGCGCTCGAGCGGACGAGGTGTCTTTCCCTGGCCCCCCGGCCGCCGTAGTAGTCGCCCAGCAGCCCGCGGCTGTGGGCATCGTCGTGGCAGTACACGCAGAGGTTCTCCCAGTTGCTGCCGTCGGGGGGGTTGTTGTGGTGGTTGCCGTCCCTGTGGTGCACCGTGAGCAGGTGCCGGTTCGAGGCGTCGAACTCGCGGGCGCATCGCGCGCAGATGAGGCCGTGGATGGCGAGCGAGCGCTCCCGGTAGTCCTCGCCGGGCGGCCTCTGCATCCCTTCCTTCATCTCCCGCACGACCTGCTCGACGGGCTTCCCCCCCGCCGGCCGGGGTCCCGCCACGGTCGTGCGGACGCGGTTCCCTTTCTTGCCGAATGACATCCTGGCCACTTGTTTCTCCTTCGTCGAAACAGAGGTTGAGAAAGTAAGAAGGTAAGAGGGTGAGAAAGACTCTTACCCTCCGTCTTTCAGCAGCGCCGCCGCGAACTCCAGTGCGGCCTCTCGATCCCGTAGGCGTCCTTCCAGCCTCGCCTCCTCCACCTGCCCGAGGATCTCGCCGACGAGAGGCCCCGGCTCGAGGCCGAAGCGCTCCACGAGGTCCCTCCCCGAGATGAGCGGCGGGGCCTTCAGGCGAGGCCGAAGCTCCTCTTCGAAGAGCCGCAGCATCGCCGCGACGGCCTCCCGGATGCGCCGGAGCCGCCCGGGCGTCATCTTCGGGCCAACGGTGGCGCGGGTGTCGGCCGCGAAGAGCAGCAGCAGCGCCCGGTAATCTTCACCGTATTTTCGGAAAAAGTGCAAGACCGGCTTTCTCGTCAGCGCCGGCTGGGCCGTGAGATGGACGAGGTGCATGTGGCTCGCAACGAGCAGGTTCAGGTAGTCCCTCTCGGCCTTCGCAAGCCGGAGCCTCTCCGCCACGGCCACGGCGGCGGCCCCGCCCGCCGCGGCATGGCCGTAGAAGTGCGTCTCGCCCCCCGCGCCGCGGCTCGCCGTTTCCGGCTTCCCGGCGTCGTGCAGGAGGGCCGCCAGCTTCAGCAGAGAGGCCCGGCTGCGGCCCGGGACGAACCCGCCGGCCAGGTAAGCCGGGAAATCGTCCGCGGCCCCGCCGAACTCGTCCCGGGGGTTTTCGAGAAGGGCTTCGAGTTCCCCGAGGCAGAGCATCGTATGGGACCACACGTCCAGGGCGTGGTAGCCGTTCTGCTCGACGCCCCTCATGGCACTAAGCCCCGGGAAGACCCCTTCCAGCAGACCGGCGCGGTCCATGGCCTCGATGAAGGGGCGGCAGGGGTTGACGGCCAGGATCCGGAAGACCTCGTCGCGGACCCGTTCGCCCGCGACGCCGGCGAGAAGCGCGCTGTCGCGCTCGATCCGTGCCCGCGTGTCCGCGTCGATCGTGAACCCGAGCTCGGCGGCAAGGCGGAAGGCCCGCAGAAGCCGCAGGGGGTCCCGGCGGAAAGACCCGTCGGAGACGGCCCGGATCTCCCGGTCCCGGATGGCCTCCCGGCCCCCGAGCGGATCGACGAGCCGGGTGAAATCCCCCTCGAGAAACGCACCGAGCGGCAGGGCCATGGCCGTGACCGTGAAATCCCGCCCGGCGAGATCCTCCTCGATGGAGGCGCCGCGCCGCAGGGTGAAATCAAACACCAGGGTGTCTTCCCCCGACCGGACCACGACGCGCTCCGTCGAGCGGCCCGGCTCGCCTTCCCGGAAGGCGATTCGCGTCGCCCCCGCCCTCTCCGCGAAACGCGAGGCGATCCCCTCCCGCCCGGGGGCGAAAACGAGGTCCACGTCGGCGACGGGGATCCCCAGCAGGCGGTCCTTCACGGCCCCCCCGGCCACGTGGAGGTCCGGCGCAAGCTCGAGCAGGATCTCAAGAAAGGGCTGGTAGCGCGAGAGCATGACCGGGGGCGCCCGCAGGACCCGCCCGGCAGGCGGGGTCAGGGCGCGCAATCCTGTTTGATTCTTTCCTCGCCGAAAAGCCCCGCCCCGCGGGCGGGGCCCTTCACTGCCTGCGATTCGATTCCGGGCCGTTCGCCCCCTTATAGCGCAGAACGGGCACGATGAAAAGGCGAAGGATGAATTGACGCCGGCACCGGCTTATGTTACATGGACAGGCAAAAGGCGCGGGGCATAAGGCTAAGGGCACAAGGCCTTTGGCCTTTTCTGTTTCGGGGTTCTGCTTTCCGAACTCCTCGAGCCCTCCGCCCCACGCCAAAGGAGTTTCCATGATTCTCGGCATCGACGTCGGGGGCACCCACACGGACGCCGTCCTCCTCGAGAATTTCCAGGTCCGGAAGAAAGCCAAGGTCCCCACCGACCAGCTTCACCTCGTCTCGTCGCTTGTCGGCGTGATGGACGAGATCCTGCGCGGCGAGGACCTCTCCACGCTCGAACGGGTCGTCTTCAGCACGACCCTCTCCACCAACGCCATCGTCCAGGGAAAGACCGACCGCGTGGGCATGATCGTGGCAAGCGGCCCGGGGCTTGCCCCCGAGGCGCTCCGGGTCAACGACGACACGCGCTTCGTCTCCGGTTACGTGAGCAACCGGGGCATCGAGGCCGCCCCGCTCAAGAAGGGGGAGATCGCCGGGGCCGCGGCGGAGCTCAAGGCGGCGGGCATCTCGCATCTCGGCGTCGCGGGGAAGTTCAGCACCCGCAACCCCTCGCACGAAAACGCGATCGCCGATCTCGTCCGGGGCGACTTCCGGCACATCTCCCTCGGGCACCGCATGTCGGGCAACCTGAATTTCCGCCGGCGCATCGCCACGACCTACCTCAACGCCTCGGTCTTCGATCTCTACAGCCGCTTCGTGGAGGAGATCCTCGCGTTCGCGGCCCGCACGGGCATCACGGCCCCCATCTACATCCTCAAGGCCGACGGCGGGACCTTCGAGATCCGCCGGTCGGCCGAACAGCCCGTCCAGACCATTCTCTCGGGACCGGCGGCAAGCGTCATGGGCATCCTGAGCCTTGCGGAGTGCTCCGGCGCCGACGCCGTCGCCGTCGACATGGGCGGCACGACGACGGACATCGCCCTGCTGGCCGACGGCGTGCCCCTGCTCGAGCCGCTGGGCGTGACCATCGAGGGGCACAAGACGCTCATCCGCGGCCTCAAGACCCGATCCATCGGCCTCGGCGGCGACAGCCGGGTCCGCGTGGACGACGGCCGGCTCATCATCGGGCCCCGGCGCGAGGGGCCCGCAGCGGCCTTCGGCGGACCCTTCCCGACCCCGACGGACGCCATGATCGTGCTGGGGCTCACGCCGATCGGGGACCGGGACAAGGCGCAGGAGGCCGTGGCGGAGATCGCCGGCAAGATGCGCCTCTCCGTGGAGGCGGCGGCCCGGGCCGTCTTCGAGAAGACCTGCCGCGACATCGCCGCGGCCGTCGGCGCCATGGTCGAGGAGGTCAACAACAAGCCCGTCTACACGATCCACGAGCTGCTGGAGGGCAAGAAACTCCGCCCCTCGCGGCTGTTCATCGTCGGCGGGCCCGCGGGGGCCGTGGCGTCGCGGCTGGGCGAGATGCTGGGCTGCGGGGCCGTGATCCCCCCCAACGCCGAGGTGGCCAACGCCTGCGGGGCGGCCCTGGCCAGGACGACGGCGGAGATCACGATCCTGGCCGAGACGGAGCGGGGCAGCCTCACCATCGCCGAGGAGGGCCTCGAGATGAAGATCCCCGCCCACTTCACCCGCAGGGACGTTCTGCGGATCGGCATGGAGAAGCTCCGGGAGCGCGCCCGCAGGCTCGGCGCCCGGGAGGCGGAGATCGAGACGGAGATCATCGAGGACCAGGAGTTCAACATGGTGCGGGGCTACTACGCGACCGGGAAGAACATCCGCCTGAAGGCCCAGGTCAAACCGGGCCTCATCGCGCGGCTCGGGGAAGGGGGGGTGCGGTCATGAAGCGACTCAGGAAAACGGGTCTCGTCTTCTTCCCCGCCTTCGACTGGGCCATCTCGCCCACCCACCCCGAGCGGGAGGAGCGCCTGCTGTACACGCAGGACCAGGTCTTCGAGGAGGGGCTGCTGGACTTCGAGAACATCGTGGAGTACAAGCCCGGCCTGGCCTCGGTCGAGGACATCAACCGCATCCACGTCTGCGTCCCCGACGCCCGCAGCGTCATCACCGAGAGCCACCTCATCTCCGCGGGAGGGGCCATCACGGCGGCCGAGAAGGTGCTCGAAGGCGTCGTGGACAACGCCTTCGCGCTGGTGCGGCCCCCGGGGCATCACGCCATGCGCGTCGTGCACGGCGCCCGCGGCTTCTGCAACATCAACATCGAGGCCGTCATGATCGAGCACGTCCGGCGCAGGCACGGGCACAGGCGGGTGGCCGTCATCGACACCGACTGCCACCACGGCGACGGCACCCAGGACATCTACTGGCACGACCCCGACACGCTCTGCATCTCGATCCACCAGGACGGCAGGACCCTCTACCCCGGCTCGGGCTTCCCCGACGAGTTCGGCGGCCCCAACGCCCTGGGGACGACGATCAACATCCCCCTGCCGCCGGAGACCTCCGACGAGGGGTTCCTCTACGTGCTGGAGGAGGTGATCCTGCCCATCATGCAGGAGTTCAAGCCCGATCTCGTCATCAACTCGGCGGGCCAGGACAACCACTACACGGACCCCATCACGAACATGCGCTTCTCCGCCCAGGGATACGCGCGCCTCAACGAGCGGCTCAACCCCGACATCGCCGTCCTCGAGGGCGGCTACTCCATCGAGGGGGCCCTGCCCTACGTCAACGTGGGAATCATCCTCGCCATGGCGGGGCTCGACTACAGCCACGTCCGCGAGCCGGACTTCAACCCCTCCGCGATCCGCCAGTCCGACGAGATCACCCGGTACATCCGCGAGATGTCGAAGGACGTCCTCGAGCTCTGGAAGAAGCGCCACACCTTCAAGGCCGAGATCGTCAAGGGCGCCAGGTACGCCCGCCGCAACCGCAGCATCTACTACGACACCGACGGCATCCGGGAGCAGCAGGAGGAGACGGTGCGGATCTGCAACGACTGCGGGGGCTTCATCGCGATCCACTCCATGGCGAGCACCGGCAACCGCCTCTACGCCGTCATCATCCCGAGCCGCAGCTGCGAGACATGCCGTCTCGAGGGCGAGAGGCACTTCAACGGCATCGACAAGGCCAAGCAGGGGGTGCACTACCTCGTCCTCCAGGACCGGGACCGGGACGTCTACGTCGTCAAGTGACGGGGAAGAATGGCGTATCGGAATACCGGAATCACGGCTTGACGGGAAGACAGGGGAATGCCCCCATCCATCACCCGATAGTCCGACATTCCATGACTCCGTGATTCGCACTTGACAGCATCGCACCATTCCATTATTACACCGGCGACCCCTGCGCCCGAGGCGTCATCCCCGGCGCAGGAGGCGGTACGGCCCTTCCATGGATTCCCGCTCCAGCCGGGAATGTCAGGACGGCAGGCCGGCAACCCGCATCGCACGATGGAAGGGACAGCGACGGAGGCGAGAAAATATCCAGGAGGAGGTAGCATCGTGAGCGACGACATCAACAAGAGGACCCAGGAAACGGCATCGAAACTCTTCGGGAAAGGCATCAAGATGGACCCGCCCTTCCTGATGTGGCGGCAGTTCGACAAGGAGCTGGCCAACGACCTCTCCCGGCACATCACGGGGAATCTCTACTCCCGCACCGTGCTGACCCTGCCGGAGCGGCAGTACGCGGCCATCGCCATGCTGGCCGCCCTGCGGGCCACGGAGGAGTTCAAGCTCCACGTCAACGCGGCCCTCAACGTGGGCTGCGACCCCCGCAAGATCGCCGAGATCATCTTCCAGCTTTCCACCTACGCGGGCATGCCCGCCGTCAACGACGCCCTGCACGTCTACCGCGAGGTGCTGAAGGAGCGGGGTGAGTGGCCGATCAAATAGCGCCGGGCACCGCAGGGAGTGGACGATGATCGTGAGGGCTTGAAGGCAAGGCGCGAAAGGCTCGAGGCTGACGCAAGGGGGGCGGTCGAACCGACCGCCCCCCTTTTGTCGTTCGGCCCGTCGATGGCGGGCCCCGCGGCGCGGTTCACCTTCGCGCCTTCTTGCGGTATTCCTCGATGGGGATGACCCTGTCGGCCGCCTCGTCGTAGACGGACACCTTCCCGCTGTAGGCGTCGACGATCACCGTCAGGACCCGCACCGTGTGGGTGTCGTGCCGCTCGCCGACGTAGATCTCATAGTAGGCGCCCGGCTTGCCCGGCTCGGCCTCCGGGTTGGGGTAGCCGGTGATCATCGAGAAGGGGGCCGCCTTCGACCCCTGCATCCGCTTGATCATGCTCTGCACCTCCGGCAGGGCCCAGACGATCTCGTCGGCCTCGTCGTCGCTGATCTGCCGGGGAAGATCCTTCTTCGCCGGGGCCGCACAGGGGCCCAGGACGCGCAGGGAGGCCGTCTCGGCATAAAACCGGTCTCCCGGCAGGAGGTGGCCCGCAACGCTGATCCGCTTGCCCTCGTGGGCGGTGAGGTCGAGCGTCTCGCCTTTCGGCGTGATCGGCTTGATGCGATACTTTCCTTCGCTGGCATGGGTGCCGAAGTCGGTCTTCTCCGTCACCAGCACGCCCCCCGTAACGCACCCCGTGATGGTCACCTGCACCGGGGCCGAGGCGCCGAGGGGGCCCGCCGACACCAACAAGGAACCGACGGCGAGAAGAACGATCAACCTTCTCATCGTGTCACCTCCAGGATCGTCGGGATCAAGATTGTGTCTGCATTCTACCGGAGCCCCGTCGTCACCGTCAATCTGTCATAGGGGTTCGTGTCGTCGAAGACCACCACGGGGACCCGCGAGGCGTCGCCGGGCACACCGCGCCAGGTCTTCGTGGCCATGACCTGGCCGTCGCGGCCCGCCTTGAAGGTCACCGAGCCGTCGGGTTTCATGGCTACCGCCACCCTGCGCTTCTCCCCGGGCGCGAGCCGGTTTGCCGGCCCGAAGGTCTCTCCGTTTGTGAAGACGTGGGCATAGTCCCGGGAGCGGTTCGTGATCTCCGCCGTGACGGTTCCTGACGCCGTCTGGCCGGCACTGACGGAGGTCCCCGAAGACGCCGCCGAGCCGCTGCGGCGGACCGTGTAGGTGTCGGTCCCGTCCTCGGCGCGGACCACGGCGGCAAACACGTTTCCCGACGCGGCCATGGTGAATTCGAAGTAACCGGAAGGCTTCGTGTCGTTGGAAGCCCGGAAGCTGCCCGTCACGCGGCTGCCGGACACGGTCCCCTCCAGGGTCCCCCGAAAAGACTCCTTCTGCCTGGCACCGGTTGATGATGTGTAGGGCACATCGGCCCGGAAGGTCCCCGTGAGGCGGCTGCCGCTCTGGGACAGGTTGAAGGACACCACCTCGCCGTCGGGCCCGGGGTCGCTCTTCCAGGCACCTGCCCAGAGGCTCGCAGCGGTTTCCGCAGCGCCCGCGGCGGAAGAACCCACGGGCGACCCCACGAGCGTGACGCCCCGCAGGCAGAAGCCCGGGGCGGCATCGCCGTGGTAGTATTTCTTGTCGGTGTCCCGGTGATCGAAGCGAAGCCCCGTGACCACGCTGCCCGCAGGCAGGCTGAACACGGCCATCCAGCGGCTCCCCCCGATGTTGGTTTCCTTCGGCCAGGCGTGGGTCGCGCCGCCCGTCTCGCCCCGGTTCCATTCCGAGGAGTGCACGCCGGCCTTGATCTCGAAAGTCCGGTCGCCCGAGGTCGTGTGAACGGTCAGAACGGTCGTGGTCATCTTGTCGGGCACGTTGTGCGCGTTGTCCAGGTTGCTCACCACCGCCACGGCGCTGGCCGCCACCCGCTCGGGCAGAGGGATGTCGAGCCGCAGCCTTTTCTCGTGCGTCGCCTTGAGACGGACCCACGAGCCGTCGTCCACCTCGATGCCCTTGACCTTGCGCGGCGTGCCCTTCTTCCCCCCGTAGGGGGTCAGATCGACATGATAGTAACCGGACGACACCGCCGGCGGGCTTGCCGCCGAACCGCCGCCCGAGGACACGACGGGCCCGGTCGCGACGGTCGGGGGCCGACCCCCGGCCGACGACTTCTCCAGCGCGGCGATGTGCGCCGTCAGCCCCGGGTCGGGCCAGTGGGTCAGGCTCTCCCTGTACTTGGCGACGGCCTGGGGGATGCGGTTCTGATTCTGCAGCCTCGCCCCTTCCTCCCGCAGGGCCGCGGCCTTCGCCCTCCGGGCCTCGAGGTCCGCCACGTACTTCTGCCGCGTGGCGTCGGGCCACAGCCCCACGCTCTCCTTGAACTTCGCCAGCGCTGCGCTGGGCTGCCCCTGGTTGAACAGCGCCGTGCCCTCCTGCCACAGCCGGTCGGCCGACTGTTTTTTCTCGTCACCCTTGGCGAGCTGCGTCTTGAGGCGCTGCACGTGAGCGGCGAGCGCCTCATCAGGCACGAGCTTCAGGCTGGCCTCGTAGCTCGCCACCGCCTGGGCGATCCTGCCCTGCTGCTGCTCCGACTCGCCCCGGGCGCGCAAGCTCTTCGCCGTCTGCACGCGGCTCCTCAGGTTCTGGAGCTGCCCCCCGAACTCGATCCACTCGCCCTCGTGGATCGCATAGGTACGGAAGGTGGCGGCTTTCTCGAGCGCTGCCAGGGCCTCGACAGGCCGCTGCGGCTCGAGTGCGGTCCCGTCGGCGCGGTATTTCCTGAAGGCCCTCGTCTTGCTCTCGATGTCCAGGTTGTGGATGATCTTCGCGATGGTCTCGGCGTTGGAGGGCCGGTAGAGATTGAGGCTTTGCTGGTAGAGTTCGATGGCCTTGACGAACTTCTGCTGGCTCGCATCGAAATTCTGCTCTGCGCGCGCCTCCCTTGCCAGGACGTCCGCGTCGGCGAGAAGCTTCTTCGAGAGGCGCACGTTCTCGAGGAACTTCCTGCGCCCTTCCAGTGTCGCCTGCAGCTCCTTGATGCGCTTCTCCACATTGGCGTCGGGGATGTAGGCGAGACTGGCCCGGTAGTTTTCGATGGCCCTGGTGAGATGCTCCTGCATGGAGAGCTCGACGCTCTCGCCCCAGCGCCCGGAATCCGCCCTCACGGATGCATCCTGGGAGAGGAAGCTGTTCTCTGCAGCCCGGGCCGCATCGAGATACTTTCTGCCCTGCGCGATCCTCTGGTTGTCCGCCGCGGTCCTGGCGAGCCGGGCCTCGATGGCCGCTTTATACTTCTTGAGCTGCTCGTTGGTGGGCTGCAGGGCGATGGCCTCGTCGGCCGCCTTGAGATTGCCCTGCAGCACGTCGACGGGCATCGGCGCGGGGTCTTCCGCCGCCCGCCGGATGTAGGGGACGATCTCGTTGAGGCGCTTGTTCTTCGTGAAGGCCTGGCTTCTGAGATCCACGGCCTCCTTGTACTCCGGCTCCGTGCCGCTGTAGAGGTTCTGCCCGTTGGCAAAGCCTTCATCGTATTGCTTCAGGGCCCCCGCGTAGTCGTAGGCCCTCACCTTCTCGCCCGCCGCCTTCAGGATCCCGATCTGCCGGTCCTTCTGCGCCTTCCACTGCCGAGCCCAGTCCTCCTGCTGCTTCAACTCCCTGTCGGCATAGGCATCGAGCTTGGTGGACGCCCGCCACGCCGCCGCGATCTCGAGGGCCTTGCCGAAGTCCTTCCGCTCGTTGGCCGAGCGCACCTCATAGACCTTGTCCCGAACCTCGGCGTTGTACTTGTTCCACCGCGTGCCGAGCTCCTGGTTCGCCTGCTGGACCGGCGGGTAGGTGCCGTTGAGGTTCGAGGCGACGATGAGCTCCTTCTGGGCGTCGGCGAACTTGTTCTCGTCCATCAGCTTCTTCGCCTTGTCGATCTGCCGGTGGATCGTCTCCTTCTCCTGCCGGAGCTTCTGCGCCGTTGCGGCCGCCTCCCTGTTGGCCGGGTCGAGTTTGGCCGCCTCCTCGGCGTCCCGGATCGCCCCGTCGTAGTCGCCCTTGCGGGCCTTGTCCTTCGCTCCGGCGAGCTTCTTCTTTGCCTCCTCCGCGCTCTTCGCCTTATCTTGCGCCTCCTTTGCCTTCTTGGCGGATTCGTTGAGCGTCGTCTGCGAGATGGTCACACTGATGCTGCCGGTGCCGCTCCCGAGCTCGATCCCGTCGGGGTCCCTCGCCGTCACCTTGGCGGTGTAGCTTCCGGTCTCGCTGCAGCTCACCGTGATCTCCTGGCTGATGTCGTTGCTCACGGTGCAGCCCGGCGGAGTCACGTCCCATTTCCAGCGCGTCTCCTTTTCGGGCTTGGGCGACACCTCGGCACGGAGGGTCACCTGCTGGAAGACGGCGATCGCGCGGTCCACTTCGACGAGCCCCTTGCCCTCCTGCCACAGCTGCGGTTTCGGGCCCTTTGCGACCGGGCCGGTCACCGTGACCGTATAAGACCCCGCCTGGTATTCCTCCTTGAGCCCCCCGCCGATGGGTTCGCGATGGTAAGGCACCTTCGGCGCGACCAGCAGCAGGACGGGCTTCGGGTCCTTCGGCACGAACCCGATGACGCTTGCGTTCTTCTCGTACTCCATGCGGTTGGACGATTCCGGCAACGACCACTCGTAACTCAGCAGCTCCGGCTTGATCCCTTCCGGAACGGTGGTGATCGAGACCCTGACCTCCCTCCCCACGTTGCCTTTGCCCTTCTCGGGAACGAAGGTCCACTTGAAGCCGGGCGGCACCACGGTCGTTTCCACCTGCGGCGCCTCACCGACGGTCGAATAAACTCCCCCGCCGGATTCTTTCTGGAGCTGCGCCCAGATCCGGATCTTGCCGCCCGGGGGCATGCGGTCGAAGAGCACGGTCGTCTCGCCGTCGCTCGTGGACGGGTCGAAGGTGATTGCCGGCTCCGACAGCCACACGACGCGGTACCCGGTCGGCGCCTTCGGCTTCTCCGTCACCGGCGGCTTGTAGTCCTTGCAGCCCTGGCTGTCCGGCCAGAGGGAGCAGTTCTTCGCCCGCGTCGCCTGTTCCCGTGCGTCGTCCTCGCATTCCGAGTATTTCATCCACTGAGCGCGGTTATCCTCGCGGAAAAACTCAGTCCATGTCCGTTTGTTCAAGAACCTTTCGCACGCTTTAGCGAGCCTTGAGAACGTATCGTTCCAGACCTTCTGCGCCTCTTCCTCGTTCGGCGCCTTCCACACCGAGTCGGCGGGAGGCGGTGCGGCCTTGTCGTCCGGCGGGGCCTCGAACTGCGCGCTCAGCTGCGCCGTGGTGCCGTAGATCACGCGGTCCTTGAGACCGCGGATGGCGACCTTGAGTGCCTCCACCTCGAGCTCGATCGACGCCTGACCCCTCGCACCGGCGGCGTCGACGACCTCCACGGAGAGGGTCTGCTTTCCCGGGTTGCGGGAGGTGAAGGTGACCCGGCTGCCGGAACCCGCGTGATTGCCCGTCCAGGCGAAGCGATAGTCGGGCTTTCCGCCCGTGACCGAGGCGGTGACGTTCGAGAGCTCGCCGGCCCTGATCTTTTTCCTGTCGGCCGTCAGCGTGACCTTGAGTTCCCGGGGCTGCTCCGGGGCCCCGCCCTTGCCGCCGCAGGGGCTCGAGTAGCTCCAGGGCAGGACGATCGGGCTCGGGATGGGGTCGGGCAGGCCGAACTCCTGTTTTACCTTGTCAACCGCAGCCAGGTATCCCTTCCAGTCGCTGAGCCCGGCGTATTCCTGGTAGCGCTTGTACGGCAGGGACTCGGGCAGGTTCTTGATCTTCGCATCGAGCTCCCGCTGGTGCCTGCCGTGCGCCGCGGCCGCCTCGCCGAGGCAGCTCAGCTGCTTGCCGTTGACGTAGTCCTGCAGGCTGTTGGCGTAGCCGAGCTGTCCCGTGTAGGTCTTCAACACGTTGGAGCAGCTCTGGGCCTTGCCGCAGGGCGCCTCGCAGCTTGTGACCGCCTCGAGGATCTGCATCGGCCGGCCGTCGACGGTCCGCGTCACCTCGCGGGTCCCGACGGGCTTGCAGCCCGCGTTGAGGGCGGACCAGCACTCCGCCTCGAAGCGGGTCAGCCGGTCCCGGATGTCCCCGAAGGTCTCGCCGCAGAGGGCCTTGTCGGGTCCGTCGGGGAGCTTGAAGTCCTTCTCGTTGCGGGGCGGCGCCTGCGCCACGAACTCGCGGACGATGCTGCTCGTCACGGACTTCTCGAAGGCGCTGTAGCTCTTGCGGTCGTATTCCTTGAGCGCCTCGAGGTAGGCGACACTCTCCCGGAGCCACCGGTACTTGGTCTGGGCCTGGGTCCCCGGATCCTGAGGGGCGTCATCGCCCTTCTTGGTGACGTGGATTCTTGCGACCGCCTCCCCCGTGCGCCCTTTTTCGTCCGCTACGGTCACGGTCACGCTCGACGTGACGGGAGGCGCGTAGGTCGTGTCCTTGCCGATATAGCGGAAGCGGTAGCCCGCTGTCCCCGGGGGCATGGCGACGCCGTTGAAGCTCAAGCGCCCGCTGTCCGGGAAGGGCTTGGCCGTGACGGTCAGCTCGATCTCCCCGTCCTCGGCAATGGTCGCGCTCTCCGGAGAGATGGCAACCGGGATGCGGTCCGGGGCGTCTTCGTCCTTCACGGACAGCCTGGTGAATGCCCGGCCCGTGCTGCCGAAACGATCCGTTACGGTCACGGTCACCGATAGGGTCTTGCCCGCGTATTCCGGACCGTTGATCGTGTAGGCGGCGCTCCAGTCCTTATCGACCCGCACCCCGTCCCCGCCGATCGTCCAGTTGTATCGCAACGACCCGTCGGCGGCCCTCGGTTCCTCCACCTCGATGATCTCGCTCTCGTTCTTGTGGATCACCGGCCGATGGGGCTTCAGCCGTACGCCCAGACCGACGGGCACGACCTTGACGATGCTCTGCCCGACGCCCTGGCGGTTCTTCTCGTCGAAGACGGCAAGCGTGATCTTCACGTCCTTGCCCGACTGTCCCCGCCCCGAGAAGGTGATCGGCCCGATCTCGTCGACGCCTGCATCCTTGCCGCTCTTCAAGATGCTGTCGCCGGCCACCCACTGATAACTCAGCTTCCCGCTGTCCTTCTTCGGCACGACGACCGGCGTGAGCGTCACCGTGCTCCCCTCCCCGGATTCCTTGATCACGGCGGTCGCAGGAACAACGGCGACGTCCAGGGGCTGCTTTCCCCGGTCCTTGACGATGAGATAGACGAGGATGGGGTCGAGCGCCTTGCCGCTTTCCTTCGGCGAGGGGATCTTCACCGTGCGGGAGAACGCGTCGGTCTTCCCGTCCGCCGCAGCGGCAAAGCCCTCGGCTTTGACCGTGAGGACGTAGCTTCCCGGCTGGAACCCAGACATTGTGTATTGGCCGTTCCCCCGGTTCTCGAGGGCCGTTTCCGCCGCCTTGCCGGCTTTGAGTGTGACGCGGGCATGGGTCACGGGCAGGTCCGTACGCTTCGTCCCGTGCTGCTGCCGCACGACGACCGTCACCGTCCCCCTTTCAAGCGCATAGCGGTCACGGTAGTTCTTCACGAGCCTGTTTCTCGCCGCGATGCGCTCGTTCATCAGGGTTTTCACGCTGCCGACCGAGAGGACGGGGACCTTCATCTGCTGCAGGGCCCTGATCCAGAAGTCCTCGAAGAAGACCTTTCCGTGTGTCTCCCGATCGAAGGGGGAATCCAGCGCAGCATTGCCCGCGGATTCGGCCTTGATGGCGAGGAGTTCCCGCTCCACCGCGGCATCCAACGCGGCGGGAAGGGCCGACCACGCTTTCACCGCTTCCCTGTCTTCCCCTGCACGCCCGGTCAGGAAGGCGGGACCGGTGAGAATCCGCTGACGGTGCTGTTCGGTCGGCGGCGCGCCCAACTTGTCCTTTTCGAACACCTGCGCGACGGCCTCCTCCACGGCGGTACGAGCGGCCAGGACGGCCCGGTAGGTCTCGTGATAGTCCATGACGATGGCGGCCGCCCGGGTGGCCTCCTTTTCCGCCAGGGGCTGGTCCCAGAGGGACCGATTGGCATTCTTGAGCCAGACCCAGAGGGCCTGCAGGGTGCTCGAACCCCACTCGCCCTCCATCGCCGCGAGCACCTGGTCGCGGATCGCAAGGTTTCCGGCGATGCGCATGAGGCTGTCGTACACCTTGGCGATCTTCCCCGTCGCCGTGGCCTCCTCGGCATTCTTGCGCTTCTCGAGATTCTCGATCGTGCTCTTGACGAAGGCCTTCTTCATCGCCAGCCAGCGCTCCTCGTATTTCCGGACGAAGGCGTCCCGGACCCGATCGCCGGCAGCGGGATGTTTCTGCATCTCCTCGTAGATCGACAGGAAGGGGTCCCCCTGTGCGAGGTTGGCCCAGAGCACTGTGTCCACCTCGGGGTGGAGAAGGAACGTCTGCCCTTTCTCGAGGCTCTCGCGGTCGTACTTGCGATCCTTGTACGTGACGGCGGCAAGACGGAAACGCGGCTTCCCTCCCGCCGTGACCTCGTCCCACGATGCCGATGCGTAAAGCCCGTCGATCAAAAGCTCCAAATCGGAGCTCCACGCGTAGCTCACGGTCGCCATCGTCGCGTACGAGACGACACCATACGCCGCGTAGGGGAGTGCCACGGGCGGGAATATGGTCGTCAGGGTATCCCATCCCGCCAGGAGCAGATTGCCCTGGTAGATGTTCTCCGCGGCGGACCCGAACGGGACGCGCCGGCGGATGATCTCGGCCGCAAACCCGCTGAGCCCGTCCCGGGCGTATGCCTGCGTGTACGCGGAGATCTCCTGGGCGAGATTGAAGGCGGTTAGCCCCGACATGGCAGCACGGCCCGATTGTGTCGACTGGATGAACTCGTTCATGGTGACGTTGATCTTTTTCACGCCCCGGGCAATCGCGTTTTTGTAGATCAGCGTGTTCAGCGAGACTTCCAGGTCGTAGGTCTTCTTGCGGAAGCGGTTCGTCAGGGTACCCTGAAACTCGGCGAGGCGGGCCTTCACGGCCGGATCCTCGATGGCCGACAGATCGGCCAGCAGCATGTTGCGCTCGTGAATCTCTCGGATGAAATCCTCAAAGGAGGGGTCGCCGCGAAGGGGCCCCATGATCGTGTCGTCGATCCAGTCGATGCGGGCGTTCGTGCGCTGGATGAACCGGTTGGCCAGATCCAGCATGGTCGACAAGGCCATGGCTTTTGAGTGCGCCGCCTCTCCATCGAGGAGTTTCTTGACAAGTTCGAGCTGCTTTTCCTCCTCCAGCGTCAGCCTGCGCATACCCGTGATTTTCCCGATGTCCTCGGAGATCCGCACGACTTCCTGGCAGAGCCCTTTCACCTCGGCCGGCAGCTCGATCTGCGCCCTGTCGAACTCCTCGAGTTCCGTCTTGATCCCCTTCAGGAGCTGCGAGAGCCTCTTGCGAAAGGTTTCCATGTCCTTGAGAGTCTGCTCGTCGACGCGATTGCTCCTGACCTTTTCCTCGAAATCGGCCCTCCGCCGTTTCAGGTCCTCGAGGTGGACCCGGAGGCCCCGTTCGACATTGCTCCACATGCTCTTCATGCAGGTCTGCAGAAAGGCCTGCGCCTTCTCGCGATTCGACTTGAGAACCGCCTTGGGCTTGCCGTCCCGACCGGGCACGTAGTCGACTTCGGCCGGCGAGTAGATCATCCCGACTTCCTGGAAGTAACGGGCCACGCACTCGGCCATGTCCCCCGGTGAGGCCGTTTTCGCCATCTGCGTGATCCGCGTTGCGAAGTCGGCAAGGGGACGATTCGCGGGGTCGACGCCCATGTGGGTCTTGAAATAGAGGTTGCTGCGGTACAGGTACTTGCACCCCTTCACGATCGTGTCGAGGGCGGGGAAGCTCTCGCCGTGGAGAATGATGTCGTGTTCGAGGTGACGGATCATCTCCAGGGAGATCATGGGCTCCGTCATGACGTTTGCGCGCGCATCCAGCTTTTCCAGGAAGATGTCGACGCTCTTGTCGAGAAGGCCCCCGCGCTTTCCCGCCTCGAGAATGGCCTCCTCGAGAATGGATTGAAGAATGGCCTCGGCTCCTTCGGCGGCATCCAGGACGAAGCCGCCCTGCTCGAAATCGATTCGGGAAACTTTCCCCTTCACGATTTCGTCGTCGCCATACTTGCGGCCCGCCTCCCCCACGTACACGTCGGAGGTGGCAAAGCCGTGCGCCGTGGCGAAGGAGTCGAGCTGCTTCATCGTGAGACCGTCCGTTTCCCTGACAATGATCGCATCGAAGAGGTCCCGCATCGCAAGGATCAGCTCCGCGTTACCCCCGACAAAGCTGAAATCGATGTCCCCCGAGAAGGTGAAGTCCATCGGGCTCTGGGTCGCCCATTTGCCCACGAATGCGAGGAACACGCGGCTGCGCGTCTTGGCGGCAAGGGATCGAATCTTCGGATCCCGGATGACCTCGAGGATCGCTTTCTTCGTCAAGTCCCTCCGGTAGGACAGGATCAGCGTTTCGACGGGAGTGCCCTGCCGGCCCTCGAATCGCCGCCCGAGGAACTGCTCCAGCAGCGCGTCGCCCCCGATCTCGCCAATCGCGGTCTTCACCGAGTTGACCAGTGCCATGTTGACCCCGGGGTCGTTCTTCCCGATCTTCCCGAGTTCCCGGTAAAAGTACTCTCCCGTCTTGCCGTTCTTCACGTCCAGAAGCAGCTGTGCAACGCGAAGCCGGGGGTCGCCGGGAACGAACCGGCCGATGCCGCGGATCGTCTGCATCGGATCCTCTTTCTCCCGGGGGCCTGCGGAGCCTGCCTGGGCGAGGAACAATCCGGGCTCGGAGGGCCGATCCGGATGGCGATACGCCTGAGTGAAGCCAAATGCCTCAGTGCCGTCGGCATGCAACACCCCGGGGATGACGGTCCAACTGAACAGTACGATGACGGCAAGAAGTCTCCTGAGCATGACTGCCCCCAAACGGCAAGGGTGAGATGGGTTGTTGATCCGGAATGGCGGCGATGTCCGGTCGCCGTCCCCTCCTCCTTCTTCTGGCTACTGCCTCGTGTATCGAACCGAGACGCTTCCGCCGGGCAGGTAGGTGAAGGAGCGGTCGTTGCCGCTCACCCGTCCCGAGACCGTGTCATACTTGTCGACGGGCTCGCTCCGCGTCGTCCCGTCCTTGAACTTGCACTGACTGCCGGTAGGCCTCAGCGTGAGGGTCTGCCCCGAGAGGGTGTAGTTACCCCGGATGGTGCAGACGGCGGTGCCGGCCAGCGTATCGGGGCTCACGTCCATCGTGTAGGAGCCGTCGCGGTTGAAGACGGTGTAGCTCACATCATCGACCTTCCCGCCTTCGATGGTCTCCGTCTTCCAGCGCCCGACGATGTTGATGACCGTACCCTGGACGGCCGCTGTCGCGCGTTCCGTCGTCACCGCCGCAGCGTCTCCCGAGCGGACCAGGGTGATCCCCCGCAGGCAGAAGCCCGGGGCGGCATCGCCGTGGTAGTATTTCTTGTCGGTGTCCCGGTGATCGAAGCGAAGCCCCGTGACCACGCTGCCCGCAGGCAGGCTGAACACGGCCATCCAGCGCGGCCCCCCGATGTTGGTCTCTTTCGGCCAGGCGTGGGTGGCGCCGCCCGTCTCGCCCCGGTTCCATTCCGAGGAGTGCACGCCGGCCTTGATCTCGAAAGTCCGATCGCCCGAGGTCGTGTGAACGGTCAGAACGGTCGTGGTCATCTTGTCGGGCACGTTGTGCGCGTTGTCCAGGTTGCTCACCACCGCCACGGCGCTTGCCGCCACCCGCTCGGGCAGAGGGATGTCGAGCCGGAGCTTCTTCTCGTGGGTCGCCTTGAGACGGACCCACGAGCCGTCGTCCACCTCAATGTTCTTGACCTTGCGCGGCGTGCCCTTTTTCCCGCCGTAGGGGGTCAGATCGACATGATAGTAACCGGACGACACCGCCGGCGGGCTTGCCGCCGAACCGCCGCCCGAGGACACGACGGGCCCGGTCGCGGTCCTCTTCGCCCACCAGGTATACTTCCCGGATGCGTTCTGCTGCGTGAAGGTCCCCTCCAGCTTGTCCGCGGAAAGGACACCGGAGTAGCGCTGCGTCGCCCCGGAGATGGGCCTCGTGAACTCCACCCTCCCCGCTGCCGGATCGTAGGAGATATTCGTCAGCTGCTCCCACTTTTGATGCGCATCGAGCCACAGCCGCCCGCTCCATCCGCTCGAGCCTCGCTGAAGCTCCATCTTGCCGCGGTAGTTGTTGAAACTGACTTCCCACGTCCCGTCGACACTGCCGGACACGACGGTCGGGGGCCGACCCCCGGCCGACGACTTCTCCAGCGCGGCGATGTGCGCCGTCAGCCCCGGGTCGGGCCAGTGGGTCAGGCTCTCCCTGTACTTGGCGACGGCCTGGGGGATGCGGTTCTG
>Ga0209407_1001606_pt1 | contig 23255 bp, 15 predicted proteins | sample AD_JPNHG3_MetaG_FD_184410 | JGI IMG/M metagenome (GOLD analysis project Ga0209407, IMG submission 184410) | Active sludge microbial communities of municipal wastewater-treating anaerobic digesters from Japan - AD_JPNHG3_MetaG (SPAdes) (version 2) | ecosystem: Engineered > Bioreactor > Anaerobic... | reverse complement strand
TTTGCCCGGATTTTAGCTAATGCATTTGCTGGACTTATAATATCATATGCTGCGAATTCACGGCCAAAGTCTGAATTTGTAATTTCTCTCGCGTGCAACGAAAATAGACTTTTTGCGTCGAACAAATCATACTTGAATGATATTGTTTTTCCTCGATAATCTTGAAATGAATCTTGCTCTGGAAAGTCTTTCATGTACATATCCCGCTGTCTTGATATTTTTCAATTCGATCTATTCTTTAATTCTCGAATCTTATTAAGAATGCTGCCCCTTGTATCTCTATCATCTTCTTTATTTAAATCTTTCAATAATGAGGTGTATTGGTTTCGGATTTTCTCAGTTTCAGGATTGAACCATACTTCATTAAGAAATTTACGGGCTTCTGTATCCCACAATTTTATCAATTCTTTGGGGCATTCCAGGGCATATAATTTTTCAGCCAGATTTGTGCCATGCCAAATTGGTAAATTAGGCTGATCAATACCCAAGACAAATGGAATCAAATATAAATTCATGAACATCGTCTCATAAATTTTCTTTTTGGCCTTTTCCAGATTGCCAGTTTTATACAAAGACAATATCCAGCACAGATATTGATAGGGCTCACCAATATCATCAGAAAAAGTCGTTTCGAACCATTCAAAATGTTTTATAGCTCCTTTATAATCTCGGAGCAATACATACAATGGTCCAAGGAGATACCTTTTACCATATCCATCATCGTAAAAACCATGAGTTTTAAATTCTTTCTTAAGTGCATTTTCATAGCTCTTAATACGGGCTTTTATTTTAACTGGATCTTTCGGAAAGAAGGACATATTATCTCCTGACATCCACCCTTTTGGGACAATTGACAATATAAACCATATCCTTGTCTTTTTTTTCAGTCATTCGTTGTTCCTGGACTTTATGATAATCGCACATAACATAGCCTTGTTGATATGAGATGTGGTTCTTGCAGGCTTTGCATTTTTCAAGGTTCATAATACTTGTTAAATACTCCAAAAGTGATTTAAAGAATGATTTCAATAATATCGCAAGTATTGTTTGTCAAGAAGAATAGAATGATTATCATCCTTCCGGATCAATGAACCCATCACGGGAAGATGAATACACCCACGGACGATTGAAAGAGGCTGGGAATAATATTGAAATTCCGGTCCTTAATTTCTTGTTTATTGCTGGAAAAAAGGTATTATTCCTTTAACCCAGAGGGAAGATTTAAGAATAAACTAATATGATAATTGACATCTTATTAGACATTTTTTAGAATTTGCCACAAATATATTTTTCATTCAAATGGAATCAATAAAATATGGTCTGTTTTTAAATATTTTTAAGCAGGATTTATTAAATGTCAAATATCGACCTCTTACAGGGTGATGCGGATAATCTAATATCTATGCAAAAGTACCCATTAGACAATAATGATTGGGTATTTCCATCACCTGGTGGAATGATTAAAATACCATTAACATCCTTAGATGGTAGAGAAAATTTTATTTTGGATGTAAATAGAAACATTATCAATCTGACAAAAATTACATATCAAAATAGGGCTCGTGTTATTTATCAACTGGTTAGATTAGATTTAAATGGTTCCCCGCATAGGAATCCTGATCTTACACTGATACCTTGCCCACATCTCCATATTTATAAAGAAGGCTATGGTGATAAATGGGCATATATTTTACCCGATTTTTTTTCAGATCCATCCGATTTTAAAATAGTATTTAATGATTTTTTAGATTATTGTAATATTCAAAATATTCCTGGAATTGATTACGGTCTTATATGATAACCGAAGTGAATAAATTGTTGAACTCATATTATTCATGGCTCAAGGAAAACACTGTCCTTAAGCAAATCGATGAATATGTTGAAATAACAACGCCATACCTTGATCGCCATAATGATTTTTTACAAATTTATGTTAAGAAAGAAGGACCTAATTTTTTGTTATCTGACGGTGGATATATCATTTCAGATTTAATGTCATCGGGTTGCAGCTTTGATTCCCCTAAAAGAAAAGAGTTATTGAAAATCACTTTAAATGGATTTGCGGTTAATAACGAAGGTAATACATTATTTACAATATCCGATTCAAAAAGCTTTTCATTAAAAAAGCATAATTTAATTCAAGCCATGCTTGCTGTTAATGATTTATTTTATACATCAAGACCATATATTGCAAGTTTATTTATCGAGGATGTTGCGAAGTGGCTTGATAGTAATAATATTAGATTTATACAAAATTTGAAGTTCACAGGCAAAACAGGATTTGATTTCTCATTTCATTTCGCTATTCCAAAATCATCAAAACAACCTGAGCGTATATTACAGGCAATTAGTTATCCTTCGAAAGTATCTGTTGAAAATTTTATTTTATCATGGATCGATACCCGCGAGGCAAGGCCTAAAGACTCAAAAGCTTTTGCTTTATTAAATGATCAAGAACTTGAGATTAAGCCCAATATTTATGAAGCTTTAGTGAATTACGAAATTAAAGCAACAACATGGTCTGAACGAAAAACAATAGTAGAAGAATTAGTTGCATAACATAACATAATATTATTATTATTTCATTGCGCATTCACCAATCGCAATTCGAGTGCCTTATAAAACACCTCTCTGAAATATTTTTCAAGAGGTCTATTGAAAGATTTGTGCTCAGATACAATTTTCTCAAAACTCATATCATTTATTTCTCCAAGATAGACTATCCATCCCAATAAATGGGGTATTGTTTGCACCATCGAGTTATCTATTATTATATGATATGCCAACTTACGCGCAGCTTGATCATCAGTTAGAAATGCTTGGCGTGTTTTTTTTGCAAATACAATCGATGATAATTCTCCTTTTGATAATTTCATTCTATTTTCAAGTATTTCAACATTTTGAAGGTCCTCAATAGAGATTTGATATTGAGCAATTGCATTATTTTTCAATTCATCTTTTAATCTTTTCATTAACTCCTTATCATGATCATATGTTTGATTTCTTTTTTTATATAGACATTCATATATTACAAATTGAGTACAAGTAAAGTTGCACTCTCGTCTTTTAACAGCATCGTATAAAATTGATGATGAAAGCATATTCCATATCGAACATGTATCAATCACATTTAATTTATTAAATTTTGTAATATCAATAACCATATTCGATGTCTACATTAAATGCAGATAAAATATCATTAAATTCTTTCTCATCACACAAGATCATTTCTGCCATTCGTTGAGCAGAGATTAAACCATTTGAATAAGCATTTATACATTTTATTACATATTCATGACTGAGCCCTTTTTCTAACAACATTTTCTTACGATCCAGTATTTTGGTTGAATATTTTCCAGATAATTCAGGATCTTGCTTTTCACTTTGTGGTATTTTTACATACTGCAATAATTTATACCCATCATTTGTTATTATCTTATTTCCTTTTAAAACTATCGCCAACACTTTTGGATTTACTTTCAATTTAACCGATAATTGTTTTACTGATTCTTGTGTCCAATGATAATTTCTCAATAAAGTGTTTAATAATTCATCCGGGACCAAATAACTTGCAGCAAAATTATTTGCACGGACCTCTTTTAAATCTTTCTCATCCCATTTTATCCCTGTGAATGAAACAACAATTTCTTCTGTTGAATCAAATATCGCATGTGCCGCTTCATGAGCTGCTGTAAATCTTTGTCTGAAAATATCTTCATTAAAATTTATTAGAACACAATGCCCAGCCTTGGGGTGTTTTATGTATAGACCGGATATATTAGAATTTTCAAGTTTTCTTCTGAATACATATATCCCAATTTTCCTGAAGTCAGAAAATACATCCAACGGTATAACATTAGGAGCATATCCCAACTTATTGCGCAAAGCTGCAGCAGCATCAATTCCATGTTTTTTATAAAATGATCCCTGTTTTATATATTCAAAATGAATTTTTTCTTTAAATGCTTGTTGATCCAAGAAATATTCACATTCAGCAAGAAATAATATTTCTTGAATTGCCCACCTATCAGTAATATTAAATTCATTGCCATATCGTCGGAATAAAGCATTAGTTTGTTCGAAGGGTGCCAACTTCTCATTTGATATGAAATATTTATAATCGCATTTATAGAAATCTGCCAGTATCAATATTTCATCACCAGATGGCTCACTCAAACCACCCTCAAATTCATTTAACCTTTCTTCAGAAATACCAGTATTTAGTGAGACATCAGAAATTGAGAGAGAAAATTGAAGTCGGTAATTACTGATTTTCTTTGATAGCATTTGCAAATCAATTGGCATTTCTTTTTCACTCAAATTATTTTTTTGATATGATTATATTCAAATTTCGTTTATCAAGCACAAAATCAATTGATTTATAAAAATAGTCACCCTTCTCCCTGTGTCTATAAAACCTTGCGATAAGATCACTTAATAGCTCTTTTGTGTACCCCAATTTTTGTTACCCGAAGCAACCTTTCCAGTGTTCACTTAATTTCCTTTTTGGTATATTCTACTCATGAATTACCAAGTAGAATTAACGCCGAAATATAAACTGGAATTGGTTGATAACCCTCTCTATAATGTCTATATCAAACAATTCAATGAATTCCTTGATCATAGACCTGTGACATTTGAGATAATAAAAGACTATCTCAAAGAGTCAAAGAAACATTTTAAGCCATCAACTGTTGCCTGCATCAAAGCCGCCTTGAAGAAATCAGTGAAGAAGTCATTTGGCAAACAATCTCGTGACGTTATCTTCCTGGCTGCTCTTGACATTAGCTTCAACGCAATTAAGGTTGGGATTACTGATAAAAAGATATATCAGGAAAAAGTATTATCACCAACAGAAATTGAAACGTTGAAAAATTCATTATCACCAAGATTGGCATTGATAGTTCATATATTATCTGTTACAGGTCTTCGTGTGTCAGAACTTATTGGAATTAAACTATCAAATTGTAAAGGTGATAATGGAACGGTGTTTATTGATATAATTGGAAAAGGGACAAAACAACGAAGGGTTTTTATCACCAGAGAACTATTCGAAGGGGCAAGGAAAGAATTTAAGGGGAAATGTTATTTATTTGAGACTCATAATCATACACCATTTTCTCGATGCTATATTTGGCGTGAACTTCGAAATGCTGGCAATAAAGTATTAGGGAAATCGATCTCCCCTCATACCTTGAGACATTCATTCTGTACTAATATGTTATTGGTGAAAAATAAGTCATTAAAAGCTGTCAGTAATTATGTGGGCCACAGTTCGACTTCAATCACTGCGGATATGTACGTGCATGCGCAATTAGTACCGGAAGATATATTTGAAAACAAATCTTAACTGGAGATATTATGTCTCATTATTTCAGGCCACCACTATATCATAACGATTTTTCATCTATCACCTTTGAGATTGAATATTCATCTTTAACCCTGAAAAGAATACCGAGGTTTATAAACGGCTCAATCCTTGCGGTATATTTTTTCCCGTCACTATGATTCCATTCAAGAACAGCTGCGCGTGCTCCGCAATCAAGAGTAAGTGTAACTATTTTAGTCATATTATAATTGAAGCCCAACACAAGCCCGACATTTACATCCATACGCTCCGCAGTAAAATCATAAAAAAAGTGGACATGAGGACCAAGCCAGAACCTGAAATTCTGAAGACGCACTACCCCAAAACCGAATGAATTCTGAAGATTGATGATGTTATGATTATATTTACCAATTCCTATCGATGAATTTGTATAACCGAGATGCATACGATAATTGAACAGGTTATTCATAGCAACCGTTGAATCAAGAGTAAATCCAGCGCCGAAAAACATCCTGTCGCTGTATCTGTTATCATTTTCATTATAACCTCTATGGATTGTGGCACCGCCGGTGAAGTGAACACCGAGGCCGACCGCGTAAGTTTCCCTTGCGATAAAAAGAATGCTTATCAATATAAATAAAGGTAGTATCGGTTTTTTCATTATAATCTACACTATTTTTGCACGGAATAATACACAACTTTATGTATGTTCAAGACACCGACAATTTACTCACCATCGATCACTTCCAACCCATTTATTCAGAGAATGATAAAAACAATTCATACATATCCTACATTTTCTGCAGTTTAACATCCACATTTTGAGGTGTCTCCCGGCTATATTGCTCGCCAAAACGATAAATAAAACTTAGCCGTGCAATACCCTCGGCCTTACCGATGATTTTGTCCTTGGAACTTGAAGAAAATCGTGTAGGCAGCCACATTACTAAAAATCCAGGGATATTATAGTACGTGTATTTCCGAATACGTTCATGGAAAGGACCGATTCCTATACCCGTATTAATGCCTGTTTCGAAACTGATCGTAAATGGACTGCCGGTATTGATATTGACGCCGAGAATACCGCCCAGGCCAAGTGAGAATGCGGAATAAGTGACCGAATGATTTCGTATTTTATAAAATGACGAAATTTCATCATCATCAACGTATAATCCCGATATTACTTTCTTTGCCTTAAGAAGCTGATATGACAATTCAATCTGCGGGCCCATCCAGACACGCAGGAACGAATTTTTAAAAAAAGCAAACCCAATAACATTTGATATGGAAACCCGGTGCATGCTCCATTCAGAAAAGAAAGGAACGCCGCTCTTTATTACATTGTCATAACCGACCGCTAGACGGTAATTCATTGAATCATTCGTAGCAACTGCCGTATCCAGAATAAACCCGGCGCCCACACCGTAATCTACCGAGGAATTTGTTTCTTCAATCTTCAGGGTTGATATGCCGCCTTTACCGCTCAGGTAACCTCCGATGCCGAGTGCATAGATATCTGCAGTCGTTATTATCATCATGCAGCTAAAAACGCATATAATCATCACTATTTTGTCTATCTTGTTATCTCTTTTCATATGCTTATTTCCACTGGTATGTATAAAGAGTATGTTTGCATCGTTTTAATCATTCTATGATATCCGGGTTGTAATTATCCCTGATTCTAAAAATGAAACTTAACCGGATAAAACCTTCCACCTTTCCGAAAGCCCTGTCATACGAGTCCCCGAGAGCATATGGTAGCACTATATAACTGCCAGAACTTCTTATAAACCATAGATGATTCTCGTGAGCATGGTATTTGCCGAAACCCAGCGTGGTATTCAAACCGACTTCCAGGCTTATGGTGAACACTTTCCCAGGATTAATATTGAGCCCCATGACAGCGCCGATCCCCAATAGGAAATATGCATAATCAAGAGTACTTTTTATCCTGGATGGTCCAAAGAGGCTGTCATAATAATAAGAACTCTTTGATACCTTATTGAACTGGCACCCTAGCTCAAGCTGAGGGCCGGTCCAGAGCCGGATATATTTGTTCCTAATAACACCGAACCCAAAAACATTGGATAACAGAACACGATTGGCGCTGTATCTCTTGAAAAAACGGCCGCCGCTGTCTATTGCATTATCATATCCGGCCGCAAGACGGTAGTTGAACACATCACTTGATGCCACTGCCGTATCCAACACAAATCCCGCGCCAAGAGCGTAATTGACCGTAAAACCGTCATTAGAGGTTTTCGAGTAGCTGACTCCCGCTTTGCCGGTACTATAAAAACCGATTCCAAGGGCATGGAGGCGGCAATGGCAGATTGTGATGAATAAGACAATTATAATCGTTAGGAAGATCTTTTTTCTTAGCAAAATTTTCCTCTTGATAGTAGTATCGATACAACTTGGACCTATAGAATATAATTAACAATCCATAGATTATTTGAAATGATCTGATTCAATTATATTTCTCAAATATATATAATCATCAATTAGCTCTTTAGAGTTTCTAATTGCTGTATATACCATATCAATTATCATGGCAGCCTTTTATAAGTCGGGTGATGCTTGAATACTTTCGATTTTTTTCTAGATTTTCTAATATTTTATTTATTCGTTTATAAAATAATTATATCAATATTTTTCATTTTTTATTTACCATCGACTCAATTTTATTGATCTGTATTCCGGTGATGGCTTCTTATACTTTGTTCCCTCTCCCTTTTTCTCTTTCTGAGTTTTTTCTCAATTATTCTCTCCTAATATAATCATTAAGAAAAATAATCTAAGCGACGAATAGTTAATCAATAATAACCTTATCTTCATCCATATTTGAGAACGCATAATAATACACAGCAATAAATTGAGGAATTGCTGGAATCAATGTCAGAACAGCTATGAGCCATTGTGGAATAGCAAATGAGTTTACTACTTCGGCAGGAAGTGGTATTCCAAAATGATATATTGGTGTCCAAATAACCCAAATAAAAAAGAATACCTTCCAAAATCTATTTTTCAGTATTTTCTTTTTCCATGCAAATCTAAATAAACCTATCATTGCAATTATCATCAATGAAACATCAATAAATTCCCAAACACGTAATATTGTAATATAAAAAGGAATACTAATCAAACAAAACAAAACAACAATCCAAAAGTATATTTTCCAAAGCATAACGATTATCCTCTTAACAATTTTTGTTTATTTAAATAAATTCCAGTAAAATGCCCTCGCTTTTTTTTCCTATAAAATTGTAATAAACCAAGTCCATTATTATAAATAAGACAAATTTTTTATTCATCAAATTCCACACATTATCGAAATACCATAATAAATATTTTAATAGAAATGAATAATAGAGAGATACCAATAATGCCTATTACTATTATTTGATAATATGCATTAGGGATAAAATATAATCCTTGAATATCTATAATTGATGTAAGTAAATAATAACTTAATGGAAATATTGCAAAAAAGAATAACCTTTTAAGGTAACCATCATTATTATAACTGAATAATATCACACATAAGAATAGTATATAATTTAAAAGAAGCCCAACAGTTGAAATCAATAATAAAAATGCAATTATACTATAACAAAGATTAGATAAATAATTTAAATCCGAATTAGTATATAAAAAATAAATCAAGAAAATAAGCAAATATTTCACAAAAAATAAATTATGCTTGTAAAATAATATTAGATTATCAACTATCTTCGAATCATAAATAATGTAATCTTTAAATTTACCCATTTAATTTTTATAAATACCGGATCTCTTAAATTTCATAAAATATTTAAGTAGTAATTTTTATTGATTCAACATGTAATCATTTTTACTAAAATTCATCATGATGTCGTTGTGACCGATAGTTTTGTTTTTGTTGTTGAATTTGACATCTTTTTTCCATTTCTTTCAATATTTCAGATTTAACCTTATCCTCAAGAAATGAACTGGCTTTTTCCTTATCTGATTTTCTACTTTGTTTTTGTGTTAAAGTATCAGTAGTTTTTTCAACTACTACTGACAATATTTCTTCTGATGGTTTTTTTAATATTTTTTCTACATTTTCAACCTGTCTTACTCGAAAACTTTTACCACCAACTGTACTAGCTCTTGCTGAATTTGCAATTTTAGCTTTATCAAATCCAACACCGACTATCTCTTTACTAACAACTTTAACTGCTTTCCCAAAAATTAGTTTTCGGGCATATTGTTCATCTGTATCACCAATACTAGAATCAGGATTCATTGTCCCATCTGCAAATTCTCTTGGACTCATTGCTACTTCATATATTTGTTCAATCACAAAAACTAATGCAGCGCCAATATATTGCCAAAAATTCCCATCTGGATCAATAAATTTTACAGGGTTATTATTGGTAAAATGATACAAGTTCAGATTTATTGGATTATAAACACCTCCAAGTCCTGGTAATTTTGATAGATCATTTTTTGATATTAGATAATTTTGATCACTAGTAATGTTATTAGGAAAATAAATATTTATTGCTGGATCAGAAGAAATCCACTTACACAACTTAGAATCATAATATCTGGCACCATAATAATACAGACCAGTTTCAGTATCCAACTCCTTTGAGGTAAATTTGTATGGTAATGATCCTTGTGAACTTGAAGCCTTTCCCTCCACCCAAGTTTCGCCATAAGGAAAATATTCTATGTTTTCATGGTATGCACCAGAATTATTGGTCACAACATTTGATGATCCCAAATGGTCGCTGTGATAATAATATATACCCGTATCTGATTTTGTGGAGGTTATTTTAGTAACAATCCGTGAATTACCTGCAAAAACATGCTTACTTTGAACATCTCCATTTCTTCCGATAAAATTCTCATTAAAATATACAACCTCACTAATATTTCCCTTTTTAATAATTCGTGCGCCAGTGTCATCATATTTATAAGTTGTAACATTATTAGAATCTGCTGTTCTTATTAAACGATTTTCTTCATCCCAAGTCATTTGCATTGTCAATAATTGATTACTATTTGATACCCTGCTTATCATATTACCATTTAAATCATACTGATAATTAAGATCTCCGGTTGAAGTTACCGCATGTGGCTTGGTACTTAAATACTGATAATTATAATTATAGGTAGTTTCTGGAATTGTATTCTTGGCACCTCCACTTAGCTCAATTTCGTTGACTTGGATCTTTGAAAGAATATTCCCTATTGAGTTATAAGTAAAACTATTCGTGTATGAATTAATTCCTAATTCACCTTCATATCTACCGATAGATTCAACAAGACGATCAAGATCATCATATGAATAATCCTGTATGGAGGTAACTGTTTTATCACCAGATGCAATAAAGTTCTCATTAGATCTTTTTAATATATTCCCCACGTTATCATATTCGTATATTATATTTTGGTAAACTTTAGAATTATTTACTGTTCTAAGATTTACAAGCCTTTTATTTCTATCATTATATGAATAATTTGTAATTATCCCATTCCCATATTCGATTTTTGTTCGTTGACCGTTTTCATCATATTCAATATTTTTCACATATTCTGTCGTATTTCCAACACCTGATCCAATTACCTTAGTAAGTAATCCACCCGCATCATATTCATATGTAATCATTTCATGGTCTTGAAAAACTAATTGACGCATACGTCCAAATGCATCAAATTTATAACTCATTGTATAACTTTTCCATTCAGATAAAGGTACACTTACAAAAATATTCCTTGTTAATGTACTTATATTCCCAAGTATATCATATTTTCGCTCTTCTCTGAAATCTGTTGAATTAATTTTCTTAATTCTACCAGCGCTATAATCACTATCATTGGGAACACCATATATATATGTTACCATACTTTTTTCAGGATAAACAATCTGCTCTCTACGATTGTAGTTGTATCTATATTTAATTGACTTTCCCTGCTCTCGCAAATTGGGTGTAATTTTTTGTATTAAATTACCTGTCAAATCATAAGCATATTCAATTATACCAGAATCAGAGTTATTTATGCGAGTACGTCTTCCAAGATTGTCATAATTAATAATTGTATGATTATTATTTGCATCGATTATACCAGTGATTTCTCCCATTGGATTATATGAATATCTGGTAATTATATTTTCACCAGTTCCTTCCTTCATATAAATAATTAACCCACGGACATCATTAATAGTTTTTTTCACTTTACCCTTCTGATCAATTACCGATGAATAAAAATAGTTATCCTCGAACCCATAATTATATTCGATGTTTGTGTTGTCAGGATAGAATATTCTTTTTTTTCTATCTAACACATCATACGTATATTCAATGTAATTTGAAGCGGATGTCTCATACGGTTGTGTTTCTCTCCATATCCGTCCCATATTGTCATATATAACATCTGTTTTGACAGTAGTCGCCCTCCCCCCAATTGAAGCAGATTTTTCCATCTTAATAGATCTTTTTAATCCATCTATAAATGCTTTAATAGTAACCGATCCTCCAGCATTTTTATATGCAATATTTTTTGTTTCAGAATATGCCGGAGTTGTGGAAGTATTATAAATTATCCGAATTGATGCATTATCATTCTGTCCATCGCTATATGGAATACTAATTTCTTTAACCCTTCCATAAGCATCATAGGCATAATTAATTGGACTATTATTTATATCCAATGTACAACTCGGTTTTCCATAATAAATTGCATGTCCTGTATATTCGCTTCGTGATTCATATCCGAATGAATCAGTTATTGAAGTTATATGTGATTGAGTATCCTCATCATACTTGAAATTTTTCGAGTATCTCTGCCCCATATGATTCGAAGGCCCAGTAACATTGGTTGGATTACCAAATGTGTTATAAGTTAAATTTGTTACTGCAATCTCTCCATTTGATAACAATTGTCGTAAAATGCATAGATTACCATTATTATCATATGTACATGATCTCTCGCGATACTTTTTTCCATCCCCTCCAGTAATGATTATCTGATTTGGTTTATTTAGAATGAATTTTTCTGTATCTATTTTATATGTAACAATCGCTTCCAAGTCATCATCTTCACCATTATCACCATTATCAACAAATCGTATTATATTCCCATATTGATCATAACTATAAGCTTGTGTTGTGGTTTTCGCAATATTTTCGACACCCTCATGATATTCAGTTTCCTTTGATTCTAAATATGGAAATCTAATCTGAGGAGATATTGTTTGAACTTGATAATTATTTCTTGTGACAATAAATAATAGTCTGCTATTATTCCTTAATTCTGATTTATATTCCAAACCTTTTAAATAATAGTCTTTATTATAAAAATCATAAGTCATTGTACAATTATCAGGTCTTGTTTCTATTATTCTTTCAAAACCATAGAATTCTCTTTCATTACGATCATAATGACCGCTTATATAATCATAATTCATATTATAAATATGACCCATTCCATCGTTCAATTCTACTTTTGACAAGACCCAACGGGACTCAGGCATATCTTGAGTATTACCCATTCGATTATAATCAATAGCACAAGAACCCCCAAGAGGGTTAATTAATCTTTTAAGTAAATTCGTTTTTCCTGTAGTATTAATATAAATTGTTGTTAATGAAGTAGAATCAATATAATCTGGATTATTATCACCATTGATATCAATTAAATCATTAACATTGATTTTATCGGTGGTGTTATTAATCTTGGTTCCCGAAATGGATAATAATGCGTTAGCAGGTCTACACAAGTTTAATCCAGATGAATATGTTCCTGAGGCACCAAGTTTTATATTTTTCATATTTTCATTCCACAGAGTATTTTGCTCTGCAAAACCAGATCCAGTATTAAATCGAACATAAGCATTACCTGAAATTATCTCAATCATATCAGGGAGCCTGTCACCATTAATGTCATATAAATTCTTTATGTTTTCTGATGTAGAAACTGTGAATAAAGAAATTGCACTCAAATACATACCGCGCCATTCATCTACTGGACCACTAAAATCATTATTGGTAGATGATTTTGAACTGATTTGATTTATATTAAAATTATTTAGATGTTCATCAAATATTTCTTGTTCACTAAATCTATAACCAAGATTGTATTTAATATATGTTACGCCAGTTTCCTTATTGCGGAAAATTATATCTGGCAAGCCATCACCATTTATATCAATCAAATCCTGTTCACTAGTATTAATGCCAATACTGGATGAAGTGCCCGGATTATACAAATAATAGCCGGATATATCATTATGGAAAATCCACACATCAAACATATCTTCGGTATTACGTGAATGAATTTGTTGAATACAATCAAGACCTAAATCAACTTTTCTATTCTCAAATGATCCATTTGGGTTAGTGAATAAAACGCCCTTTATTCCATCTCCATAATAATCAATTATATCAAGATAATTATCCCCATTAATATCAATAATATCCCTCTGCAAGAATACGTCTCCATCACTTTCTATAACTTCTTCCTTACCATCTCGATTTATATCTTCCTTTCCAAAAGTTGAATTCTCTAATATTATATTTGATCCCTTGAATATCCTATTTACTCCTCTGCAATCACCGGCTGTTAAGTTTAAATTATTATTTGAAATATTTTTTCGGCCTATCCGTGTTGAACTTAAAACAAAAATATTTTTATTGGGATCAAATACATCATATACCGAGGGTGGATTTGTATAATTAGTCGGATTATGTACACGACCAATAAAGCAGCCCTTATCCTTGCCAAACCAAATAGTTTCGTTTATTGAATCATTAAATACAATATTGGTTGCGAGAATCATAGGTGAAAATGTTTTAAGTTGTTCTTTTAGTTCATCAATAGCCCTTTGATAATTTTCATCGTTTGGATCTTGAGGTATATTTATTTGAGGAATTGCCATCTTATTTGGATCTAGTATAGCAATTTCACCGTTCCATCTTCCAAAATACCAGGATCTAAATCCACCCGCGAAAGGATGATCAGTTTCCCGTGTACGATAAACATTTGCTTGTGCATAAGTTCCTATTAAAGTAATAGATCCATCAAGATTATGTTTAGTATCTGCGTCAAAATATATAACTGGACTTCCCAACTGTATATACCTAGTAAAATCATATTTGTCAGCAGCACAAACAAAATATATTTTATCGTTTTCGTTAAGAACAGTTTCAAAATCAATTGTTGCGGAATTGATTATTCCATTGCTAATTGTTGCTTTTTCTTTTCTGATTAAATTACCATTGATTTTTACTGCTATAACAACTGTAGCATTATAATTATCTGGCATATCTGGATTAACCGTAGACAATGGAGCCATATCATAAACAATTCGAGCTTTACCTGCTTTATTTGCAGCCACTATAACAGGGTATACTGGATGTATATTATGTATTGGATATGTTTTAATTGTTATTGGGACATCTAGGACATATGATGGATTAACCTGCATATCTGTGTATACGATTTTTGGTGTAAAATTGATCTTTGTCCAGTCTATAGGTGTATCGCTAATTAATTCACAATAAATTTGGTCTCCCGTTTCTACATCAGCATCATATGGTAATCCAATAGCTATATCACCGGTTTCATTTCCTGAAATTGATCGCGTTACATCATCGATTATATTATTATACCTATCTTTTTTTACAATTTTAAGTACAAAATCATCCGATGTAACACCATTCTTTACTAATGTGCCATTAATAGAAATTCTGCCTTTCATTAAACCCAGAGATCCGCCATTTATTCCCGCTAAACTATAATCAGCTTTTGGTTCGTAATGAAACATTGGTACATTGTTTTCATCAAAAAGATTTTGATATAAATCATCTTGATATTCAATTATTGGATTCCATTCTACACAATCGAATACACCATCACTAATCGAATTAACCCTAAAATAAATTTGATCACCCGCATTAACTATGATATTGTTTAAGCTTTCCGGGACAACAGGCTCGTAATGACCATTGTTAATATCAATTGACCACAACACCCTCCTCCCTTTTTGAACACTGACTCTTACACCGTCGTCATATTGATAATTGCTAGTGACCCCTTTTAATTGTTGCTTGGGAATCAATCTTACGTTCCCACTAATATTAATGACACCATCATATGGCGCTTCCCACATCATAATTGGATCATCACGATAATATTTATTATTAATCTCGCTTTCTGATATTGTATTTATATTTGAATTAATAATAGCATTATCAGTGCCAGATCCAAACCCGTTTGGTTTTTCTTCAGAAAAACAAGGTTCGCCGCTATTCAATCTATTATACAAGACAATACCATTATTTATACAATCAATTAGACCATCACCATTTACATCTTTAAAATATGTTGTTGTTAAAAAATCTCCTTCCGTTGTTCTTTTAACATCTAACAAAATACCATCTCGATCAGAACTACCTATTGTTGATCCATTACTGATTGCAGTAATTCTCTTACTCAAAGAAGGTATTTCATATGGATCTTGATCAAAAACGATTTCACCATTAATTTGACCACGGTTCCTTTTATAGTATATACTTCCATTCAGACAAAAAACCTGATCAATTAAATTATCACCATTAATATCAATCATCGTCATGGTCTCATGATTATTACCAGTTGATGTTGAATTCCCTATACCTCCCAAATCAGCACCTGGAATACCAACATGAATGTCAGTGCCGGAATAGTCTTGTTCCTCAAATCCATAGTCTTCGGAAATTTGTGTTGATATATCATATAACCTATAAGCATCAAATTCTCCAAAACTAAGGATGTAATTATTTAACGCGTTAATAATTAACCCAAATCCATTAGTTTCATCATCTTTTACTAGGTCATCAAAATACTCAAAACTATGACTATTGAATAAGTTTCCAGAATTAATATTTCCGCCTTCTCCATATTGCTCTATTCTTTCGAGAAGACTTTTTTGAAATTGTCCTTGCCTATATCTTAATAAATACCGTCGTATAATATTATCCCTGAATTTTACATCTATTGATTCAAGTCTTCTATTTGTTAATATTTTAAAACCACCTCGGCAATTAACTATCTTATCAGGTCTTTGAAGGCCATCATCAAGATTAAACTCTACTGAATATGGACCAGTTGATCCATTAAAACCCGTATAAGATACTTTTCTCAGATAAATCTGTGTTGCTGGTTCACCAGTTGAAGTTGGTATAACTGTATCATGTTGATATTCATATTTAATTATATTACCGTTAGAATCAATAATACTATCGAGACACCAAATGAATATATTTCCATTTGCTCCAATTGAACCGTCTGGATTTCGATAATTTTTTAAAGTGCATTCCGGATCTCTCCCATAGATAAATCGTGTTCCACTTTTGTCTATGACTTCCCATGAATAATTACCTGGATTATTCCCATTGCGGATTATTTTATTAAATTCACCTTCAACACGAGTTTGATAGTAACCATTGGGACCCATCTCAATAGCCATGCCCTCAAGAATAAAATGTTCAGATCCATTATATCGCGGAACTCCATACTTCGTATCAATGGTAATTGCACGCAATGGGATATCCCATCCAAACCCCAACCACCCATTCTCATTGTTAGAATTATAAATAATTGAAACTTGAGGTTGCATCCCTTTTCTTCCTTTAGGAATATCAATTGGATACGAGAACCGTGCTTCTCCAGTGTTATTAGCTATTGGAGGCTCAATAATTGTGATACCTTCTCCTGGGTCACCAACTTTCAAATCTTTAATAGAATTCGGATTATATACTAATGGATCAGGATTTTCAGGAACTGTAATCGTTCCATTGATAATGTCAGTAAAATGGTCTGTTTCTGATACAACCACACCAATACCACTTGAAGTTTGGAGGCTCTTTAACGGAGATATTACACTGGATGATGAACTTAAAGTATTTGCAGAAATTTTGCTTGTTGATGTATTAACCCGCAGAAGACGTTTCCATGTTTTTTGTAGTTCGTTATAATAGTACATGAACACATCACTGTCGCCCTGGCCTTGGAGTAGTAAGGTCTTACTGTAAGTAAATGAAATATTGATCGGTTTTCTAAAATTATAATGGGCCTTGCCGTTTACCAAGAAACGGTATCCTGCCGCAGGATATGTCACATTGATCATTCCTGGGTTTAATTGGGCCACTTCGTTTTTCGCTAAAGGGATAATGTTGATAGTAATTTTTTCATCAACCGCTCCAGCAGGTATTTCTATCGTAAGGGGACCGAAGGTTATAGTTTTAGTGCTATCTGGGAACACTTCAGTTGTATAACCATTATTACCGCCAGTTGTAGAACCGCTAGTTGATCCACCAGTTGTACCACCACTGTTCCCTGATGATGTACTGAGCTTATTATTAGTTAAATTTATAGTATTAGTGACCGAAAACTCTTGCCTTACAGCATTAGCAACAGGGGACCATGCGGTATCGTCTTCCTGACTACTAAAGCGTGTATTATCTTTTGATAAAGACAGGCTGAAGGAGTTGTCCTGTACCGGCGAATTAAAAGAATTGTTTTCAATGCCTATTTGTGCCTGATATACAGAATTAACAAAACCCTGGATGTAAGCAGTGCGACCATAATACTCACCATTACGTGGGTAACTTACAATAATCCTTGGTTGGACATTGGGATCTCCAATAGCACTGCCACACACCCGGATTTCACTTATTTTAAATTTATCAGATGCTTCAATGCCCTGACTGTTTGGGATAATCTGTAGTCGCAAGGCTTTTGTTTGTACTTGTGACGGGAGTGTTATAAAATTCCAGCCGGGGTTCATTTCCGATAAATCGATAGTCCAATTACTTTTTATCGGAAACCATTGGTTATTAGAAAGGAATTGAATGCTAGCCTGGGCGTTCGCTTTTTTAGCTATCGAAATCATAACTGATTCTGGCTCGATAGATCTCTCAAATTCTATATCAAGTTTATCATTGACATCAGTAATCTCGCTGGAAGTTGTTTCATCATTATCATAGGCTTCCGCTTTTGATATCGCGACTACATCGTTCCAGCCATTGTCCTGCACTAGAATAAGTGTAAGTTCCTGAATTGAAATATCGTTCTTGTTTGTCCTGAATTCAATAACATTATCCCCGGCAACAAGCCAGGAAGGATTTATCTCCTCAAAATGTTCTACCCAGTTTTTAGATGGTGTTGTTCCTTCTTTTGTAGGAATATCAAAACCGCCTTTCCATGAAAGGTTGTTGATCCTCCTTTCGATGCTCACTGGGGTAAGGATATTCTTAGCTTTATATTTTATATAAGCCCGTTTATACACCACGGGATTACTTGATAGAGAAATACGCATCTGTGCCATTGCGCTTTCTTCTTCCGTCCCGGATATGGAAACTTCATTGGGAAGGGCGTTTTTCTCGAAAACATGACCTGAGATTTTCTTAACCGCAGTATTTAAACTCTCAGAAGTAATAATATTTTCAAGATTATTATTTAAACTACCATCAGCCATATTGACGGATTTCTCGCTCCAGAACTCCAGTTCGTATATACCAGTATCGCCATCAGGAATGATTTCCAATATTATTGAATTTGTTTTTATCGGCTCATCAGAATTCAAAATGTTCCATGATCCATTCTTTAATATACTTTGGTCAACACACAGCGAGGGGATTTTAACCATATCATCAGCAGGGCCAACATATATATTCACTGTGTATGATGTATTACCAAACACCTTGATTCGATTTAGATTGATTGTTTTTTCAAAGTTAATGTTAAATTTATGAGATTTGGATGTTGTGTAAGATGAAACTGTATTTGAATCAAAGAGTGTCCATATTGCTGATGGATCATCACTTATTTCTGTTCCTTTTAGGGTTTCTTTTATCGGAGACCCCTCTTGAGAAGATTTTGTGGATAATGCAGTAATGGTTTCCGGGTATACTTTAACAGAACATTCTTTAACTGACGAATTGCTGCCAATATATAACAGGCTTAATGCCTTATTTAATGGATTATTATCTTCACACCCAGCAGCTAGTAGAAAAGTACCAGCTAAAATAGTACTAATTAAATTTATCTTTAACCCTTTCATCGCTCCCTCCAAAACAACAATCCCTTTTTCCTATATTTAATTTTTTCCAACAAATAATTATATAGACCCCAATAAATTTTAATTCAATATAAGAATTAAACCCGATTTTAACATAATCACAACTGTTTAACTATGGAATAGTTACACCTAAACCATTAAGCTTTATAATCCAAATATCTTTTTTATTATTATATGACGTTGTACTTCCCACAACAACATATCCACCATCAGCTGTTTGTCTTATCGAATAGGCAATATCTTCATCACTTTCATTATTATTAAACGTTCTTGACCATTGTTCATTCCCATCTTCATCGAGTTTAATAATGTATATATCAATATCAGTGGTATCTGAAGAATATGTATAACCTGCGACAATATATCCCCCATCTGTTGTTTGTTTAATTGAATATGCTTTGTCGGTATAAGTACCACCATACTTCTTTTCCCATTCAAGTTCACCCGAACTATTAATTTTTAAAATTATTGCATCACCGAAATCATTGCCTGAACAACCTGTAACAATAAATCCACCATCTGTAGTTACTTGTATGTCATTTGCTTCATCGTTTTTTCCATAATCATAGTTCCTAGACCATTCAACATCACCTGAACTATTTATTTTTTTGATATTAATATCAATATTACCATCATTAGAAACTTCGGTATTTCCGGTGACAACAAAACCACCATCTTGTGTCTGTTGAATGCAACGGATTTCATCAGTATAAGCCCCACCATAGGTTTTTCCATTTACCCAACCTTCGACACTATTACCTCCTGAATCGAGTTTCAATATCCAATAATCACTCCCCTCTAAACTGAATGATTCAGTAGTACCAGCAACAATATAACCATTATCAGTCGTTTGTCGTATTGACCTAGCTTCATCCCATTCACTTCCCCCAAACGTTTTTTGCCATATCAAGGAGCCAAGTGAGTCAAGTTTTATAATCCAAAAGTCATTAATTCCAGAACCATAAGAATAGGTATATCCAGCAGCTACATATCCACCATCCGATGTTTGCTGTACAGAGTATGAGATTTCAGAATTACTCCCTCCATATCTTTGATCCCACTGTATATTTCCATATATATCAAACTTGATGATATAAAAATCAAGATTCCCAATATCATGAGAATCAGTATATCCAGCTACAATATAACCGCAGTCATTTGTTTGTTCAACAGAGTATGCCTTCTCCCATCCGCTCCCACCGATTTTCCTATCCCAGGTAATCATAGTTTCAAAGCTTATGTTGCTCATGCCGCTTGCGGTGAGAGTAACTGTCTGCTGAGGGGGAATAAAAGCAAATCCTTGTCTTAAAGCGGTCAGAACAAAATCGCCTGGACGTATATCATTGATTGTAAAATTGCCATTTGAATCAGTATATACGGTTTTATCCTCAAATCTCCCTTTCATATTTATTCTGACATTCGGATTGCCGGTATTGTTCAAGCTACAGAGGACCACTCGGCCAGACACTGTCGTAGTGGGCTGATTCATATAGGCTATATACTCAAGGAGATAGACCGCGGCTAAAACGGTCTGATCAGCCTTATCTCTATCCACCGGATGATCTGCCAGCATGCTGTTGTCGCATCCGGTCATGGCCAGCAAAGCAGCAAAGACGAGAATGATTATGAATCTCCTATTCATGATTGTTAATCCGTAATAATGCAATTTTATCCTTACTTTCAGTATCCGATGATTGATTAGATTTTGATTTCGATTTATCAACCTTTTCTTGTTTCTTCTGATACTTTTCCATGAGCCGTGTAAAATCCTCATGGAATTCCTTGAACTCGTCTCTCTTCCGAATACCCCTGATATTTGGCTTTCTACCCTCAAGGAGGTCTCTCACATAACGATTCATTACCTGTACTGGCCCCGCTGCCTTGTGGGTAGCCATGATAAGATAAATGAACAATAATACGGCATTGAGGACCATAACCGCAATGGCTACGAACAATAGGAGGATATTTTTTTCAGAATAGAATTTGAGCACCTGTATATTTTGGTTGATAATAGCAATGCTATCCCTGTGATCCTTCTCAATTTTCTCAGTTGCGAGGATGAATATCGGGTCTTTCACACGCTTGGCATACTCTTTGAAAGAGGTGACGATATTGTCTTCATTTGCGATAGCTTTGTCAAGTTCCCTGGTCGTTGACATCAGTGAGCCATACTGTGACATGCTTGCGATGTAATAAATGACACCAATAATGAGTGAGAATAACAGTGTACTTATAATAACTGCGGGTAAAGCGGTCTTTAACTGGAAAGAGTAATTGACCAATTTCTTTTTACGTTTGTTTTTCATACTACATTACCTTGCCATTTCTGATTGATTATCCTTACTATCCGGTATCTCAAATTCGTATTTCATCCCGAGATCAATATTCATATAACTTCCCATTGTATTGTTTTCGAAAAACATGGTATATCCCGGCGTTAAGATAAGATGAAGTCCTTTATAAACCTCATAAGAACCCTCGCACTTGATGGCTATAAGGGGATCAATATAGGTCCTTTGAATCCGATGCCCCAGTATTTTATCCGCCACTTCATAATCCCTGATGTAGTGGATATGACATCCTGCGCCGATTGATGGTGTAATGGAAAAACCCTTAGGCAATGGAAACGAATAACCGCCCATAAAGGACACCTGCGCAGACCTGAATTGTTTAATGCTCCCCATGTTGTGTGAGATAAAATAATAACTACCGGTAACCTTGCAATAGGTGTTGGGGACAAAGAAATGCTTGAGGCCGATATCGAGGGTGACGCCACCTCCGGCGTCGATAATGTTTCTGAACGTTCCAAAGGGGACCATGCATGAACCGGACAAAGAAAGCCATGGAGTCAATTTCGGTGGGGCTTTCGGTTTCACAGGTTTAAAGTATCCCTGTATTTTGACCATCAGGGAATCTATACTCTTATGTATTTCGTTCTTTTTCGATTTTTCAGATAATTGAGTTAATATGCCTTTTTCCGGGACATCGATAAGCTCGATTCGTATTACATACATCTCATGGGTCTTGACTTCATAGATGTACTTGTACTCTCCTTCCTTTCCCATTTCCTCTTTGGTGGCCCGAATCTCTTTGGTGATGGAACCGACAATAGCCCGTTGGGCCTTGAGCTTCCTTCCCAGCTTGATGGCGCAATCTTTTTCTGAACAGGAAGTTATATCTTTCTTATCAAGGACCCTGATCATTTCATCAGGGCTAACAAGATTCAGATATTTTATGTCCTGCAACTGCTTTCTGATACCATCGTTAATCATTGTTCCCGTTTCAGCATCGCAGTTCTTAAGCTTGAGATTGAAAAAGGCGGTTGGTACTGTTGATGAATCATTTGTTTGAGAGATAACGGGATTTTTCTTTGTAACATTATCATCATTTACAACAACAGATACTTGATTCTGCCGGGCATATAAAGCAGATGCGGTTATGATGAATAACATAACCCAAACGGTTTGTTTAACAGACTGTGGTTTCATACGATGATTTTTATATCCGTAAAGACAAAACAAATTCTTGGCAGGTATAAAAATCGTTCCTGCCTTTATTTTTTTTGGTGACCAACAACGAAGATCACCTTTTGTGTGTTATCTGACTTATATTTAGATTAACGAATTGTTACCCAATAACGGTTCAATGATTTGCTACGTTATATCTTTGTCAAATAATAAATTGGACGGTGTCCAATATAATTCGGGTGTGAATTAAAATCCGGGCATTTCACACCCTTGGTTAAGCCGCTTGTTCTCCATAACAAGGGATTCTATTTAAATACTCAGAGAGGGATATATTCTTCCAGAAATCATCCCAATCGTTTTCGTA
>Ga0209407_1001605_pt1 | contig 23256 bp, 25 predicted proteins | sample AD_JPNHG3_MetaG_FD_184410 | JGI IMG/M metagenome (GOLD analysis project Ga0209407, IMG submission 184410) | Active sludge microbial communities of municipal wastewater-treating anaerobic digesters from Japan - AD_JPNHG3_MetaG (SPAdes) (version 2) | ecosystem: Engineered > Bioreactor > Anaerobic... | reverse complement strand
TAAGCTGTGCTTGTGATTGCGATATGATAATACTTCTGATTGCTGAGTCAATAGCATCCCTAGTAATGACAACACCTAAAACGTTAGTATCTGCATAGGAGTACTTTTGCTTAATGTATGCAACAGAGGGTGCTTGGCCTAACTGAAGATTATACTTGATATCTGTTATGATTTGTCTTTCAACTTCATTTAAGCTTATCTGATTTTCTAGTTCTTCAATTTTTGCTGATATAAACTTGTTATCTTCTGTAGCAAGCAGTGATGTCAATACTGTAAAAACTGTATACTCCATTTAGATAAACCTCTCTGATGCTTTCTTAGTTTGTGCTTTTGTGTTACTGGTTTGTTGACTAGGCTTACTCTGCTTTGTTAAATCAATTACTATATGGTTACTTAAAAAATAATCTGATAGTTTCTTTGTTGTGTGCATATAGTTTTTAGTATCGAGAATATCATAGTGTATAATTGTAATCTTGTTATTTGTTGAGCGTGTGTCAACTAGATCTATTAAAAGGCTTTCTAAATAATCACTAGTATAATCAAATTGAGATAAAGAGATGAATAGGAGGTCACTGGAGTAAATTTTGCCGTACAAGTCTAAATCTCTGGTTGCTTCTGTTAAAAAGTGCTGGTTGATAAAGTGCTGGCCTGTTGTAATAGCGTAGTCTAAGACTCTATCTTTCAGTAAAGAATAATATATACCGAACGCATAGTACACGGGTTCTCTTGTATCAGAGCCGTATAATAGAATAGCTTTTACATCTGATAAATTGTTGTTAAAAATAACAGATCTAACTTGATCGGCTTTTTTAACAAACTTATCTCGTGGCCCTGTAATCAGCGGTTTAAACTTGCCTGCTAGAATAAACTTATTTAACATTATACCACCCAGTTAAAATGCAACTTAAAGTTATGAATGACACAAACGTTCCTTTGATTTTTCTTGATACAATAAGTTTGTAATTCTCCATCTTAACCTCCTTTCAAATAAATAATAATATAATTTAATATTTATAATATTAATTAAAATAAATTATTATTTATAATAAAAAATATTATAATTTATTTATACTACTCCTATATAGGAGTAGTATAAGATGTAAAAAGAAAAACAAGAAGTAATACAAGTATTACTATTCTATTATAGAATAATATAGATATTATTACTATTACTATCCTTATATGTATTATGGTAATTATTATTCGGTGCGCGCCGGGGCGGGCTAACATATTTAAACTATCAACTTATGCCACAGGGCTTATTCGTCGTAACACACTTATTACCAATCGTGTACCGTCACGTGCCTGTGGTTTATCAACATGATAGTCGAGTTAACTAAGTTAACAATTACGCCATAACTCTTCTTAGCCGTGCCAAGTTAGGCTTTATACTTATAATTTTATTCTGCGACTTCATCTGCAATTTCTGAGTTAATGCTTGCTGTGAAGCCGCCATTACTATTAACATATTCTGCAATTTCATCCCAATGTTCTTCTATCAGTTTCCAAGTACCTTCATTACCACGGTCCTTGTATTCACCACTTGGAAGTCTTAGATTTGGCCAAGCTCCTGATTTAAGAATAGGACGAACTTCGCCAGTTATTGGATCTGTAATTTCATGTGTTTCAAGCCATTCACGGTAGGCCCACTTATTAGAGACGCCTTTACCAAAGTAAACAAAAGCATCTACTGTTCTATATGGATAACCTAAGCGGTTCTTAAGAGTTGTTAATTGAACTTTTGCACCAATGGCTTCAGACTTCTTAATTTTCTGTCCTTGTTTATCTTTTGTAACATCACCTTCGCCAACAAACTCTTTTCTAACACCCCAGATTTCAATTGAGGCAACGTGTTTTGCGGCTTTGCCTCCGCTAGGTTTCATTACAACATAGAAGCCAGACAAGTCATTTCTAGCTTGGTGAATAACAACGAGGCATGCCTCGCTTCTTTTAATAAGTGCATTAATCTTTTTAAAGTTAGCGCTCCACATTCTAGCGGATTCACCAACAGGATTCTTAGATGCACCTAAGTCATCCAACTCTAAAGTTGTTTCGTCAATAACATTAGTATCTGAGTCAAGAACAATTAAAGCGACATCATTATCACTTGTGGCTGCTTTAATGATTGTATTAACTTCTTGAATAGACTCAACATCCATATAGAAAAATAGGCCGTCTGGGTTGTCTTCAGAATATAGATAAGGCAGGACACCGATTCCTTCCATCATGTCATAAGTGACGCCGCCTTCTACATCTAAATAAACTACTTTCTTATTATACTTTTCAATAATATTAACTGCAGAATGAAGAAGTATAGTTGTTTTACCAACGCCTTCCTCACTACCAAAAGCGACAATTTTAGATTTAGGGAAACCTCCGCCTGTTAAAACATCTAATGCTTTAATTCCTGTTTCCCATCTTGGAGTCTTTACAGATCCGTCTTCCTGTATGTCTGGTTTAACTAGCATGTAATCTCCGGCCAGTTTAGCTAAAGCACTTGATGATACTGATTTTTTTGCTGCCATTTTAATCTCCTTTACTGATTTATTTTATATACTCATATATAAATAGTGTATAACTTTTTGTTTTAGGGTTATAATAATTCAAAATAATACTTTTTTCGGTCTTTTTGTACACCAATAATTGTAAATAGATCTGGTGTTAGATCTTCTGGTTCTAGTGATTTAAGTCTTGGTATATCTATTTCTAACTTCGGTAATTCTAAAGGTTTGTTTTTAAGTTGTTCTTTTAAAGTTTCAATATGACACTCATAGATATGAATATTTGAGTAAAAGAAAGTTAAATTTTTAGGTATAGCATCTGTATAACCAGCAATAATACTAGTAAGCAGAGCCATCTCAGCAATGTCATAAGGGACTCCTAAACAGAAATCAGCGCTTCGCTGATAGATTGTTGCATCAAGATATTTTTGACCGTCTTGATCCCAGTAGACATTGAACTGAAGTAAACCGATACAAGGCGGTATTGACATCTCATTTAGTTCGCCTACATTATATAAGTTTATGATTGCTCTGCGGTCTGTGTATTGTTTATCATCATTTTTCGTTAAGCGGTAGATAGTGTCCTTTACTTGGTCTACACCATAAAAGTTTCTAAACTGGTATGAGTATGTTTTTCCAATGTCTTTGTTTTTATCAGCAAACTTAGACCAAACAAAGACTTTGTTCTTTTCAAGATATTCAATACTAGTGGTACCTTTTAAATACCAAAGGGTTTCTGTAATAATACTTTTTGGTCCAACATGCTTAGTGGTCATCAATGGAAAACCTGCAGTTAAATCAAAACTAAGCATTTGGTTATGTAGAGCAAGCGTTGGGCCTACTCTACTGTTTTCTTTAATGCCATGCTGGAGAATCTTTGCTCCTAGTTCAATATAGTTTTTAATTGGAATCACCGCCTTTAGTTTGTGCTTCTTTTTGCTCTAGTTCTTTAATTTTATCATTAATAATTTGTAACAATGATTGGTCAGGTTTATATTGATCATTAGAAAGCTGATAATATACTATGTAACCATATCTTTTAGCGAGGTCAAAGAAATACTTATTAATTGTATCAAAGCTATCAATGATACGTTGGTCTTCATTATCATGGAATACTGGCCGTTCACGCTCTGTGTTTGCAACACATATAATTATAATAGCACCATTTGCTTTTGCAATATTATGTAGCTCTTTAAACTCATCGACTGTTAAAGCAGGCTTTCTTTCAAAAACAGCTGAATAGATTAACTCAGACATAAAGCTCCTATCAAAGACGGCATCTTTTTTAAGAAGCATATTCTTATAGAACTCAAATGTTCTAGGGTCATCTTTTGTTAAGTGAATAAAACTAGTAATATTAAAAGTTTTCTGTAAGTTTTTAGCAAGTGTTGTTTTGCCAACGCCATCTGGTCCATCAATAATTATGACAGGTTTAGTTTTCATTTTTCTTTGCCGCCTTTCTTTGTTTTTCGTCTTCTACTACTTCCGCTATAAAAACTTTATCTTTTTGAAGAGCTTTAAAAGTTTGATCATTCATAATAATATCTACAGCGTTATCTAACGTAGAACAAACCCTATATACATATATAGGGCCTTCTTTACTTATTGTATAGCATACACCAAAATTGTCTAGTTTTTTCTTTCTTTTACTTTTAAACATTGAATGTCCTCACTAAATTATTAATGATTAACTCAGGAATTTCCCAATTAATAATTTCTATCTTGTTGTCATTTTTGCCATTATGGAATGATGAGTAGAACTTTGGAGCTGGTGATATTGATACTAAGCCATTATCTAACTCAAATGTATCTTTATCATGAATTGCTACAATTAGCACCGCAGGAATACGATTAAGCATGAATATACTGTTATCACTAGGAAGCCTATTTTCTGTAACTTTAAAAGCATTGTTTGCTATAAGAATTTTAAATGTGCTAATTCTATCTGTATTTGTAAGGCTTACTCCAGTAATAATCGGTGAGTCACCATAACCAATAATATCAAGGATAATGGCGTACTCAATATTTTGTGAGCCAACTGTGCTAATATATAGGCTAGAACCATGAAAACCTGATTCTTCACGGTCAAAGAAAACAATGTCAATTTTATACTTTGTACCTTTTAATTTTTGTGCTAACTCTATTAAAGCTGCAACTGCAACGGTATTATCATTAATTCCTAAAGACTTAGGAAAAACATCATAGTGTCCGCCTATAACAATAGTCTTGCTGAGACTTCTATCGCCTAATTCAACTACTACGTTTGTAGCCTCGTGGTTTTGTTGTGTTGTAACTTTAAGATTATGCTTGGTTAATAGTTCTACTAGTATTTCAAGTCTTGGTTTTTCCTTTCCTTCTTTAATGAAGAACTCGACGATTTCTTTGATGGTCGTATTATCACCTCTCAATAACTACTTTCATTGGGTGCTTCCTCATACATATTGACACGAATAAGTAGCGCGTTATTTCTAACCGTGAATTTGATAACTTGAACGTCTCCTAGGATACGTTGAAACTTTTCGTATGCATCATATGCAAAACCATAAAATAAACTATCAGTTTCAGTATTAAAGTTTTTATTGTTAAAGTCTTTGGATGTCACTAATACTGGCGTAAGTGTTGATGCTGCTTCAAGAAGATTTTCTAATGTCATTCCTTTACCTTTCCTTTTTCCTTTCCATATAATATAGTGATTAACTTTGTATTCTGGGGTTAAATTATGATGCTTCAATTACATTTCCATTATAAACTTTATAAACTTTATCTGCTTTTCCAACAACGTCTGTATCATGGGTGACGATTACAAAAATATAACCGTGCTCTGTAGAAAGCCATTTTAAGAATGAAAGAATGCCCGCAAGATAATCCTTTGAGTCTGCTCTTGAAGTATCTATTTTAGATACCTCTTTTAAGCCTTCATCAATAAACATAACTTTGCTTAGGCCATATGCTTCAATATAGTAGATTTGCAATAAAAGCCCAAGTGTTGATAAAATTCCACCACCAACTGAGTCCGTTAGCGTTTGCTCAATTCCGTTTTCAACTAATAACATTTCAAGGCCAGGGCGCTTACTTTCTTCTTTTAGGTTTAACTTAATAGCATAGTCTCTGTCTGTAAATATTTGTTTAAGAGCGAATGTTAAGAAAGACTCTAAGTTCATCTTACTATTAAAAATAAGTTTTTCTAATAATAAGCGACAAGCATACATTATGTTATCTGCTTTTTCAGCTTCTAATTGTAGGCCTTTAATCTTTTCTTTTAGTTCTGCTTCTTGAGTAAGCTTGCTATTTAAAAGTTCAGTTTTAAACTTATAAAGTTGTTGCTTCTCTTTTATTTTAGTAATAATTTCATTCATTTAGTAAAGCCTCAGCCTCTTGAATTAATGAGTCAATCATACCTTTAAGCTTGTCTCTCTTTACAATCGCCTCTTCTAAAGTGCTGGCACCTGTAAGATCTAATAATTCTTTTAAGGCTTTCTCCCTTTGCTTAGTTACAATATCTAAGTTAGTTTCTGCTTTTGCAAGTTCTAGCTTAGTAGACTCTAATTTAGATTTTAGTGTTTCAAACTTTTTTACTAGGTCCATTTTATTCCTCCACTTTTTCCAAACTTTCAGCCCCGTAAAGCGTATACGTATCTTCATCAATAGCAACAGAGTATAATACTACGCCTGATACTGTAAAAATTGAGTCTATAACAGCGACTCGCCCATTGTATACATCTTCTTCATTACTATTAATACGAACAATATCACCAGCATTAAACTTATGTTCCATTTTATTCCTCCGTTTTTAATCCAAATACTCTTGATAAGTATCAAATAAAATCAAATCACCTTTAACAATTTCATCTACTTGTTCCCATTGTCCGTTTTCGTTTTTCTTAGGTACTTTATAAGTGTATTCAGAAAAACGTTGCGGGTTTGAATAAGTTCGTTCATACCATTCACGTTTTTTGGTGTATTCCTCGATAATTTCTTTCGCATTATCTCCAGATTCTAATTGAATTAAGCATTTTCCGGTAGAAGGCCCATAGCGTCTTACTTGCGTACAATTATCAAATATTTTTTTCATAATTTTTACCCTTTCTGGCACACAATCACCGGTTTTCCGGTAAGTGCCATTTTATTCCTCCGCTTTTTCTGATTTATTTAATTCTTCTTCTGTAGGTAGATAGGGCTCAAGCTCTGCTTCGTTAACCCAAGTACTACCTAGTCTATTAAAATATTCACCAGGTCTTAATACCTTAATGACTATGCTATATTTTAAAGTCATTATATGTGCTCCTCTTGTTTAAGATGATTTCCACAAAGTGGACAAACTTCAAATAAAGAGTATACTTCATTTAATGAGTACAAGAAAATAAAGAGAATATAAAAAATTGGTCTAATTTAGATCATTTTTTTTATCACCAAACACTCCACCATTTTATTTCTATTCTCTAATTTGCCGCCGACATGATAAAAATGCTCCGTATATTTATATTCGTATTTTTCAGAAGGAAAACTACTGATTAAAACATCATTTTTTCTATACTTGTTTGCATACCAATTTGAAAGAATAAAATTTATATTCGCATTTGATAAATAATTAAAAAAATCATTGTTCTTTTCTTCAGTCCAATCATCATAATATGTTGTGTGCCTATTAACATATGGTGGGTCAAAATAAAAAATTGCGTTATCAAGGGTCGAATATCTTTCTACTGCGATTTTCCAGTCAACACACTCGAACACCCAATTCTTCCCATGTTTTTCAAGAACCATTTCAACTTTACTTATTTGGTTACATATTTTTGTAATTAAAGCTTTTGAAAATCTATCATTTTTATTACAAAAAGGAACATTAAACTCTCCTTTAGAGTTATACCGAATAATGCCATTGAAACAACTTCTATTTAAAAATAAAAAATATAAAGGATCCCGATTTATATTAAACTGTTTTCTCATTTCATAATAATATTCTTTGCCATTTTCAAGAAGTTTTTTGCCATGATATTCTAAAAACTCTCTTGCAATCGTGGAGGTTATTTTCTTTTCTTGTATATTCTTATAGAATGAAATAATCACAGCATTATTGTCAGAAACATAAGCATATTCCGGCTCTACATTAAATAGTATTTCTGCAGAACCTAGAAAGGGCTCAATCCAAACTTTATTATTTATTATTTCCTGACTCTTTATTAAATTTTTTAACTTTGTTTTCTTACCTTGTATTTTAATTGGTGTAACTAAATCCATTTTTTCTTCCTCTTCTTTCTAAAAATTATAACTACATTAAATTCATATTTTAAAGTCATTATATGTGCCCCTCTTGTTTAAGATGATTTCCGCAAAGTGGACAAACTTCGAATAGATTTAGCTCTTCTGTTATTTGTGAGATAGCATGTTTACATGTAGAAATATTAAGCTCTAACTCTGTGCATTTAATAGTAGTAGTATTTGTTTCATTTATAAGGGTGACAATTTTTTGATACTCTTTATTTAATGCATCAAAACTAACTAGAAGGTTTTCTGCTTTTTCAGAGCTAGTTTTAAGTTTATCAATATTAATACTAGATATAGTCTTATCTGCATCTGTTATAACTTTAACTTTGTCATCAAGTTGTTTTAAAATGATTAAGCTATCATTAATACTAGACACCAACTCTTTAAGGTTATCTACTTTATATGCTAGCTTTGCAGCTTGCTTTTTATATGTTTCAATAGCAGGATTATTAATTAGTGATAATGCCTTATCAATTTTATCATCAAACTCTAATAATTTTTCAAGTTTTGCTAAATTAAAATTATTAAACTTTTCAAGTTCTTCTACTTCTGACTTTAACTTAACAATTTCATTTGTTGTACTATTAACAGCTGCAAAATTGACATCTAAGCTTTTATTAGTAGTTTTAAGTTGGCCTTCTGTTATATCTTTAAGACCAGTAATTAATTCCTGTTCTTTAGATTTAGAAATGAAATCAAATAGTTGATAAGGTGTTTTGTCAATTAAAAACGGTCTATCCATTTGTCTCCAGAAGTTAATTTGATGTCGGTCATTATTAACTTCCACTTCAGGCATATTCATGATTTCTGCTACTTCTGGAAGTTGAGTTTGCCCAATCTTAGTTAATTTTTTTCCATCAATAGTATAGGCGGACTTACCTTGCTTTTTAGATTTAGTCCAAACAATCTTATGGCCATTAAATGTAATACTTACTGATGCTTCGTCTGCATCATAATTTATAAAACTAGAGCCACCCTGGTTATTGATGGCACCACGGATAGCTCTAATAATCGATGATTTTCCATTATTTGTTGCGCCTACTATAGCGTTTATTCCAGGAACAAAATTTAATTCAGCGTTTTTAATAACCTGGTAATTTTTAATTTCTACTTTCAAGTCTACCACAACCTTAATAATACTATTTAATCTTTATTATAGTGTTCATAAATATAACTTGCTAGTGAGTCATAGACTATATCATTTAAAAACTTGTAGGCCTTATTAAACTCATCAAATGCAACTAGATTAGCTTCAGGAACAATGCCTTTTATGTCAATCTCTTCTTCAGGACCAACATAAAATATGCCATTGCGTTCTACTAGTACATAGGCAGGAGTCTCAGTACCGTCGCGATATCTAGTATTTAATAATGTCGTATAAAAGTGACGGTTAGCCTCTTCACGACTACAATTACAGTCAAACTCTTCCCATTCGTTATCATCTAAATAAGGCTCATGGTTACAATCACAGTCAGGATCTCCGCAAGCACAACAAGGGTGACAAGGTTGATCTTGTTCCCAGGAGTCATCAGCACCTTGTTCCCAGAAGTCATCAACTTCTCTTTTCCTTAGTTGTATGCACCTCTTGATAGCTTTTCGATTTTTAATTACAATAAATAGTATAATTAAAACAAAAATAATACTTAAAACATAATCAATAACAAATAAATATTCAAACCATTTCATAACTTAATACTCTCCTTTACATATATAATAGTGGAAAAATCTTAATTTTGGGGTTAAAATTAAGCAGTTTTTTGTTATTCCATAAAATTTTTTCTATGGAAAAGTTTTTAGTCACCCAGGTTGCAATTACTAATAGCCTTTTTCTATTCATTTTCTAAGTATTTATTTAATAATTCCTGATCGTCGGTTTCGCCGCTCAACAAATCAAATAGGTATTCACCGATAAGTACATTCAAATCCTCGGCGGCATCATAAATTTTGGAAACAGATGAGCTTTTTATTTTTCTAAAAATGGCGAGACCATTTTCGTTTGGAACACCTAAATACAATGATGACGGATTAATATAGTTAACAAGAAAAGGAGAATGACTAGTAATTAACACCTTCGTATTATCGACAAAATTATCCAAAGCAATTATGTACTTTTTAAGAAGTCCCGGATTAATTGAATTTTCGGGCTCTTCAATTGCAATTAGAGTATAATTATTTATATCCGCTAAAATTAAATAGGTGAGCAATAATAATACTCGTCTAACACCATCTGACATTTCAATAAATCTTATAGATGTAATTAGATTTTTGTGTTTTGCATACAGCAAATACATTTTTTCGGCAATTTTAAACAAATCGTCTTCAGAAAGCATCTTTGTCTTAAAGTTTTCTTCCGTTAAATCAATTTCTTTTATTTTGATATCTTCTATAAAAGGAAAGATATCTTTTAAAGTGTTGATGATTAATTCATATTTTTTAGGATACCTTTTCTGTAAGAAAAAAAGAACTCGTGGAATATCCTTGTTTTCTGATATGGAAAGTTCATCATCGTTCTTGGAAATAAACGGGAATTCATATGACTGAGTTGAATCAAAGTGTCGATCAATATAAATGTTAATCGAATTAAGGGTTTTGATTATTTCAAAATAGTATAAATTATCATAGGCAAGCAATTTATTAATTATTAGTTCATTTTCGTCAATTTTGATTTCTTTATCGCAACGCCCACTAACTGAAGGTTTGTAGAAACTATTTTCTTCATCTCTTGAAACAAATAAAGTGTGTTTTTGACTTTCTTCAGGATCTTTTATCTTTAAAAATTCGGAAACAATTTTTCCTTTTCTTTTCAAGCCTTCCCATGCAAAGGAATATCCGAAAATCACATCAAAGGTTTTATTATTTATTTCCATAATACACTGAATTTCAAAGCTGAAATTCTGCATTAACCTTTCTTTATTGAACGGAAATCCAGGCTTCCATTTCATCATTTGTTTCTTGTTTTTTGGAGTAGTGTTTAAAAAATAAAATCCAAAATCGATTGCCTCCAAAAGGTTGGATTTACCGTAACTATTTGTGGAAAGTAAACTCGTAATTTTATCAAGTTTGATTTCTGAATCTAGGATATTCTTAAAACCATCGATTCTGATTTTTTCCAATTTCAATCTAATCACCCTGCTTTCTAATTTTATCATGTGTACTCTCATATTTTACCACCTTTCCACTAAATACGCAAGCAATTTTATCATATTTTTTAATCTTTGAAGCATTTAATAAGTTTTTTCGAAAAAATATGTTAATTATTTTACTTTTTAAAAAAACATTGTAAGTCTGGTTTGATTAATTTTTGAAATCCTTTTTTATATTTTAAGTTATTAACGTGAAAGAAAAAAGTCGAAAAAGGGTTTGATTTTAATACTTTAGGATTTTTTGGTATATAAATTTTAAATATAAAATATAAATAAAAAGTTAGTATTTTAATTTGAAGAAGTTGTGGGATTATGGATAATTAAAAGTTCAAAAAGGAATTGTGCCGAAATTGTTATCAGGATTGACTGTTTTTTTGATTCTAATCTGCGGCTGTCAGACCAATAGGCTTACTCCCGGAGAAGAACTTTTCAATCAGGCTGAAAACTTGGAACAGCAGAAATCATTCAGTTTAGCAAAAGTAAAATATCTGGAAGCCTTGGGAGTTTTGTAGGAAAAAAAAACAACGTGATGGTAAGAAAATGCGACGAAGCGCTCCAAAGAATTGCCTTTTTCGAAGGTATTTATTGTTACAGTTTGGAAGAAATCGAAGACCTGATTCGCCTGACTTATCCCGCTGTATCCGACGAACAGATTGCCGGTTGGATTGCAAGGGGCGAATTGGAATCCTCTTTTTGGGACAACGAAGAACGTTATATAGAATTGACGCATTACAGCGAAGCAGCCCAACAAAAATATACCGATATGCACAATTAAATTAACGCCAACCGGCTTCTACTACTATGTTCTAAACAATATCGATTATGCTTTTTTGCCGCATTACCGAAACCGAATCTGTCCATCAGTACAAACGGGGGGAATGCGGGGCGCAGTCAATGCATTTTGTGGCCATGTGCCGCACTTTGGGAATACCGGGGCGCTCCACGGGCGGTTTTTTTGCGGTTTGACGAAGAATACCGAGGTCATTTTGGGGCGGAATTTTTCTTCTCAATTACGGATGGATTTCGGTCGATACTTCCGCGGTCCAAATTTGCCGGTATGTAAAAGACTTAACTGAAGCGGAACGGAACGCTTTTGTTGATTATTTGTTCGGAAGCCGGGAACCAATGCGTTGCGTCGTGCAAAAGGATACCGACGCACCGTTTATTCCTTAACCGAACGGCATTTTGTTCTTGCAAACGGCATTTGAACTGCCGATGGTCGAATATTCGCTTCCGACCGGCGAGATTGACGATTTTTTGTTTATCGACGGTTGGACCTTCGAATGCGAAAAAAATCAGTTAAATAACCTGTTTCCTTCAGGGCTGATGTCAACATCAGTCCTTTTTTATATCCGGATTGTTTTTGGGATAATTAAAAGGCGAAATTTCCTTTTGGGAATAAATCGCCTTAGTTATTGGATTTATTGGAGGACCTAAATCGCATCCTTTAGCCTTTTGGCCGGCGAGATTTCGGTTTTGCTGCCTTTGTAGATGGTTCCGATCATCATGAGGGCAGTACCCATCTGCAGGATGACCGGCGTCAAAGCTGCGGTCGATTCGCCGATTAATCCGATTAAAACGGACACGACGGTTGGAATGACAAAGCAGCCGACATACATTTTCAGATATTCCCGGTAGGTTGCCACTTTTTGATAATTTACCCTGACCAACAGGAAGATGGCGCAGATGGCAAGCATCAGGACCGTTTGCATGAAGATATTGGCAATGGTCCAGATAAGCACGGAAGAGAAGATGTAAGGACCCGAAAAAACCGTTTCGATGATTTCGATTATGGCTTTTTTGGCATCTGTTTCGTTAGCGATACGATCGAAATGAATCGGTTCATTTAGATTGGAAAAGGAACCGATCAGTTTTTTTCCGTTTTCCCGGTAAAAAACCGCTTCGTCTTTGATTAGGACAATCACATTGCCTTGGTCGGTTTCTTCTTTGGGCGGTACTTGATTGATGTAAAATTTAAAGGTACTGGTTTCAAAAAAGTAAGGGGTACCGTCGCTGATGATGCCTTCTTTTTTGAAGGTGAGTTTGCTGAAGTAGAGGAACTTTTCTTCCCCGTTTTCGAGATATTTTTCGACCGGTAGGGTAAAGGTATCGAATTCAAGTTCCATTTCGTTGACAATCGGGTTAAAGTTCCAACCCTTGGTTTTGATGATTAAAATGTTAAGGGGTAAGGAACTGATCAGGGTTAACAGCGCAAATAGAAAGATGAAGCTTTTGCTTTTGATTTTGCGCAAGGCAAAAAGACTGGAAAAGCGAAAGCATTTGAAGATAATTGTTTTCATTTGCTATCAGTTACGTCGATGATTACGGTTGTTTTTGACGGAAGAACCGTAACGGTTTCTGGCGCTGTCTCCTGATTGGTTAAGTACAAGATTTTTCCGGTTACGGAAATGTTTTGCGGAGTAATATCCAAATTGTGGATAATCAAGACTTTTTGGGTTTCGCTGCCGTTCGTGTAGGTGCGGTAATAACCCTGAACGCGGTAGTTGTTGTTTTCGTACGGTTCAAGATTGTTGCCGTACAGTAAAGCTTTGTTTTCGGCACGGACTTTAAGAATTCTGCGGTAAGTGTTCCATAACGAGTTGGCATCGGCTGCCTGAACGCTCGGGGATTTTACGCCTTGGTTAATATTGGTATTAATCCAGGAAGTTTCGTAAGAATCGTCCCAAATAAACGGCAAACGTCTGGTTTCATCGTACCAACCGTTGGTTCCGTCGGTTTTCCAGCCTTTCATACCGATTTCTTCGCCGTAATAGATTATCGGATTACCCGGAAGCGTCAGAAGCATTTCGGCAGCCATACGCATTTTGGCAAGGTTATTGTCGATGCCGGCAATGCTTGCCAAGCGGTCCATGTCGTGGTTGCGCAGGAACGGAGCGCCGATAAAGTCCGGATTTTGTTCCCGGTACATGTTGTAAAGGCGCACAATTTTATTGACGTAGTTGTCGTTGCCGTTTTTGGAAGCGGTATCGACCAACAAATCGGAAATATCAAAATCAAGTGCGGAATCCAGGCTTTGATAATATAAGGAATAGGAGTTGGCATCGGTCCATACTTCGCCTAAGGTATAGAAGTCCGGGTCGATTTTGCGCATTTCGGTTTTCAGCTTATTGATGAAAAGCACATTGTCGAACCAATTGTAGGCTTGATCGGGGTATTCCCGGGTGGCGTAAAAATGCATGGCGCCGTCCAGCCTAAATCCTTTGACGCCAAGATTAACCCAGAATTTACCGATATTGATGAGTTCTTCCTGAACTTCGGGGTTAAAGAAGTTGAGATCCGGTTGGGTGTAGAAGAAGTAGGCATAGTAACTGTATTTGCCGTTTCGGTGCCATACCTGGCGGCCGTCCACCGTATCGTTCATGCTTTTGGTGGTGGTTACATAGTAATTCAGGTATTTAGGGTCGCCTTTCATGGCTTCGATGAACCACGGATGCTGGTTGGAGGTATGGTTCAAAACCATATCGAGAATGATTTCGATGCCTTTTTCTTTGGCTTTTTTGACCAAATTCTTGAAATCATCCAAGGTGCCGTATTGTGGGTTGATATCGTAATAATCGGTTACTTCATAGCCATGGTAAGCGGAACTCGGCTGAATCGGCATCAGCCATAAGGCTTTAATATTTAAAGAGGCCAAGTAATCGAGCTTTTGAGTTATCCCGTTCAAATCCCCGATTCCGTCGCCGTCGCTGTCTGCAAAACTCCGCACGAAAATCTGATAAATTGTTCCGTGGAGCCCGGAGATTTCTTTGGGACCATCTCCTTGGGTCGGAGGTTTACAGCCGGAAAGAACAAGCAGAGAAACAAAAGTTAAAAGCAAACACATTTTTTTAATCATGGGAATTCCATCCTTTCAATTGTTCGTTTACGTATCCTGTGGATTTGTTGATATAAGAACCGCTTACGGTTGGTGTTAAACAGATTACTTTGGTGCGGAAAATAAAATCGTGGATTGTTCGCCCGTCGCGCCGATTGGTGGTAATGATTCCTCCGACAAAGGTGTAGATACCGAAGGTTAAGAATACCGCGGTCATTTTAAAAAGTTCGCGCAGAATCAACAGCCATAACGGCGGGACGGTATCGGAAGAATCGTTCCAAACGACGAGCATTTTTTGCGTGCGTTTGCCGAAGGTTTGGCCTTTTTTGATAAAATGCGGGACAATCATGACGAGATATATGATTCCGGTTGCAATAAACGCTTTGGTTTGATTGGACATTTCTTCAAAGTTGTAAGCCAAAATAAACCAACAGAAAACGAGCAAAAACGCCAGGGAAATATCGATAGAAAAAGCGCGTAAGCGCCTTTCGAAATTGTGCAAAGTCATCACTTCTTTCTGTCAAATGAGTTACTCTTATATTTTATCTTATGACCCCCCATTTGTCAAACGTTTTCCTTTTTTACTTTGGAGGGTTGTGGCCTTGAGACAATCGGAATTGAGGCGTCCGTTTCTTTTGCGAAAAAAGTCTTTTTTTGGTATAATGGATATAACTAATCAGGAGGAAATTAATCCATGAATCGTGGCGCAATCAGACATACTCCCAAAAGCAATATGGCTTTTGCTTTGGATTTCAATCATTTGGAACTCGTTCTGCAAACCGGCTGTAACGACTTCGAAAAAGCCGAAGTAATCATCGGGGATCCGTTTCACTATACCAAAACGGTTACTCCGGACGGAGTAAAGTGGCTTTGGGAAGGCCGTAAAAACCCTTTTTTGCCGATGAAAAAAGTCTATTCGACGAAAGATTTCGATTATTACCGAGTTACTTATTATACGGAATCCAAGCGTACCAAATATGCTTTTTTGCTTTATACTGCCGATGAAGTTTATTTTTACGGCAGCCGCGCGTTAAAAAGAATCGGTTTCATCGATCAATTCGAGGGACTTATCTCGCAAAATCCGAACCTAATTTTCAACCTTTTCGACTACTACAATTATCCTTATATCAACGAAGAAGACGTTTATGTCGCTCCGAGCTGGGTGAAAGATACGGTTTGGTATGAAATTTTCCCCGACCGTTTTTATCCGGGATCGAAGCCCCGGGAAGGTTTTCTGCCTTTTGGTTCGGTTACCGAAGGAATCACAAACGACCAGTTTTTCGGCGGTTCCCTTAAGGGCATAACCGAAAAAATTCCTTATTTGAAAGAATTGGGAATTACCGGCATTTACTTTACTCCGCTCTTCGAAGCATACAGCGCCCACAAGTACGATACCAAGGATTATTTTAAGATCGATCCCCAATTCGGCACGAACGAAGACTTTTTGGAACTTGTGGAAACTGCGCATCAAGCGGGAATCAGAGTGATTTTGGATGCGGTGTTCAATCACTGCGGATGGGATTTTCCGTTCTTTCAGGATGTTGTAAAAAACAAAAAAGCTTCGCCTTATTATGATTGTTTCTACATCGAAGACGAAGATTTTATCAATTTTCCTTTGGATGAAAACGGCCGTCCGCTTCGAAAAGATCACACGGAACCATTGAAATACCGGACCTTTGCGATGACGCCCTTTATGCCGAAACTGAAACAGTCGCATCCGTTGATCGAAGAGTATTTGCTAAAAGTCGTCGAATACTGGATGAAAAACTATCATATCGACGGCTGGCGGCTGGATGTATGCAACGAAGTAAGCCACAGCTTTTGGCGCAAATTCCGTTCTTTGGTCAAAAGCATCAATCCGGAAGCTTACATTTTGGGCGAAAACTGGGACGATTCGATGGCGTGGCTGATGGGCGATCAATTGGACGGCGTCATGAATTACGAACTGGCCTATCCCGTTTGGCAGTTTTTCGGTCAAAGCGAAAGTGATACCCATATTGATGCATGTGAGTTCAAAGCCTTAATCAGCCAGCTTTTAGTGCGTTATCCGACTTCGGTTACCCCGAATTTGTTCAATCTGTTGGATTCGCACGATACGATGCGCGTTTTAAACCGGATGGGCAGGAACAAAGCTTTGGTGAAACTGGCCTACCTTTTCCTCTTCAGCATGTCCGGAGCACCCGTTTTATATTACGGAACCGAAGTGGGAATGGAAGGCGGACACGATCCCGATTGTCGAAGATGCATGATTTGGGATGAAACAAAACAGGATTTAGACCTCTTTGCTTTCTTCAAACAATTGATTGTTTTAAGAAAAACTTATCCGGAAATGAAAGAAGTTGACCTCGTTTGGCACTGTGCGATAGACGAGACAATTCTGTACCAAAAGGGCAGTCTTTACTTTGTTTTGCATAAGGGCAGTCGTGAAAAAGAACTCGCTTTACCGAACGGTTTAGCCGGAAAAACCGCGAAAAATCTCTTTACAAACGAGAAAAAGTCGCTTGGCAAAACGATAGTTTTGCGCCCTTATCAGTACTTTATTTTCCAGGTTTTATGACCTTTTTGATGAAAACGCTTTACAGAAATATTAGTAATTTTTCGGTAAATTTACCGGGTTCATGTTATAATTGTTTTACCTAAAAAGAAGGAGGACAAAATGAAAAAAGTTCTTTTTATCATCTTTTTGTTTTTATTTACCTTTATTCCGGGACTTTCGGTCAGCGCGGAAGAAAAGGCTACCGATACCTTGGTTGTTCATTATTTTCGCTATCAAAACGATTATACCGGCTGGAATTTTTGGATTTGGCCCTACCAGCCGGTGAGCGGCGACGGAGCGGCTTACCAATTGGCAAAAGACGGTCCTGACTTTTTGTTAGACGATTTCGGAGCCTACGCCGTCATTAAATTGGACGAAACCAATATCAGCGCAAACGCCACCGCGGGTATTATCGTGCGCCGGGGCGAATGGGTGGAAAAAGATATTGCGGTGGATAGGCATTTCTTTATTCCGGCCAAAAGCGAAAACGGCGAACACCATATTTACCTGGTGCAAAACGATACGCGAATCGGCACATCGCCGAACGATCCGAACGGTCCGGACCGCTCGCATCGGATTTTGTCCGCTTACTTCAGTGCGGCCAAAACCATCCGGTTCACTACCACCAAGAACCTGACCAAAGAAGATTTGGTTTTGACCGAAGACGGCACGCCGCTTGATTTTACTTTAAGCATGAGCGGCTTTACCGGAACGATTACTTTAAGCAAAAATGTCGATTTGACCAAACAATATGTTTTGATTCCGTCTTTTGACGGAACCGAAAAACCTTATACCGTAACGTTTGACGGCATTTACGATTCGCCGGAATTCGAAGAAGCGTTCGGGTATGCGGGCGACGATTTAGGTGCCACTGTTTTGGAAAATCAAACCTTTTTCCGCCTTTGGGCGCCGATTTCCAGCGCGGTAACGCTCAATATCTATGATACCGGTACACCTGCCGGACTTCCGGGCGGAACGAATTCGCCGATTCGGACCATTCCGATGGCGAAAGACGTCAAAGGCACCTGGATTGCCTTGGTCGACGAGAACCTGCATGGCAAATATTACACTTATTCGGTTACCAACGGGAATGTCACGCACGAGGTAATCGATCCTTATGCCAAGTCCGCCGGAATTAACGGTGTCCGCGGAATGATTGTCGATTTCTCGGAAGTCAATCCTTTGGAATTCGAATACGGTGCCCGGGCGGCCAATATCCAAAATCCGACCGATGCCATCATCTACGAACTGCATATCCGGGATCTGACGATTCATTCCAGCTGGAATGGTTCGGAAGTAAACCGGGGCAAATACTTAGGCTTAATCGAAGAAGGTACATCCTACCAAGGCGTGACGACCGGTTTTGACCATATCAAAGAACTCGGCGTTACCCACGTGCAGCTGCTTCCTTTCTTTGACTTCGGGGTTATCGACGAATCCAAAGTCAACGATCCGACTTACAAAAATGCTTTCAACTGGGGCTATATGCCGCTTAACTTCAATGTTTTGGAAGGCTCGTACTCGGCCAACCCTTACGACGGCAGCATTCGCATCCGCGAAATGAAGCAGGTCGTGACGGCTTTCACCAAAAACAACATCCGTTTGGTCATGGATGTCGTTTACAACCACACCGGTTTAAGCGCCGATTCCAACTTTCATTTGATTCTGCCGGGTTATTATCACCGGATGACTTCGAGCGGCGCTTTCAGTAACGGGAGCGGTACCGGAAACGAAACGGCTTCCGAACGGTTCATGATGCGCAAATTTATCGTCGATTCGGTTAAGTTCTGGGCGACCGAATACAATATTTCGGGCTTCCGGTTTGACCTGATGGCTCTTCACGATATCGAAACGATGAAACTGGTCGAACAGGAACTCCATAAGATTGATCCGACCATTATGGTTTACGGCGAACCTTGGAACGGTGGTGCGACAACTCTGCCCGCCAGCCAAGCCTCCGACAAACAAAATCTGGCGCAGATTCCGAATGTCGCCGCTTTCAATGACGACTTCCGTGACGGTGTCAAAGGTTCCGTTTTCGACAAAGCGAATACCGGTTTTGTCCAAGGCAACACCAGCGCCCAAACAATCGAACGCGTCAAATACGGTATCGTAGGGGGAATCGCCTATCCCGGACTGCCGACCGGCAATCTAAGTTATTCCAAAGCATGGCATACTTCGCCGACCAAAACCATCAACTATGTGAGCGCCCATGACAACAACACACTCTACGATAAACTGCGTCTTTCGACCAATGCCAACCAAAGAAGTTCCATTCCGTTCATGGTCGAACAGGCCGGTGCATTGGTGCTCACTTCGCAAGGCATTCCGTTTATTCATGCGGGGGCAGAGATGTTGAGGTCCAAGCCGAAAGAAGGCGGCGGTTATGACGAAAACAGTTACGAATCGCCAGATTCGGTTAACCAAATCCGCTGGGATTTGAAGGCCAAGAAAGAAAACCTGGAAGTCTTCAATTACTATAAAGGTTTGATTGCTTTAAGAAAAGCCCATCCGGCTTTCAGAATGACTTCGGCTCAGGAAGTCAGCGCCAATTTGGAATTTGTCTATCTCAATCAACCGAAATTGATTGCCTATATGATTAGCAACAATGCCAACGGCGATTCCTGGGATAAGATTTTGGTTGTCCACAATTCCTCCTTTGACGAAAACATCGTGCTTCCGGGTTCCGGCAAGTGGTATTTGGTCGGAGCGCAAAACGTTGTGGGAACCGATGTAATTAGGACGTTCAATGCAGGGGATTCGGTTTCGGTATGGCAATACGAAACGAAGATTTTCTTCCAGGATGCCGATTACAATCCTAATCCGGGGGGCAGCGAAGAACCGGTTAAAAAAGGCTGCAGTTTAGGTTCGGCTTTGCTATTCCTGAATCTTTTATCCCTGGCCGCCGTTTCCGCTTACGTTATCCGCCGGAAACATTAGCGGTTTGGTTGCGATAAACAATCTTTAAAGCAGTTTACCTCACCTTTATTACTAAGATTGAGTTAAGAGAATTTAAAGTTCTTTTAACTCTTTTTTAAAAGAAAGATTACTTTTTTTTGATGTTTCAATATTAATTAGTTGCGTGAAAACGTTTTTTGATGTATAATTATGTCTGTAAACGTATTCAAAAATACGTAAAAAATAAAGAAAGAGAGGAATAAAATGAAAAAACCATTTTATGTGTTATTGCTTGTTTTCTTGACAGTATTCATGGTTGGTTCGTTTAAACAAACTAATTATGTTTTGGCAGAAGACGGAGTAGAATACACATTAACCGTTAATGTTACTGTTCCTGAAGATACACCAGTAAATGCGGTAAAAGCAAAAGTAATATTGGTCGGATCAATTAACGGTTGGAACCCTAAAGAAGGTTGGGTTATGACCAAAGATCCTGACAATGATTACTTGTATTCGGTTACCAAAACAATTACCCTGGATAATCCTACTATTGAGTTCAAGTTCGTCGTTGGCGAAGACTGGGCTTTTGTGGAAAAGGATGCGGAAGGTAATGACGTTGACGACCGGGTATACACCTTATCCGCTTCTGAACCAAATGTAATCAACGAAACTGTTGCGAAATGGGGAGCCATCCCAACCGATGACCCTGTTGCGAAAATTGGTACAGTCGTTGTTCACTACCAAAACTTCCGGGGAGATTATGCGGATGCAGGTGCTCATTCATGGAATTTTGGTTCAATCGACACCAATTCTTATCCAAGAAAGGCTGACGGAGTAGATTCCTTCGGTGCTTATTGGGAAATTCCGATTGGCTCTGATGCGCTAGATCAAATTGGTTTAATCCTTCTCAAGAAGGGTATGGACGATGGAACACAATGGGATAACAAAGAATATTCCCAAGACCTATTTGTTCCTCTAAAAGCGTTAAAAGACAACTGGGATGCAAATAAAACCGAAATGACCATGCATGTTTACTACTTCCAAGGCAGCGATAAGATTTTTATCGCCCGTCCTGATGTAGTTAACGTATTGGTAGCTTATTACGATCCTACCGGTGCTTACGAAGAAAACCTCGGTTTGCACCTCTGGGACGGTTGGGTTGGAGCCTACGGCGATCCAAACTTCACAACCGACGGTATAACCTGGGATAAACCATATGAAATGAAGAACGGCTTTAAGTCGGATGCCGATGTCGACGGTAAAGTAACTATGCTTTACTTGACTCCAGGCAGCGATGCCGGTTTGATTGTTCATGCCGGTGATGATAAGAAATCCGGCGGCGCCGACGTTAAGATTTTCAAAGACTTTGTAGCCGGCGACGTTGTTCCGCTATATGTAATCGGCGGACAATACTTCTATGGCGAAGATGCAGCCAAAGATTTCCGCGAAGCCGCATTCACCTTCGGTTTTGTACCGATGTCAATCGGCGACAAAGGCATTAACGGTACGTATGCACCGAACCCGAGATCGGTTATCGTTAAATTGGCACTTGCTGTTCCGACCGTACAACTCGACGAAGACGGAAAACCTGTTTTGGACGAAACAACAAAGCTTCCGATTCCGCTTGATGTATTGTCGTTCTTCAAAGTTTACGAAGCCGAAGAAGTAGACGGCGTTTTGACTCCGAAGGGAGATCCGCTTGCTATTCAACGCATCGACTACAACCAATCTCCTTCGACAACTTCCGTAAAAGAATTTGTTGTTCAGCTTGCAGAAGGAGAAACCTTAAATAATACAAAACGTTATATTATTACTTTTGAAAACGAAGATTATGATGCTTCGATCGAAATCGACCTTGACCGCCAGGCACCGAATTTAACATTTGCCAGCGTTACTTTTGACGGTATCATCAAGATCACAAAAGGTTCGAAGTGGGACCAAGCATTATTCCCAAGTTACCGGGCCATGGACGTTCGCGACGGCGATGTTAGCAAGTATGTTTATGTTAAAGAAGGCGAAGGTATCGTTGATACCGGAAAAGTCGGAGAATACGTCATCAAGTTGACAGCAGTCGATAACTGGGGTAATGAATCGCAAATCTCCTTCGTTATCCAAGTTGTAGAAGGCTCTTCCGAATCAGGTTGTTCGACGGCTTCGGCTCTCTACATTCTCAACTTACTTGCCCTTGTCTCTGTATTAGCCTTCGTACTAAGAAAGAGAAATGCGTAGGAGGTAACGAAAGATGAAAAAATTTGTTAATATTTTATTGATTTTAACCTTTGTCTTTGTACTTGTAGGTTGCGGCGGAGGATCGAAAGGCGAAGTCGTTGATTTCAGCGATACTTTTGGCAAAAAGACCAAATTGGTAATTTGGTTGGATGACGACGACAATAACTACATGGAAGCTTTGGCTGAAGCTTTCAATGCCAAATATCCGAACATCGTTGTCGAATTCATGCATCAGGCAACTGTTGATGCCCGCGAAAGATTAAAGACATACGGTCAATCGGATAACGGTGCCGATATCTTCCAATTCCCGCATGACCACATGGCACAGGCTATTCTCGAAGACCTTGTTTATCCATTACCATCAACCTTGAAAGCAACACTCGAAGAATCGATTCTTCCAATCGCGCTTGATATCGCAACCGTTGCTTACAATCCTGATACCAAAGAATTCGGTTCGGGAACCGAACAATTGTATGCCGTCCCGATTTCCATCGAATCGGTTGGTCTATATTACAATATCGACCTTCTCAACAATATTCACGGCGAAGGCAATTGGGCTCCTCCGACAACTATGGAAGAATTGATTGCGGAAGCACAATTCTACATGGATCCGGCCAATCAAGGCAAACCGGGCGGAAGATACAAGATTGCCGATGACGACGGTTCGGGCAACCCTGTTTACAGTTCCAACTTCTACTTTGCAACCGGATCGCATTGGGGCGATGCTTACTTCAACCAATTCATCTTCTCAGCTTTCGGTTGGCGTCCGTTTGGCGAAAACGGCGATGACGACAGCGCTGTCGGTTTCACCAATCCAAACCTAACTGCCGCTTTGACATACTTAAGAGA
>Ga0209407_1001596_pt1 | contig 23331 bp, 25 predicted proteins | sample AD_JPNHG3_MetaG_FD_184410 | JGI IMG/M metagenome (GOLD analysis project Ga0209407, IMG submission 184410) | Active sludge microbial communities of municipal wastewater-treating anaerobic digesters from Japan - AD_JPNHG3_MetaG (SPAdes) (version 2) | ecosystem: Engineered > Bioreactor > Anaerobic... | reverse complement strand
GACACCGAGAAGATCGAGGTGGTCATCGAGAACCTGCTGAGCAACGCCCTGAAGTTCACCCCCGACGGCGGGCGCATCACGATCTCCGCATGCCGCCGCCCGGACGCCGGGCTCGTCGAGGTGGCGGTTTCCGACACGGGACGCGGGATCCCCGAGTCGGGGCTGAAGGAAGTGTTCGAAAAGTTCAAGCGCGTCGACGACGGCAAGAGCGCCGTCCGCGGCACGGGGCTCGGGCTTGCCATCGTGAAGCACATCATCAAAGCCCACGGAGGTCGGGTATGGGCAGAAAGCGAAATCGGGAAGGGAAGCACCTTTACCTTTTCCTTGCCTGCCTGATCCTGATCGGCATCCCCGGGTGCTCGGGCATGCAGGGGCTGCTGGCCAAGCCGGACACCCTGCAGGCCGACCGGCAGCTGGCCGCGGGGAAGTTCGAGGCCGCCGAGCAGCAGTATCGCGAGATCACCCGGCTCTACCCGAGAGCGGCAGACGAGAGCCTCTTCAAGATCGGCATCATCCAGGCCCACCCCCGCAACCCGAAGAAGGACCACGGGAAGGCCCTGGAGACGTTCCGGCAGCTCGTCGCCGAGCATCCCCGGAGCGACTGGCGTCCCCCGGCTGAGGCCTTCATCGCCATCCTGGGCGATCTGGCGAGCCGGGAGAAGGAACTCGCAAGCCGGGAGAGGGAACTCGCCAACCGGGACCGGGGGGCGCCGGCCCTGAAGCGGCAGATCGACGCGCTCGAAAAGCAGGTCGACGCCCTGCAGAAGCAGATCGAGCAGATGAAGGAGATCGACCGGAGCCTGGAGGAGAAGCGGCGGACCATGCCGCCGCGCAAGTGAGGGGATAGCCGATGGAGCGGATCCTGATCGTCGACGACGACGTGAGCGTCCTGAAGGTGCTGCAGATGCGCCTGGAGTCGGAGAACTATGCCGTCACGGCGGTCCCCGACGCCCGCGAGGCGAAGAAGCGGCTCGGGGAGGAGACCTTCGACATCGCCCTGTTCGACCTGCGCCTGGCCGAGGGCAGCGGCATCGAGCTCATGAAGAGCCTCCGCGACATCGACCCCGAGCTGCCAGTGATCATCCTGACGGCCTACGGGACGATCGAGAGCGCCGTCGAGGCCATGAAGGAGGGGGCGTACAGCTACCTGACCAAGCCCTTCGACAACCGCGAGCTGCTCGTCCAGATCCGCAACGGGATCGAGAAGGCCCGCCTGTCCCGGGAGGTGAAGCGGCTCAGGCGCCTGACGCGGTCCGACCTGGAGGGACAGAACATCATCGGGCCCAGCGAGGCCATGAAGCGCGTCTTCGACGCCGTGGCCCTCGCCGCCGAGACGGATTCCAACGTCTTCATCAGCGGCGAGAGCGGCACGGGCAAGGGGATGGTGGCCCGGGCCCTGCACCGGCTGAGCAAGCGCAGGGACCACCCCTTCGTCGCCATCAACTGCGCGGCGATCCCCGCCAACCTGCTGGAGAGCGAGCTGTTCGGCTTCGAGAAAGGGGCCTTCACGGGCGCCGTGGCGAGCAAGAAGGGGCTCTTCGTCCAGGCCGACAAGGGCATCATCTTTCTCGACGAGATCTCCGAGATCCCCCTGCCGATGCAGGGAAAGCTCCTCAAGGCCATCGAGGAAAAGGAGTTCTACCCCCTGGGCTCGCACCGGACCGTGAAGGTCGACGTGCGGATCGTCTCGGCGTCGAACAAGGAGATCGCCCGGGAGGTCGAGTCGGGGGCGTTCCGCAGCGACCTGTTCTACCGGGTCCACGTCGTGCCGATCAAGGTGCCGCCCCTGCGGGAGCGCAAGGAAGACATCCCGGTGCTGGTGGAGCACTTCCTGGCCAAGGTGGCGGAAAAGCTCCAGAAGCCTCCCAAGAAGCTCGCCCCCGGCGCCCTGCAGAAGCTCATGCTCTATGCCTGGCCCGGCAACGTCCGGGAGCTCGAGAACATCATCGAGTGCGCCGTGGTCATGTCGACGGAAAACGTGATTTCCGAGGAGCTGATCCTCGTCCCGGGCCAGGCGGACGAGAAGCACGCCTTCAAGCCCCTGAAGGAGAGCAAGCAGGACTTCGAGCGCAACTACCTGGTCCAGCTCATGAAGATCAGCCGGGGCAACGTCAGCCGGGCCTCGAAGCTGGCCGGCAAGTACCGGGCCGACCTCTACGAGCTGCTGGAGAAATACCACATCAACCCGCTCGACTTCAGGAAAGGGTGACGGCGGAAGACCTCGCCCGGGCCCCCGGGGCGCCGCCCGGCATCGCCGGGCGCCTCGAAGGGAATCCCCTCCACCGGGAACCGCGGCCGGGGAAGGCGCCCGGCACGGAGGCGGCGACATGTCGAACGGAATCAAGACCTTTTGCAAAACCGGGGCCGGTGGTACGGCCCTTGCTCTACTGCACCCCCATCCACAGGCGCGGTGACGGCCGATGAGAATCCTGGTTGTAGACGATGACCCCTTCATGACGGAGATCCTGAAGCTCTACCTTGCGCGGGCGGGCTACGAGACGGATACGGCCGAAAACGGTCTCGAGGCGCTTCGCCTGCTCGAGAGCGGCCTGTACGACGTCGTCATCACCGACGCCGTCATGCCCGGGATGACGGGCTTCGAGCTGTGCGAGCGGATCAGGGCGAAATACCCGCACATCCGGGTCATCGGCATGACCGGGGCCGTCAACGTGAACGATTTCGGACAATCGGGCGCCCATGCCTGGTTCTACAAGCCCGTCCCCTTCCGAGAGCTGCACAAGGCCATCCAGCGGCTGTGCCAGGAGGACTCCCCCGCGGCGATGTAAGGCCCGGTGAAGGGGAAACCAGACGCTGCAAGCCACCGGGATCACGATTGATTCCATTCATCCGGGCCGTTCCATGTAGGCCATTCCCTTCAGCAAGAGCAGCCTCTCCCGACGCCGCCGCCCTCGCCGAAATCGCTAAAAAATCAGTAAAACAAGACACTTGGGACCTTTTCGTCCCCGATGGTATGCTCGTTGCCTATAGGCTCCTCGCAGGTGCTTCACCTGCCGGATGTCTCCGATCAGGACTGCGGGAGCTGCACATGCCCTACACGAAACGACACCCTTCAAGCATCCCCCCTCACACCTGGTTTTTTGTCTGTATCCTCTTGATTCTAGTCGTCTTTTCACAGCCGGCCCATGGGGCGGGCGTGACGCTGGCCTGGGACGCCAACCCGGAATCGACGGTGGCGGGCTACAGGGTCGGCTACGGGACATCGAGCGGGGCCTATGCCAGCACGGTCGATGTGGGCAACTGGACCAGCGTCAACATCACCGGCCTCGAAACGGGCCGGACGTATTACTTTGCCTGCAAGGCCTACGACTCGACGGGCAGGGAGAGCGCCTACTCCAGCGAGGTCTCCTACACCCCGCCCGCGGCGGCCTGCACCTATTCGATTGCGCCGGCCGGCCAGTCCTTCGGCCCCTCCGGGGGCACGGGCAGCGTGACCATCACCACCCAGGCGGGCTGTGCGTGGAGTGCCTCGAGCGGCGCCTCCTGGCTGACCCTCACGTCGGGCTCGAGCGGCACCGGGCCGGGGACGGCCGGTTATGCCGTCGCGGCCAACACGGCCTCCGCATCGCGGTCGGCAACCCTGACGATCGCCGGCAAGGCCTTCACGGTCAGCCAGCAGGCCGCCTCGGCGGGCGTGACGATCACCGCCACGGCCGGGACGGGCGGCTCCATCTCGCCCTCGGGCACGGTCACGGTGCCCGTCGGGTCGAGCAAGACGTTCACCATGAAGCCCTACTGGTTCTACAAGATCTACGACGTGAAGGTGAACGGCGTCTCCGTGGGCGCCGTCAAGTCCTACACCTTCCCCGGCGTGAAGAGCAACCAGACGATCAGCGTGACGTTCAAGAGAAAGTAGCCGGCACGTCCCGATGGATCCCCCCGGGGAATTTTTCACGGCCCCCTCCATTCCCCGGGGGAATCCCCTTTCGGCGCCTTCGCCCGGCCGGACCGCCGTGACGGTCGGCCGGTGCGCACGAGGCCCGGGGGGACGGCAACGGCGGAGGGTTTACCCCATGAGCACGGCCGGAAGCGACTCATCCCCCGACACCGGGCGCATGCGGTCGGTCATCACCATCACCGCCGCCTCCGGGCACGGGGGCACCATCACGCCCGCGAACAGGCAGCCCGTCGGGTACGGCCTGAGCAAGATGTTCGTCATGCGGCCCTGGGCGGGCTACGCGATCCGCGACATCGAGGTCGACGGGGTCTCGATCGGTCCCGTGACCATGTACATGTTCACCAACCTGACGGAGGACCACACGATCCGCGCAACGTTCGAGAAAAAGAGGCCCGGGGCCGGGCCGGGTAAGGAGGATGCACCATGCTGTCGAGACTGAGAAATCCCCTGCTTGCCGCTGCCGTCTCCCTTTGCCTGACCGCCTTTCTGACCGCCCCCGCAACGGCGGCCATACTGGGGGGGCTCGCCTCGGCGCCCGATTCGGGCAGGCCCCGGGGAGAGGAACTCAAACGGATCCAGCGGGCCCTCGAGACCGAGATCGTGCGCTCGGGGCTCGAGGCCCACGGGCTGACGCCGGGCGAGGCCCTCGAGCGCCTGCAGGCGATCTCCGACGAACAGCTCCACCTCATGGCCCAGGCCTCGGACCGGGTCCTGGCCGGGGGCGACGGCGGCGGGGTGGTCGTCGCGGTGCTCCTGATCATCCTGCTGGTGCTGCTGATCCTCTACCTCCAGGGCAAGAAAGTCGTCATCCGTTGAGCGCCGCCGGGCCCGGCCTCCGGCCGCCCTCCGGGGGCACGTGTCTTGCACGGAATCGTTGATCCAATCCGTCCGGGGGTGGTCCACCGTGGGATTCTTCGATGCGCTCAGACAGAAAAAGCCCCGCCGGGGCATCAGCAGGGCGATTGCCATGGAAATGGCCGAGGACTGGTCGGGGGGCGACGGGATCGACATGGAGCATGCCGTCGTGATCCACGCCCGCGACCGGCGCAAGGGTCTCGCCGACCAGTACGCCTACATCTCGGGCCTGCACGGCCTGCGCAGCCGCGACTGGCTCATCGAGACCCAGGAGATCCTCCACGCCGGGGGGCGCACGTACGAGATTTTCGTCATCCGGACGAGCGACGGGGCCCGCCTGCGGTACTACTTCGACGTGACGAGCTTTCACCGCTAGACCGGCCGCCGCGGGCGACGATCGACGCCTCAGCGCACCCCGGGTTTCATCGGGAAATGCCAAATCCCCCTTTCCCCCCTTTCTTCATGGGCGGGGCGAGGGGGATTTTCTTTTCCCCTCACCCGACGGGCGCCGTCTTGCGCCCCACCCGAAGGGTTCGCAGGGTGTCGTTGAGAAGACCGATCTTGTGGGCCTTTCTCGGGAGGTTCCCCTCGGGGCCGGTGCGAAGCCTCTCCGTCCTGACCCGGCCGGCGAGGTCGGTGAACCGCACGACGATCTCGCACTCGGGATCGTAGGCGAGAACCATCTGCTGGACCCGCCGGTCCGGCCACCCGCCGAAGGGGTTGCAGGTGATCGCCGTGAATGCCGCCCCGCCCGGGTCGGCCTCGTCTCGCTCGATGCCGATGACGACGCGCCCGTATTTCCGGAAGCTCTCGTAGGCGACGGCCGCGAGGGCGTCCCACCGGCGAAGCTGATTCTTCACGAACGCCGGCACCTCCGGCGCCGTCTCGAGCCGGTCGCGGGAGTAGAAGACCGACGTCATCGCCTCGACCCGGTAGCGGATGCCCCACAATTCCCGGGGTGTGTGCAGAACGCAGTCGGCCCCGCAGGCGAGGACCTCTTCCCGGCGGCCCGGTTCGACCGGGGAGTGCGCGATGGCGACGACCGGGACGTTCCAGGCCGCCTTGAGGATGCGGACCAGCCCGGGAGCCGAGGCCGGCCCGATGGCGCCCTGCGGGGGCGGGGCCCCCTCGAGGCGCTCGAGCAGGAGGATCGCGAGGTGGACCCGGACGGCCTTCATCAGCGAGACGGCCGCGTGGGGGCCGACGGCCTCGTGGACCGTCAGCCGCCAGAACGTCTGCGGGTAGACCGCCTCCAGGAAGGCCCCGATCTCCGGCTCGACGGGACCGGGCCCGCTGCCGACGAGGATATGCACGGAAGGTCGCAGGAGGCCCTCTGCGGGCGGAATGGGTTGAACCATCGGCTCCCGGCTCGCCGGGCGGGGCGTATTTTCCGGCCCTGCCTCGCGGCGGGCCGGGCGGTTCCCGGCAGCACGTACCGGTTCCATCGGCAGAAAGCCCTCATTCCTTGAAGGGCAAGGCATCCCCCCGCCCGGCGCGGATCCTGAGGATTACCCTATCGTTTACCTCATGATCTACTCCTATTGTCTTTCCGCCGGTTTTCCCGCATCCTTCAGCCAGGGGTTCCCCGATCGGGCCCGACCGCTCCGCCCGGTGCACCAGCCCGGACGTCCCGGGGCCGGCAGGGGGACCCGGACGGTCGCGGCAGGCACGTCGAGGCGGTGGGCAACGGGTCAGCGGGTCCGTCACGCGGGACATCCGGATGCCGCCGGATGCGCGGCCGATCGGGCGGGCTTTTCAAGAAAGGAGGGCTTTGTCATGAAAAAGAAAACAGTCGGGAGAAAGGGCGGCGGCGGAATCGGCACGGCCTCAAAGGCCAGGGGGGGGCTTACGGGCGACCCCCGCGAATCCGCATACCTGCTGCACAGCATCGTCCAGGGCTTCTCCATCCCCGCCTTCGTCATCGGGAAGGACCACCGGATCCTCTACTGGAACCGGGCCCTCGAGCAGCTCAGCAAGATCCCGATGAGCGAGGTGGTGGGGACCAATCAGCACTGGAGGGCTTTCTATGCCGAGCCGAGGCCCTGCATGGCGGACCTGCTCGTCGACGGGACGGCGGACCGGGTCCCGAAGTGGTACGAGGGCAAGTACAGGAAGTCCGACCTGCTGGAGGAGGCCTTCGAGGCCACCGATTTCTTCCCCGCCCTGGGCGACAGGGGCGTCTGGCTGCGTTTCACGGCCGCGGCGATCCGCGACACGCGCGGCGAGATCATCGGCGCCATCGAGACCCTGGAGGACATCACGGAGAGCATGCAGGCGCAGCTCAGGCAGCGTGAGAGCGAGCAGCAGCTCTTCAGCGTCATCGAGGGCTCGCCGATCCCGACCTTCGTGATCGGGATGGACCACCGGGTGATCTACTGGAACCGCGCCCTGGAGAAACTGAGCCGGATCCCGGCCGAGGAGATGATCGGTACCAACCGCCACTGGCGGGCCTTCTACGCGAAGGAGCGCCCCTGCATGGCCGACCTGCTCGTCGACCAGTCCCTCGAGACGATCCCCGAGTGGTACGGCGGCGTCGCGAAGTCGAAGCTGCTCGAGGACACCTACGAGGCCGAGGGCTTCTTCCCCGACCTGGGGGAGGGCGGGCGGTGGCTGCGCTTCACCGTCTCCCCCATCCGCAGCTCCCGGGGGGCCCTGGCGGGCGCCATCGAGACCCTCGAGGACATCACGGAACGCAAGGAGACGGAGCAGAAGCTCGTCGAGAGCGAAAAGCGGCTGCACAGCATCGTCCAGGGCTTCTCCATCCCCGCCTTCGTCATCGGGAAGGACCACCGGATCCTCTACTGGAACCGGGCCCTGGAGAAGCTGACCAACCTGAAGGCCAAGGACATGGTCGGCACCAACGAGCACTGGCGCGCCTTTTACGCCCAGGAGCGCCCCTGCATGGCCGACCTGCTCGTGGACCGCGCGGCGGACAAGGTTTCGAAGTGGTACTCGGGGAAATACCGCAAATCCGACCTCATCGAGGAGGCCTTCGAGGCGACCGATTTCTTCCCCGACCTGGGCAAGAGCGGTCGCTGGCTGCGGTTCACGGCAGCCGTGATCCGGGATTCGCGGGGCGAGCTCGTCGGGGCCGTGGAGACCCTGGAGGACATCACGGAACAGAAGCTGGCCGAAAACGCCCTGAAGAAGAGCACGGACCGCAAGAGCGGCAAGCCGTCCTAGCGGACGATCCGTCGACCGGGATCCCCGCAAAGGCTGAAAGGAAGGAGGTCAGGCCATGAGACCGCACGCCACAAAGCTCATCGAGATCGTCGAACAGAATGCCCGGGCCATCGCCCAGCAATGGTATAAGAACGTCAAGATCAACCCCAAGACGCCGGTCTATCACGGGATGCCGGAAGACAAGGCCATGGAGCAGGCGCTGAGCTTCTACAGCAGCTTCCTGAAGCTCTTTGCCACCGACAAGCCCTTCGAGGACGCCTACACCCTGTTCACCAAGTACGCCGATGCGAGCTACAAGGACCGCATCCCGCTGCCCCAGGCCGTCTACGCGCTCATCCTGATGCGGCGCCACATGTGGCTGTTCGCCGAGTACCAGGCCATCTTCGAGACGGCCGTGGACCAGCGGCACGCGCTGGAAAGCCAGAGCCGCATGATCCTCATGTTCGACTACGCCGAGTTCGTCGTCATCGACCGGTATGACGAACTGATGCGGAAGGAGCTCGACGACAGGTGCAAGGCCATGAAGGTCAAGGCCCCGCTGCTCTCGCTCTGGGGGGGTGAGAAAACGAAGTAGGGACGCCGACGGCATCACGGCAACGGGCGTCCGGGGGCCGCTGCCCGCAGCCAACGGCCTCTCTCCCGGCGGCAGGCCGGGCGACCGGCTTCGGTCTGCGCCGAGCCCCGCCGGGGCGATCAGCGCTTCTTGCGCGTGTCGTAGTTCTGGTAGTGCCCGGTGATCTTCGGGTTGTCGAGGTCTTCCTGCGACATCCCGGCAACCATCTCGAGCCCGAGGATGTCGAGCTTGATCTTCTTGATCTGCCCGTCGTAGAACGCGATCTCGCTCTTGAACCGCTTGCGCTTGGCCAGCTCCATGAAGGGTTTGCCGTTCAGCTCGGCCTGGACGGCGTTGCGCTTCGCCGTGATCTCCTGGAGCCTCGCCCGCAGGATCCCGAGCTTGCCCTCCGCGCCCTGCCTGACCTCGTTGAGATCGACCGGCCTGCCCGCCCCGCCCTGCGCCGCGGGGCGGATGTCGATCGCGGCGACGGTCTCGCCCGGGGCGGCCGCGGGCGCACGTTTCGGCTCGGCCGCAGGGACCGCCGGCGGGGAGGCGGCTGCGGGCCCCACGGGGGCCTGCACGCTGGCGACGCCGCAGTGGGCGGCGGCCCTCTCGCCCTGCTCCACGGTCCGGATGCAGACGTCGACGAAGAAGGGCCCCGCCGCCGTCGAGAAGGGGATCACGATGCTCGGGGCCTTCAGGATGTGGCTGATCGTGTGCCGCCTCCCGTGGACGACGGTGGGGATGGCGGCGTAGACGCGCATCCCCATCTTCTCCATCTGCGTCCGCGACGCCCCGGAGATCATGTTCGTGAGCTCCCCCGCGGCGTCGATGATCTCCTGGGTCACCCCGTCGAACCGCTCGCCCAGCATGTTGGCGACGACCCTGCAGATGCAGGCCTCGGAGAAGCTCAGCGCCAGGGAGCCGAGGGCATCGCCCGTGATGCCGATGATGCCCGAGACATCCCCGAAGGCGGATTCATCCGTCTTGACGCGGGGCTTGCCGGGGACGGCGTCGATGGCGGCCATTTTCTTCAGGACCTCCAGCGTGCCGTTCAGGAAGGGGTTGATGTACTTGACGTCCATGCAGGCTCCCGGCCCCGGGGGATGCAGGCGGTCCTCCCCCGGATGCGCTTGGTTGATTCTGCATGGTTTGCAACCGACGTGCCAGGCCGACGCCTCCCCCTCCCTCAGTCCCAGGACAGCTCCTTGGCCCGGGGGCCCGCGTCGATCGGCCGGGCGGTGGCGGCGTCGCGGACCGCAAGCCATCGGTGGCTCTGATCGCGCACCCCGCCGGCGGAAACGACCGTTCCGGTGATCGTGTTTCCCTCGACCACCCCCGCGTATCGCCTCGAGACGCGGACGCCGTTGACCGTCTGTTCGACGGCGAATGCAATCCGGTCGCCGGAGAGCTGCGCATCGGCGATCTCCGTTTTCACGCCCCGGTGGATCAGTTCCCCCCGGATCCGTTGGAACTCCTGGCTCAACTGCATCGCGTGCGGCTCCCCCGGCTCTCCGGGGAGCGTCCATGTCCACCGCCCCGTCACGTTGGCGGGGATGACCCAGAGATACACGCTCTGCAGCCCGATCTTCGAGAACCCGTCCGGCTGCCACTCCCCCATGTCGAAGGCGTGGGAGACCAGGCGCGAGCCGGGCTTCATCTCCCCGATCAGCTTGGGACGCAGGCGGAGGTTGATCTCGGGCAGGAGGTAGATCAGCACCACCGTCGCCTCCCGGATGTCGGTCTCGAAGAAATTCTGCCTGACGAAGCGCACCCGGTCCTCCACGCCGGCCATCCTCGCCTTTTCCCGGCTCTCGGCGACGAGATCCGGGTCGATGTCGACCCCCACGCCGCGGGCGCCCCGCTTTGCGGCCGCCCCGATCACGAGGCGCCCGTCGCCGCAGCCCAGGTCGTAGACCACGTCGTTCGCCGTCACGCCCGCCAGCCGGATCATCTCCTCCGCGATCTCGTGGGGCGTCGGCAGGTAGGGGACGTCGGTGAAGGCGTTCATGCCCATCATCAGGCCGTCCCCGGCGGAGGGGAGACCGTCCGACGGCGTGCGGACGGCCCGCCCGCCGGCGTAGACCGCCAGGAATGCCAGGCCGAACAGGCCGGCCGCAGCGATGATCGCCCACTTCGGTTTCATGTCCGGACCCCGGGCTCCGGTCCTCCTGTCCCCGGCCGGCTCCGCAGAGCCGCCGCAGGCCCCCGGCCCTCACTCATCGGCGGCGTACTCGATCCCCGCGTTCCGGAAGTTCGGCGGGATCCGGCAGACCCGGTGGCTGCTGTTGGCGAAGACGATCTCGTTGGTGCCCTCGGCGTGCAGCTCCATCGTGTCTTCCTTGAAAAACCGGAAGACCAGCTCCACGCTCGCCCCGCGGATGTTCCGGATCTGCATCTGCACGAGCACCCGGTCGTAGAGGAAGAAGTCCTTCTTGTACTCGCACATGGCGTTCTTCGTGATGAGCACGAGGCCGTCCCGGATGGACTCGAGGCCGCCGGGCACGCACTCCCTGACCCACAGGTCCCGCGTGATGCCCTGGAGCGTGAAGAAGTGCACGAAGTACATGTGCTGCAGCAGGTTCGTGTCCCCGATCGTCACCGTCGTGCGGTATTCGTAGATCTTTCCCATCCCGGCCTCCTTGACCCGTCGGCATCCTGCCCCCATCCATAGCAGCAACCCCGCGGAGCGGCAACAAAATATCGCCGCCGCCGGGGCGCCGCCCCCTGCGTCCCCCGTCGTTCGTTTTTCAAAATTCGGCTTGACAAATAAAAATCGCGTCTATATTATCCAAAAATTACGTCATCACCATCAAGCTGGAGTTCCGGATATCGACAGCCGTATCGGGTTCGATGGCTCCCCCGTTTGATTGCACCGATCAGATGCGGGGAGCTTTCTTTTCCGCCGGGGGATGACGGGACTCCAAGACCAGGAAAGGAACCATGAAAAGCGACATTCAAAAGGTCCGGAACATCGGCATCAGCGCCCACATCGACTCCGGGAAGACGACGCTGACGGAGCGCATCCTCTTCTACACCAAGCGCATCCACGCGATCCACGACGTCAAGGGCAAGGACGGCGTCGGCGCCACGATGGACTCCATGGAGCTCGAGAAGGAGCGCGGGATCACGATCGCCTCGGCGGCGACCTTCTGCGAGTGGCTCGGCCACGAGATCAACATCATCGACACCCCCGGGCACGTGGACTTCACCATCGAGGTGGAACGTTCCCTGCGCGTGCTCGACGGCGCAATTCTCGTGCTGTGCTCCGTGGGCGGCGTGCAGTCCCAGTCGATCACCGTGGACCAGCAGATGAAGCGCTACAGGGTTCCCGGCATCGCCTTCATCAACAAGTGCGACCGCAGCGGGGCCGACCCGTCCCGCGTGATCGCCCAGCTCAAGTCGAAGCTCGGCCACAACGCCGTGGCCCTGCAGATCCCCATCGGCCTGGAGATGAACTTCCAGGGCGTCGTCGACCTCATCGACATGAAGGCCCTGTACTTCGACGGGGAAAACGGCGAGGTGGTCCGCACCGAGGAGATCCCCGAGGGGCTGCGCGAGGAGGCGGCGGCCAAGAGGGCGGAGCTGATCGAGGCGGCCTCCATGTTCTCCGACGAACTCATGGAGGCGGCCCTCGAGGAACGCGAGATCCCGCGGGAGCTGCTGATCGCGGCCCTGCGCGCCGGGACGATCCGCCGCGAGCTCACCCCGGTGCTCATGGGCTCGGCCTACAAGAACAAGGCCGTCCAGCCCCTGCTCGACGCCGTCTGCGCCCTGCTGCCCTGCCCGGCGGACGTGGAGAACACGGCCCTGGACATGGACAACGACGAGGCGCCCGTGACGCTCGCCAGCGACCCCGCGAAGCCCGTCGTCGCCCTGGCGTTCAAGCTCGAGGACGGCCCCTACGGGCAGCTCACCTACATCCGCGTCTACCAGGGCTCGATCGCCAAGGGCTCCACCATCGTCAACGTGCGCACGGGCAAGAAGGTCAAGGTGGGCCGCGTGGTGCGCATGCACGCCGACCAGATGGAGGACATCGAGTCCGTCTCGGCGGGCTACATCGGCGCCCTGTTCGGCATCGAGTGCGCCTCGGGCGACACCTTCGTCTCCCCGGGCGTCAACCTCACCATGACCTCCATGTACGTCCCCGAGCCGGTCATCTCGCTGGCGATCGTGCCGAAGGACAGCAAGGCCCAGGTCAACATGTCCAAGGCCCTCAACCGCTTCACCAAGGAGGACCCGACCTTCCGGTGCCGCGTGGACGCCGAGACCAACGAGACGATCATCGAGGGCATGGGCGAGCTGCACCTCGAGGTCTACGTCGAGCGCATGCGCCGCGAGTACGCGGCCGAGGTGACCACGGGCAGCCCCCGGGTGGCCTACCGGGAGACGATCACGCAGCGCGCCGAGTTCAACTACACCCACAAGAAGCAGACGGGCGGCTCCGGCCAGTACGGGCGCGTGGCCGGCTGGATCGAGCCCGTCGCCGACGAGGACTTCGTCTTCGAGAACAAGGTGGTCGGCGGCGCGATCCCGACCCAGTTCATCGCGGCCTGCGAGAAGGGCTTCCGGTCGTGCCTGGCCAAGGGGCCCAAGATGGAGTTCCCCGTCACGGGGGTGAAGGTCGTCATCAACGACGGGGCCTCCCACTCGGTGGACTCCTCGGACATCGCCTTCCAGGCCGCGGCGCGCGGGGCCTTCCGGGAGGCCTATGCGAAGGCCAAGCCCGTGATCCACGAGCCCGTCATGAAGGTCGTCGTGGAGACGCCCACCGAGTTCCAGGGGCCGGTCATCGGCCTGCTGAACCAGCGCCGGGGCATGATCGTCGGCGCCCAGGACGAGGGCGTCCTGTCCGTCGTCGAGGCCCACGTCCCGCTGGCGGAAATGTTCGGCTTCTCCACGGCGCTGCGCTCCGCGACGCAGGGCAAGGCGCAGTTCACGATGGAATTCGCCATGTACAAGCTCGTGCCGCAGTCCATCGCCGAGAAGATCGCCGAGGAGGTGGCGGCGCGCAAGAAGAACGCGGCCTGAGAAAATCCCGTCCGCCATGCAGACGCAGCGAATCGAAAACGTCATCCATCTCAGGGACAGGAATATCGACATGTTCAAGAAAGATCTGATCCTCCGCAACCCGCTCCGGTCCTTGGCCCGGGAGGGCGAAGAGATCCTGGCGGCGGGACGCTTCGGCGCGGTGCTGGCGCCCGCCGGGGTCGGCAAGACGGCCTTCATCGTGCAGCTGGCCCTCAACGCCATGCTGCAGGACAGGAACGTCCTGCACATCAGCCTCGACGAGCCCGTCACCAAGGTGAACCTCTGGTACCAGAAGCTCTTCCAGGACCTGACCAGCCGATCCCGGTGGACGAAGCTCGACGGGGTGCTCGAGGACCTGCTGCCCCACCGGTTCATCATGACCTTCCGGGTGGAGGGGTTCACCGTCCCCAGGCTCGAGGAGCGGCTCACGGACCTCACGGCCCAGGACATCTTCCACCCCGAGATGGTCCTCATCGACGGGTTCCCCTTCGGGGAGGCCGCCCGGGAGCGACTCATGGCCCTGAAGCTGCTGGCCGGCAGGCTCGGGGTCTGCGCCTGGTTCACCGTGCACACGCACCGGCACGAAGCCCCCACGGCCGAGGGGCTGCCTCCCGCCCTGGCGGAGACCGGCGACCTGTTCGACGTGATCCTGAAGCTCGAGCCGAAGGGGGCCGACATCGCCATCGAGCCCCTGCGGGGCGTGGCGGCCGATGCGGCCGCGGGGGGGCTGCGCCTCGATCCCGCCACGATGCTCATCCGGGACGGGGACTGACCGCAACGGAGCGCCGAGAGCCATCCCCGGGCTTTTGCGGCACCCTCCTCATCACGGGGATCGAAGGACAACCGGGGAAGGACCATGACGAAAGAAGACGCGATTCTCTTCAGCGGCGGCATCAGGGGTGCCGAGGCCGAGTTCGGGGCCAACGCCGAGCGGCTGGGCATCGAGGAGGTGAACTTCACCTTCGAGGGCCACAGCATCGTCCGCACGCGGGGCCTGCGCGTGCTGAACCACGAGGAGTTGAAGAAAGGCGACGTGAGCCTGGAGTACGTCTCGCGGCTGATGAACCGCACCTACACCACGAGCCCGACCATCCGCAAGGTCCTGCAGAGTATCTGGTACCAGATCAACAGCGGCCGGGAGATCTACGTGGTGGGCGAGATCCTGCCGGACCGGACCGTCAAGGGCGGCACGGGCTGGGGCGCCGAGTTCGCCAAGCTGTGCAACAAGCCCCTGTACGTCTTCGACCAGAAGCGCGACGGCTGGTACACGTGGAACGGGACGGACTGGGAGCCCTGCAAGGACCCCGTCATCGCCCACAGCCACTTCACGGGGACCGGGACGCGTTTCCTCGAGGCAAACGGCAGGAAGGCCATCGCCGGTCTCTTCGAGCGCAGTTTCCGGTGATCCCGCAACCCGTCGATACGGGAAATGTGAATCGCCCCCACGCAGGGCGGGGATTCAAAAGGCCGTCCTCCTCTCGAGGGCGGCCTTCCTTTATCCGCATCGTCCCGGATGGTCAGCCGACCGCGGCATGGGCGAGGCGGGCCGTGGCGGTCGGCTGAAGCCCGTCGGAGCGATTCCTGTAGTACAGTTCCTTCTGGGCCTCCGGCCCCAGGTCCTCCAGGAGCCGGAACCCCAACCCGGCCAGCTCCGCCTCGAGCGCCGCGGGATCGAAGCCGAAGATCATGGGCTCCCCCGCGCGCCGGACGGTCTCGAAGAGCCTCGCCCGCGCCGGCGAGCGGTTTTCGGGATCGAACGCCGCGCGGTCCAAGTAGTCGAACACCAGCCGGCTGCCGGCGGCCGATGCAGCCCGCAGGGTGCGCAGCGTCGCCCGGATCGCCTCGTCCGTGAGATACATGGTGACCCCGAGCCACGAGAAGAACGCCGGGCGCGCGCGGTCGTAGGGCGTCCGCGCAAGGACCTCGTCGAGGCTTTCCCGCTCGAGGTCGGCCGGGGCGAAGTGCAGGTTGGGCGGCTCCCCCAGCCCCGCATCGCGGATCCGCCCGCGCTTGAAGGCCTGCGTCGCGGGGTGGTCGATCTCGATGACGCGCAGCCGCTCCCGGAGGTCCGGCCGCCGGAGGGCGAACGTGTCGAGCCCCGCCCCGATGATGACGTACTGGGCCGTGCCCTCGCGCATCGCCTCGTCGAGCCTCTCCTCGGTGAAGCGCGCCCGTGCCAGGACAACGGCCAGGCCGCGGAGCGCAACCCCGATCAGGGTCTCCCGGTCCGCCCCGGAGGCGGCCAGCTCCGGGTTGTGCTTCGCCAGACCCGCGAGCAGGAACCGCTCGAGGCGCGCCACGTCGGCCGCATGCAGGAGGGCGCCCGCCAGGGGGTCCTCGAAGATCCTGGGGTTTGCGTGTTCGTAGTGGTAGGCCCGAACATAGGCCGTGGCGATCGCGGTCCGGCTTGCCCGTCCCTCGTCCATGCGGCACCTCCCGCCCCGCTGCATCCGGTCGGCCCGCATAGCCTACCGCAACTTCTCTCCGGGGGCAACGCCGATTGCGGTCGCGACAAGGGCCGCCCCCCGACGGGAGGACGGCCCTTCGATTGCACGGTCTGTGATGCGGGGCGATCCCCTGCTTACCCCGGCTTCTCTTCCTTCTTCTTCTTTTCCTTCTTCTCCTTCTTTTCCTGGCCTTCCGCGGGGGCCTTCGCGTCCTTGGCCTTCTTTTCCTTCTTCTCCTTGCCGCCCTCCTCGGGGGCCGGCGCCCTGGCGGCCTTTTCCGCCTCGGCCCTCTCGGCCTTGATCTTCGCCAGCTCCGCCGTCCTGCGCTCGATGGCGGCAATCGCCTTGAGCCGGGCATCGGTGGCCTCGATCTGCGCGCGCAGGCTCCTGACGAGCGGGTCCTTGTCGATCCGGGCAGGCTCCATGCCCCGCTCGGCCAAAAGGGCCAGGCGGGTTTTCAGTCTCCGTTCGTACTGCTCCCTCCTCTGCAGCTGCGTCTGCTTGAGCTTCGATGCCATACGGTTCCGTCCTCTCCTTTTCCTGGTTTTCCCGGCCGCCGGCGGGGTGTGCGCCCCGGCGTGCAGGCCCGACGAACGACGTGCTTATCTCTATCAGGGATTGCGTCGAATTTCCACCCCATTTCCGCGATTTCGCCCCGGCCCCTTCCCCGCCCCGTACCTGCCTGCGCCGCCGGTTTTGTGGTACACTGGCAAGCGGTCCTGCCGCCCGAGCGGCAGCGGATCGCACAAGACGAACAGGGAGGTTGCACATGCTGGTGCAGTTCAGCATCGTCCCCCTGGGCAGGGGGGAGAGTATCAGCGGGCAGGTGGCACGGATCCTGGACCTCGTCGACGGCAGCGGGCTTCCCTACCGGCTCACGCCCATGGGGACGATCGTCGAGGGCGAATGGGACGAGGTGATGGCCCTGATCGGGACGTGCCACCGGGAAGCCCTGACGGGCGCACCCCGGGCGCTGACGACCGTCATCATCGACGACCGGCCGGGGAAGGCCGACCGCATCACGGAGAAGATCCGCTCGGTGGAGACGAAACTGGGCCGGGAGCTCAGAAAGTAGCTTCGCGCCTACTCCCAGACGAGGAGGGCCTTCTTGAAGTCGACCCGGTACTCGAGCCCCCGCAGCACGTCCATGCCGAGCAGCCCGTCGTGTTGCGGGGCGGGGCCCCTGTGGGGGACGACCAGGATCGTTACGTCGCGCTTCGTGTGCGGCCCCACCGTCAGACTGTCGAGCGGCACCGCGCGGGCCTCCAGGACGTCGCCCCCGACCACCCGGACCCGCACCTTCTTCGCCCGGCCCAGATCGATGGACAACTGATCGGCGACCCCGGCGTGGATCGTCGTCGTGGAGGCGCCGGTGTCGAGCAGCAGCTGCACGTCGGTCTCCCGACCGCCGTAGACGATCGTCACGGGCACCAGGACGCTGTTGCCCCGGATCCGGACCCTCGTGGGCTCGCTGCCCCCGGAGACGACCCTCTCCTCGCGGCGCCTCCAGGTCTCGCCGCCTGCCGGCGGGACGTCCCGCCCGGAGGCCCATGCGAGCTGCCCGAAGATCGTGACGGGAGACGAGGCGGCTGCCGTATCTCCCCCGGCCGTCCATCCGCCCGCCACGCTTCCGTCGGTCGAAGACGAAACCGGCAGAACGAACCCGCAGAGAACCCACAGGACGATCCCCGCTGTGCAGCCCCGGCGCATGCCCTCTCCCCGTCATCCCTGCGAACGTTGACCCGGATCCCCGCGAAGGACTCACCCCCTTCGCAACCGCCCACCCCGTGACCGAGGCACGCGACACCTGCCTCGCCGCAGCCTCCTCCCCGTCATTTTCCATAGACATATGCAATCATCTTCTCCCGCCCGTCAAGAGCTTCTTTCCCGGATGAACCTGCGTCGCGACGCAAAAAGGCCGCCCCCGCGGCGGGGGCGGCCTTCCTTCCGTCGATCGGCGCGCTGCCTACTTGACCTCGACCTTTCTCCAGGTCTCATCGGGGTCGAAGACGGTCATGGCCGCGGCGAGCGCCGCCGTCTCGGGCCCCAGGTCCTTCTCGTAGACGATGCCCTCGTGGTTCACGATGAAGGTCTTGACGCCGGAGGACCGGTACAGGGCCGGCCAGGCCACGACGGCGAACCCGCCGATCATGTTGCCGTTGACGATGTAGCTGTAGGCGCCCCCGCTGGCGTGTTCGCCCTGGGCCGTGAGGATCTTGAAGTAGTACCCGTGATAGGGCGACATCAACTCGGGATTCTTGTACCCCTCGGCCGTCGCGCGGGCCACCAGGGGCCCCAGCGGGCTCAGGGGCTCGCCGGGCGCGGTCTCCCAGTACAGGCCGTCCCGCTTGCCCTTCTCGCTTTCGAACTTCCGGGCGTATTCCAGCAGCCTATCGGCGTCGCGGTCGAGGACGGCATACTCCTTCTGGGCATCCGCGATGGCCAGGCAGGTCTGGATGGCGCCCAGCTCGTTCTCGCCGATGCGGCGGCTGAGGATCTCCTGCCGGCCTTCCTCGGTCTGGAAGCGCCACCGCTTGCCCGCCTTGACGATCGGCACCGGCATGGGCCAGTCGTCCTTGCCGACGTAGAGCACCCGCCTGCCCCAGCCGGGCTTCTCCAGCCGGTGCGCCTCGTCCCAGGCCTTCACGAAAAGGGCCCGGTCCCGGGCGTCGGCTGCGTCGTCCCCCGACGAGACGAGATCCTCCGAGCCGGGCCCGAAGAGGGACGTCAGCGCCTTGACGTCATCCGCCCGGACGGCATCCATCAGGGCCCTGACGGCCGCCTCGGGCGTTGGGAAGGTTTTCTGCTTCGGTGCGGCTGCCCGGGCCCAGGACGCGGAGCCGCCGATCACGATCAGGACGGCTGCGAGGGCAACCAGGGCAATCCGCAGCCCCGGCCTCGTTGCGTCGTGACGAGTGGTTGAAACCATGGGGTCCTCCATCGAAAAGCGCGTGTCCGTTATGATCGAACGACGATGTCCCGCCGTTTGCCTACCGGCGGCCGTGGCCGCCTCCCTCCTGTCTCTGGCCCCCGCCCTTCTCGGCGGGTGCGGGCCTCTCGGCCGGGGCGGGCCTCGATGCGGCCGGCGCGGCCTTCGGCGCTTCGCCCGTCTTGCCCCGGGGCGACGAGAGGCTCTCGCGCCCCCGGGTGCTTTCCCTGCGGGCCTTGCTGCCCTGATCGACGCCGTAGATCGTGCCCGGCGCTGCGGGCCGGGAGACGGCCGGGGCCTGACGGGCCTGGGCCGGCGGCGGCGTCACGGCCGGGGCCTGCCTCACCTGCGGGGCGGGCCGCTCGACCGTGCCCGGGGTCTGCCTCCTGTCCGGAACCGGCTGCGTGACGGCCGGGGCCTTGCGCGCCTGCGGGGCGGGCCGCTCGAGCGTGCCGGGCCGCGTCTCCAGTGAAGGGGGTCTCGCGGTGCCGGGTGCGGGTTTCACCGCGGCCGGGCCGGGACGCGCATCGGGTGCCGGCCGTGCGGCCGCCGGGACGGGACGGGCCTGGTCTCTCGGGTCATAGCCGCGGTAGTTGCGGCGGCTCTCCACGGCCTGGCGGTTTGCCGGCGCGTACTTCTCGCGGGTCCTCGGGTCGCGGTAGGCCACCCCCCTGCGGTGCACGGGCTCGTGGCGCCAGACCGTGGTCTGGATCTGCCGCGTGTGGATCACGGTCGTCTTGTGGATGTTGACGGTGCGGTTCACGTTGACGTAGACGTGCCGGTGCCCCCAGTCCCAGTAGCCCCACCAGTGATTCCAGGCGACGGCCACCGCGACCGCGGTGCCGAACAGGATGACGCCCGTGGCGATCGCCGCTGCCGGGGGATGGGCGTAGATCACGTAGGGCGGGTAGGCCGGGTACCACCACGGGCCGTAGACCACCATCGGGCTGTAGACGGGCACGTAGACCACCTGCGGGTTGGCCGGCTCGACGACGATGATCGTGCCCTCGCGCTTCACGCTCTGCTGCTGGGTGGACCGCAGGTTGCCCGCCGCGTAGGCCTTGGCCCGAAGATCCTGGATCGTGGCCATCACGTCCGCCTCCTGGGCCAGGAAGGCATCGCCCACCTTCTGGGTCCACTCGAGCTTCTCGCTCATCATGGCCAGGACGTCGGGGAAGGGCACGAGGGCCTTCACGCTGGGGTCCCAGTTCTGCCTGTCGAGGGCGTCGTTGCGCGCCTCGGGCGACAGGTGCCTGTTGGCCCGGACCCACCGGTCCGCCTGCACGACCTCCAGCGGGTACGTGGCCGCCATGAGGATCTGCGCCAGGAGCGAGTCGGGGTACAGGGCGATGGGCGCCAGCATCTGGTCGAGCTCCTCCTGCCTGAATGCCGGGATGTTGTTCTGTGCGAAGACCGGTGCCGGGACGGCCATCAGGACGACCAGCAGCCCGATCAACGCCCGCTGCCACGAGCCGTTGAGTTTCATGTCTGTCCCTCGAACTGAGCCTTTGTCTTGCCGTTGAGGACCCTGACGGGTCCGGTTGACCGACTTTACCCTCTTTGGCCGGCGATCGCCACCCCAAACTGCACGGCGACCCTGCCGAGAACACCCGCCTTGTCAAACGCCTCAAGGAAAGCCCGGTTGACATCGCCCCGCCTGCGCTGCCCCCGCCCGGGCCGGAGGCAGGGAAAAAATTTCCCCCACCGGGCCCAAAAGGCTCTGTGCGGGGCCGCGCAGCCGCCGGCACGGCAAGCGACAGTGCCAATCATATCAGCAGGTTGCGAAAAGAGCGGCGCTTTGACCCCCATGGCACGCATCGTGCGTTTCACCGGTACCGACGCAAGACCGCACAAGGAGCCTTTCCATGATCCGACAAGCCCTTTGCTCGCTCGCACTGCTGGCGATCATCTTCACCGTCACGTTCAACCTCGAGGTCAGGGAGATGGGACCGGCCTCCAATTTCTTCGCCCTTCTCGTCGTGCTCGGGGGGACCTTCGCGGCCACCCTGATCGCCTATCCCCTGGCGAAGCTCGCCTGGACGGCGCAGCTCATCCGGAAGTCCTTCACCTTCCGCGAGGAGATGCACACCACCATCGAGGGCATCGTCCGCCTGGCGCACATCTACCGAAGCCGGGGCATCCGGCCCCTGGAGCAGGAGGCCGCCCATCTGCCCCCGGGCCTTCTGAAGACGGGCGTGGAGCTCATCGCCTATCACACCTCGCGGGACAAGATCGAGCAGCTCCTGCTCAAGGAGGCCCTGTGCATGCACAACCGGTGCGAGACCGCCCACAAGATGCTCCACAACATGGCCCGCCTGGCCCCGGCCCTCGGCCTGGCCGGCACCATCATCAGCCTCATCCGCATCTTCGGGCACATCAGCGACCCCCACAACCTGATCGGCTCCATGGCCGTCGCCCTGCTGAGCACCTTCTACGGCGTCGTGCTCGCGAACCTCTGCTTCGTGCCCCTGTCCAACAAGCTCCGGGAGTACATGGACCTCAACGAGCTGCAGATGGACATCGTCCAGGAGGGGGTTCTCGATCTCTTCGACCAGGAGCACCCGCGGGCGATCCGCTACAAGCTCGAGACGCTCTCGGCGACCCTGGGCATCCCCCGCCGGGAGTCCCGCCGGGCCGGGCTGGCGCTCGTTCCCTCCCCTGGGCAGGCAAAGTGAGAGCGATGCCGGACGCCGCCCCCAGCCGCAACGCAGGCGACGAGGCCATCGAGCGGCTGCCGCTGAAGAAGGCGGCCGGCTCCCCGCGTTTCCGCAAGCACGCACCCCCGGCCGACGGGGGCAACGAGATCTGGCTGCTGACCCTGACGGACGTCTTCATGCTGCTGATGGTCTGCTTCGTGCTGCTCTTCGGGCTGAGCCTGCAGAAGCAGAAGGAGACGGCGACAGCGCCGCCCGCGCCCGTCGCCGCCCCCGCGGAACGGGCCCCGAAGGACGCGGAAGCCCTGGAGAGGGAGCTGCTGGCCGTCGTGGGCCGGGAGGTGACGCTGGAGCGGCGCGCCACGCAGATCGTCCTGACCTTCCCCGAGCGCATCCTCTTCGACTCCGGGCAGGCCGAGGTCAGGGGCGACGCCGGGTCCCTGCTGGAACAGGTGGCCGCCGTCGTCCGGAGCCGCCCCGCGCTCGCCGTTGCGATCCACGGCCACACCGACGACCGCCCCATCCGCAGCCGGCGCTACGCCTCAAACTGGGAACTCTCCGTCGACCGGGCCACGCAGGTCGCCCGGGCCCTCGTCGGGATGGGCATCGAGCCCGCCCGGCTCTCCATCCGGGGCTTCGGGGAGGAGCGTCCCCTCGCCGCCAACGACAGCGACGAGAACCGGACGAGGAACCGCCGCGTCGAGATCCAGTTCTCCCTGGCCCGACCCGGATGAAAAAGGGGACGGACCCCTTTCCAGGGAGCCGCCCCCGCCGTTGCGTTCCCCCGCGTCGCATGTCACACGACGGGTTCCACGCCCGGAGCCTGCGCGCCGCTGTCTTACTGCGGGGTGGTCGGGTCGATCGTGTACATGGGAACCTGCCTCGTGGCGAAGTTGCGCGTCTTGTGCCGCCCCTTGAACTCGACGTCGACCACGTACTGGCCGCCCGTGGCCAAGAACCCGGTGTCCTGCAGATTGATGACCTGATTGCCGGGCATGATGTTCAGACTGGTCCTGTTGCCCACCACGCGGGTACCCTGGGTGACGAAGATGTTCACGGGCTTCAGGACGAGACCCGGGTTCGTGTTGCTGATTATGACCCGGAAGTCGATCGACTGCCCGGCGCTGAACCGCGGGGGGTTGGCCTCCATGTTCACGATTTTGAGGTTGTTCAGCGCATCCGCCAGGGAGACGCCGCGCACCGTCTTCGACTGGGTCGCCGTCCTGCCCGCGGCGTTCCGCACGGTCAGCACGAAGGTCTTTTCACCGACCCAGGTGACTGCCCTGGGGGGGCTGCTGAAGTTCTCGGCCGCGCTGCTGAACCACGTGACGCCGTCGACGGTGAGCACCGCCGAGACGACGGGGCTGCCGCCCGGCCCGCGGCGGACCTGCCAGCCGGCGGTGACGGGGTCGGTTTGGACGACGACTGCCGGGTCGACGGTGAAGGACTGGATGACCGGGTTGTCCGCCACGGGCGGGGTCCTGGGGATCTCCTTGACCGCCGCGGGCGCCTTGGGCGCGACCTGGGCGGATGCGGTGGCAAACGGGGCAGCGAGGATGCCGAGGGCCAACAGGATCGCGAGCATTTTGACGTATACCTTCATGGAAACCTCCTTGGGGTTTGGTGCGCAGAAACCGCGGTCGACGAAAACCGACACATCCCGTGCATTCATGCAAACCCGGTGCCCGGGGGAGCCGATTCGGCGGGTCATGGGCGGACGGCAACGCGTCGACCCTCACCGGCACCGGGGGGGGGGAGGA
>Ga0209407_1001586_pt1 | contig 23374 bp, 25 predicted proteins | sample AD_JPNHG3_MetaG_FD_184410 | JGI IMG/M metagenome (GOLD analysis project Ga0209407, IMG submission 184410) | Active sludge microbial communities of municipal wastewater-treating anaerobic digesters from Japan - AD_JPNHG3_MetaG (SPAdes) (version 2) | ecosystem: Engineered > Bioreactor > Anaerobic... | reverse complement strand
TATTTTAGATACCTTTGGCGGTTCTGGATCAACTCTGATGGCTTGTGAGTTAACAAATCGAATCTGTTACACAATGGAGATAGATGAAAAGTATGCATCAGTTATTCTAAGACGATATGTAGAAAAAACAGGTGATGTGGAAAATGTTTATTGTTTTAGGAATGGTGAAAAAGTTACTTATTCTGAAGTAGTAAAGGAAGTTGAAAGTAATAGTTCTAATGACTTGATATAAATTCCTTTTAGAGCGAATATATAGTAACCTAAAAGGAGGATTTATTATGGCAGAAAAAACAATAGAAGACTTAAGAGAAGAATTAAAGGAAATGTGTGAACGAACAAACACAAGTCTTTCTGGTATCGAATATCTGATTAAATACTATTTGGAGTCATTTAAATGGACAGAAGCTGAAGCAATCAATTATGCGATTGGTTTATTCAAGAATGGAACGATAGAACAAATTAAATTTATTGGTAAAGACGGAAAACCAATATAAAATAATTAATGTTAAGAAAGGTGGTCCTATAGTGGAAAAATCAGAAAACAATAGTAAAGAAAGACTTATGAGGTTAGAAGAATCTGAGCTACGATTAAGAGCAATTCATGAGATGAGATGGATGCTACTTAGTCGAGCAGATGAAGTTTCAAATCATGATATCTATGTTGAAGGTAATGAAATACTTAATGAAGTTGAACAAAAAGTATGGCAGTATATCAATGGTGAAGTTGAAAAAATATGAGGTTAAAGTAATTATGAAAACAATTGATCGTAGTGAAATCGAAGGATTAAAAAAAGAATATCCATTAGGCACAAGAATTGTACTTGTAAAAATGGATGATGTTCAAGCTCCACCCATTGGCACAAAAGGTACAGTTGTAGGCGTTGATGATATTGGATCACTATTAGTTCATTGGGATAACGGCAGTACGCTCAATGTTTTATATGGTGAAGACATATGCAAAATTATTAAAAAAAGTGACAAATAAACCGCTATATATTCTCGAATGACTTGCTATATATTTCTTTTAGAGCGAATATACACGTAACAAAAAGAAATAAATACACATTCATTTGCGGAGGATAAAATGAACGAAAGAATTAAAAACCAAATTGAAAACATGAAAAACCAAACAATCGGTGTGGAAATTGAAATGAACAACATCACAAGAAAAAAGGCTGCAGAACTTGTAGCAGCCTACTTTGGAACAATTGCAAGAGATTCAGCAGTTGAATACGGATATTATTCATGGGCATGTAGAGACACAAAAGGTAGAACATGGAAATTTCAAAAAGATGTAAGCATTGCAGGACCTGATGAAGAAAAATGCGAAATGGTTACACCAATTCTAAAATACGATGACATTGAAGACTTACAAGCAATTGTTAGAATCTTAAGAAAAGCAGGAGCAAAAAGCGATGCAACAAGAATGTGTGGAGTTCACATCCACATCGGTGCAAACGGCCACACACCAAGGACTATGAGAAACTTAACAAACATTATGGCAAGCCATGAAAGCTTACTTTCACAAGCCCTAGACCTAGACCGAAACCGAATCGGAAGATACTGTAAAACAGTTGATCCAAGATTCCTACAAGCAATTAACAAAAAGAAACCAACAACAATGAGCGGTTTCGCAGATGTTTGGTACAAAAGTCAAAACGAAGATTATGACAGACACCATCATTATAATGGTTCAAGATACCATATGCTAAACTTCCATGCAACCTTCACAAAGGGAACAATTGAATTTAGATTATTCCAATTTGATGCACCTAAAGATGGAAAACTTAATGGACTTCATGCAGGACAACTTAAAAGTTACATTCAACTATGCTTAGCACTCAGCCAAATGGCAAAAGAAGCAAAAAGTGCATCTCCTAAACCACAACAAAACGAAAATCCCAAATACGCAATGAGAACATGGTTATTAAGACTTGGATTCATTGGTGATGAATTCGCAACTGCAAGAGAAACCCTAACAAAGAGATTATCAGGCGATGCAAGCTTTAGAAGTGGGGTAAGACCCGCTTCTATAGTACTTGCGTAAGGGGTGCGAAATGACAAAATATTATGTGGCTTATGGTAGTAATCTTAACATTAACCAAATGAAAATGAGATGCCCTAATGCAAGAGTTGTTGGAACTGGGTTTATCCACGATTATGAACTACTTTTTAAAGGAAGTAAAACTGGTGGTTACTTAACAATTGAAAAAGCGAAAGGCAAATCAGTCCCAGTTGCAATCTGGCAAGTAACAAAACGTGATGAAATGTCACTTGATCGATATGAGGGGTACCCATCATTTTATTACAAGACTGATGTAGAGATTGATATTAAAGGCATCAAGACGGGTAAACAGTATCGAAAGCAAGCCTTTGTTTATATCATGCATGAGGATCGTGAAATTGGCATGCCATCAGATTGGTATGTACTAACTTGCCTTGAAGGTTATAAAGCATTTGGGTTTAGTCCTAAATATCTTGAAGATGCACTATTAAAAAGTATGGAGGTAAAAAATGAAAACAACATCAAACGTTATTAAAACTTGTCCTTTATGTGAAAAGGAATATAGAGGTCACCCTGCCATTTCAAGAAAAGACAATCAAACACCAATATGTCCTACTTGTGGAACAATAGAGGCCCTTGAAGGACTTGGTTTGAAACCTGATGAGATTGAAAAAATAATACAATCGATTCCCAGAATTGAAGAGTTGTAAAAATCTAAAACAAAAAGGTCGACTTCGATCGACTTTTACTTAACATTAAATTTGGAGGATGAGGTTTTGGGAAAGCTAAAAAGTTATGTTCCTACCAAGTTCAAAGCCAAAAACTCCGTTTATAGTAAAGAAGCAGCCGATAGAGCTGTTTGTTTTATAGAGTCACTAAAACACACTGATGGAGTTTGGTATAAGAAGCCATTTGAACTCCTTGATTGGCAGGAACAAATAATAAGAGATGTTTTTGGAATTTTGAAGCCAAATGGTTATCGACAGTTCAATACTGCCTACATCGAAATACCAAAGAAACAAGGAAAGAGTGAACTTGCAGCTGCAGTTGCTCTTTTACTTACTTGTGCTGACTTTGAAGAAGGTGCTCAAGTTTATGGTTGTGCTGCTGATAGAAACCAAGCAAAGATTGTATTCAATGTTGCCAAGAAAATGGTAGAACTTAATAAGTACTTAAAAAAATCAGTTAAAATATCAGAGTCAAAAAATAGAATTGAATATAAGAATAGTTTTTATCAGGTTCTCTCAGCTGAAGCCTACTCAAAACATGGCTTTAACATTCATGGTGTTGTATTTGATGAACTTCATGCTCAACCAAATAGAAAACTATATGATGTAATGACAAAGGGTTCAGGTGATGCAAGGAAGCAACCTTTGTTTTTTCTCATAACCACAGCGGGCGATGATACAAATTCAATCTGTTATGAAGTTCATCAAAAAGCGAAGGATATACTTGAGGGTAGAAAAATTGATCCTACTTTTTATCCTGTCATTTATGGAGCAGATCCCGATGAAGATTGGACTGATCCTGAAGTTTGGAAAAAAGCAAATCCTAGTCTAGGTATAACTGTTGATATAGAAAAAGTAAGAGCGGCATGTGAATCCGCAAAGCAAATGCCAAGTGAAGAAAATACATTTAGGCAACTCAGACTAAATCAATGGGTGAAGCAAGAGAAACGTTGGATGCCTATGCGTAGGTTTGATGCTTGTTATGTCGATTTTAAACCGGAAGACTTAAAGGGTCGTGTATGTTATGGTGGACTTGACCTTTCATCCTCGATGGATATTACCGCTTTTGTGCTAGTATTCCCACCAACGCTAAATGATGATAAATACTGCGTCCTACCATTCTTTTGGATACCTGAAGATAATATGAAACAACGAGTAATTCGTGACCATGTTCCATATGACTTATGGACATCACAAGGATATTTATACACAACAGTGGGTAATGTGATTCATTATGGTTACATAGAACATTCGATTGATGAACTAGGGAAAATGTACAACATTAAGGAGATCGCCTTTGACCGATGGGGTGCTGTTCAGATGACACAAAACCTAGAGAATATGGGTTTCACAGTTGTTCCCTTTGGACAGGGTTTCAAAGATATGAGTCCACCAACCAAAGAGTTAATGAATCTGGTCATGCAAAAGCGACTTGCTCACAATGGTAATCCAGTCCTTCATTGGATGATGGATAATATCACGATCAGAGAAGATCCAGCTGGAAACATTAAAATGGATAAATCTAAATCAGTAGAAAAAATCGATGGAGCTGTGGCTACGGTAATGGCACTTGATCGAGCATTAAGAAATGAAGGTATCTCAAGTGAATCTGTATACGATTCAAGAGGTATCATTTTTATTTAAAAGTATAGTATAGCATTAAAAAACCAACGTTATAATATTTACCGTTCTTGGAAAGATGTGATTAAACAACTTACCTTAGATCGAGTAAGGATTAGACGGTAAAATATATTTGGTGTTTTGGAAGATGATATTATGTGCGTTTTCTTCGCACATGATGATTGGATTGATGAAGTTGAGGGTTAAAGTATGCAAGAACAGCAGGAAAAACAATTAGAGAACGTGGTGGTGGAATTTTAAAAATAGACCCATCTAAATTTAGAAAATAAATTGAAAGGAAAAAAATAAGAATAATGGTATTATTTGCATATTATTCCCAAATAATGTATAATTGAAGTTACTAAGTAATTTGTTTTGGAGGACTATACGATGAATCTAACTCGCCACGGGTTGTTTATTTATTGCTATAAGAGTGAAATTGAAAAAAATAGGAGAATATTCTTTGACGTTTTAAAACCCTTTTATGAATCATTAGAAATAGAATCAATAAAAAAAGCAGAAGAGTTTTACCGAGAAGAGTGGAATAAAATTGCTCCTTCAATTCTATCGGAAGAAGAAGCAGAAATAGCACATGCAGAAATTGATCCAATATCTTTAGGTTTACAAAATGATGCACTTTTTTTATCATATGAATTAACATCTTCTTACATTGTATTATTATCATCTAAATTACAATATCATCTTTTAGAATTCGTCCAAGATTGTCTTAAGATAAATTTAAAATATAGTCGTTATGGCGCAAACAATCAAATTGTTGAGGAAATAAAAAATAAATTGGAAATTGATTTGCATAATGAAGATGGCTATGAACTTACATTGAACTTAGCAAATGTTATAAAACATGGTGAAGGAAAGAGTTATAAAACATTATTTGAAAAATATCCAACTGTAATTCCGTATTTTGGTGCGGTAAAGACGTTGCTATTCGTATTTGATGAATTTGGGTCTGGTAAATCATTGTCACTCGTCAGTGATGTTACAGTTAGATTGGAAATAACAACATTACTGCTTAGCGTAGTAATCACAGAGGTGCTATTTTTTTCATTTAGTGTAGGGTTGAAATTTGAGACAAGAATCGTATTCTCTTCTGATTCTCCTCGCAAATTAACTCCTTCATGTAAGTAAATGTGAGAATAATAGCTTCCTGCTGTTGCTGCATAAGATTTGAAATAGTAAGTTCCGTTTGGAACATAGATTTCATCACCTGGTTCGGCTGAATTCTCTGCTCTCTTGAAAGCGGCGGTATTGTCGACATTTTCATCATTTGGAACTGCACCATGATCTAAGACATTAATGGTTTTGCCAGTAACTTGATTTGGTGTTGGCTGTTGGTGTGGAGTTCCATCTTTTTCATATAACCCTGGCTTACCGTAATCTCCTACGAATAAATCATCAAAGCCATTTCCAGAGTCATTATTTGGATTTGGATTGTCTGTTCCACAAGCAATCATCGTAAACATTAAGGTTAATGTTATGAATAGGCAAAAGTACTTTCTAAATAGATTCATAATCTCCCTCCTAATAATTCGTATATATGAACCAAGTTCTTCAATACGATATACTATAATAATAAACTATTTTGATAGCGTTTTCAAGAAAAAAGATAAAAATAATTTTGAAAACCGTTCATTTAAGCGTAATTTAATTCGTAAGGAATACAAAAAAAGGTTGAAAGCGTTTAAAAAAGATTTTATAATAAGTTGACAAACGTTTTCACTTTATTATATAATATAGGTAGCAAATTATGAACTCAATTCGTATATGTGAATTTACTGGAGGACAATTGATGTGACTTTAGCTAAATACCGAAGCGTTGATATTACCATGTTAGCCCTGCTTGCTGGAATATTCGAATTTTTAGGGAATTATCTATCGGAAAGATGGTCGGTATCTTTCTCCCTAAGTTTTGCCTCCCTAATTGCCATTATTGGGATTTTTCGGTGGGGACATTATGGTACTATTATATATGTGGTTGCCGGTTTACCGATGCTATTAATCAAACAAGAACAGATAATTCATAGTATATTGTTCTACGTGGTTGCTAATGGATTTATTGGCTTAATTCCAATTCTATTTAGAAAGTTAAACTACGATAAAATCCGCGATCATAATCTCTTGTTTAATGGTTTTATCATTTTTCTGTGTCTATCCATTGTCTTAGGAAAAGGAATTGCCTTGATTGTTTTAGGAGAAGAACAAGGGATATTAGCTTTCCTTGGATCCTTCCTATTCACAATCGTTGTAAATTTAATACTCTTGAATGTATTAAAACGAATTGATGGTCTTATTACCAATATGAAAGAGAATATAAAAAAATCACAAGAAGAGGAACTATATGAAAGAAGTTACCATGCACCAAAGTAAAATTAAAGTCATCGCCAAAGCGATTCTCAAAGACTGGCGTTTATATGTTTTATTGGCACCGATGGTTATCTGGTATATCCTTTGGGCATATAAACCAATGGGGGGCTTACTCATGGCCTTCCAACGCTTTAAACCTGAACTTGGCATAGGTAAGAGTGAGTTTAGAGGATTGGGAAATTTTATCGTCTTAACTACAGGTGGATATAAAGAAGAATTTTGGTCCGCCTTTCGCAATACATTTTTGATAAGCCTATATGGATTATGCTTTGGTTTCCCTGTCCCTATTATTATAGCTTTATTCTTTAGTGAAATCAATTTTAGTCCTTTCCGGCGAATTGCTCAAACAATAACTTATCTTCCTCACTTTTTATCGGAAGTAACCATTACAAGTATTGTCCTTATCTTATTGTATAAAGGAGAAAGAACAACCGGAATTCTCACCCAGCTTTTGTATAATTTAAATATAGTTCCGAATGGAACAACCATAATGGATACCCCTAATTACTTTAAACCAATTTATATTATTACAGGTATTTGGAAGGAATCAGGTTATAATTCAATCGTTTATTTTGCGGCTATCATGGCGATTAGCCCTACTATGTATGAGGCAATTCGAGTTGATGGTGGCAATAAACTCCAAGAAATTCGTTATGTTACGATCCCAGGAATGGCTCCAACCTTGATTATCATGATTATCTTACGGATTGGTCGCATGTTATCGGTGGGTTATGAACGGATAATTCTTCTCTATAATCCAAATATTTATATTACAGCTGATGTATTATCAACTTTTGAACAGCGGATTGGATTTGAATCGGGGGGCGTTCTCTCGATTGCTTCATCAGCTGGTATGTTTAATGCAATTATTGGATTTGCGCTTGTTGTCGGGGCTAACTTTATTAGTCGCCGCGTATCGCAAACTTCACTTTGGTAGGTGATGGTATGGAACGACTAAATCGTAGTGAAGTTATCTTTAAGGTAATCGCTTATACTTTTATTGCAATCTTTGCTTTACTATCCTTATATCCAGTCATTTATGTTTTCAGTGCTTCCATAAGTGGAAAGTTACCGTACGAATTAGGGGAAATTATCCTTTGGCCAAAAGAGATAAATTTCATCGTTTATAATGAAATTATTTATGACCGTCAGTTTTGGATCAGTTACACGAACACCCTTTTCTATACGGTCTTTGGTACCCTATGGAGCATGATTATATCGACTACTGGTGCTTACGCTTTATCAAAAAGTAAATTACTATTCAAAAGACAATTTAATTTTCTACTTGTATTTACCATGTGGTTTTCCGCTGGTATGATACCTCATTTTCTTAACTATAAAAATATGGGCGTTGACAACCGCTGGGGAATGATTGTTGCTTTTGGTGTCCAGGCTTATAATATTATTTTGCTCAGAAACTACTTTGGTTCTGTGCCAAAAGAAATAGAGGAAGCCGCGATTATTGATGGCGCAAATGAATTTCAAATTTTCGGAAGAATCTACTTGCCTATGTCGAAAGCTGCGCTCGCTACCGTAACACTATTCTATGCGACAAGTCGGTGGAATGGTTATTATTGGTCAAGACTGCTCTTAAGAGGAGCTTTTGATCAACCGTTACAAGTGTACTTAAGACAGCTCGTAGAATTGTATAAGAAAATTTATGAAGATGGCGTGGTTGAAGAACTAACGTATGCTGCAGATTCGTTGGTTTATGCAATCATTATCTGCTCTATCATTCCAATTCTAATCATTTACCCATATATTCAAAAATACTTCACCAAGGGAGTTAATTTAGGAGGTGTTAAGGAGTAGGAAGAGGGAAATAATTGTTAGTTATAAGTAGTTGTTTAAATAATTTATTAGAATAAATAAGGAGGAAAAAATGAAAAAATTTGCTTTACTTTTATGTTTTGTAATGATGTTTTCAATATTAGTAGGATGTAAAGATCCTAATTCAGGCAAGGATGATCCAACAGTTGATGATTTAACAGAAAACGTTGTTTTAAAAATGAATTATGCCGCTGAAAGCGCTGACAGAACAATGACATACAACAAGTCAAATGCATTAGTATTAATCGATGGCGAAACTGTTATTAGTTCTGGTGCTTTAAAACCAATGTGGCAATATGTTGGAAAAGAATTGAACATTACTTTTAATGATGTTACCAATCAAAACCAAAAAGCATCTCAAATGATTGAAACTGCAGCAGCCAATCAATTTAAAGATGCTGTAGTATTTGGTGGAAACAGTATTCTTGAAGAATTAAATAGCTATGGTACAAAAGGTTACTTTATTGATTTAAATGATGAACTTGATGCAGGCAACATGCCTAATTTCAAGGCTTATCTTGACAAAAACCCATCCATTAAAACAGCGATCACTTCTTATGACGGTGGAATTTATGCAGTTCCATATATTGCAGAAATTGGAACTTATGCACGTGCTGTTCACATGCGTGAAACTTGGGTTACAACTTTACTAGATACAGCTACTTCATTTGACACAACAACCGTTCTACCAGTTGTCTATACCGGTAACTTTGTTGGTGCCAATGCTAGAACTGGTGCTAATGGTGGTACTGTAACTCCTAAGAATGGTATTTCTATTACTAAGAAAACAAATCAAAACGTAATTGAATTACAAAATCAAGCAGCTGGTACAGATGGATTAGATGGAAATGAAGCTGTAACAGTATTACGTAAATATATCGAAGATAACTATGATTATGCAAATCCATCTGAATTATATTTAGGTGAAAAAGCAGCTTATGATATGGATGAATTAATCGCTTTATTACGCTGCGTAAAAGCTAATCCTGTTCTTTTAACAAACGGAAAAGCTTCAACTGTAACTCCATTCTTTGTTCGTCAAACAAGTTATCGTGAAGATTTACTTCGTTTTGCAACTTATTTAAGTGGTTGCCCAGTATTTGGTTCTGACTCTTACGGTGCAAGATGGGCATTTGATAAAGATGGTAATTTAATTTACACGTACTATCAAGAAGAAATGTTCAATGCATTAGAAGTATTTAGTGAATTATATGCAGAAGGTTTAATCCATCAAGATTTCCATAACAAAACAGATAAAACTAATTATCGTAATGTATTCTATGGTTCCGATAAGGCAGCTACTAACCCAGCATTCGGTTTCATGACTTTTGACTGGATCGCATCAACTACAGCTGATTCCCTAAACGATGATGTTGTAACTACGCTTCCTCCAGTGGCAAAAATTAATGGCGTATGGCAATATTATATTGAAAACTCCCGTGTTTTAAAACCTGATGGATGGGCAATTTCTTCAAAAGCAACTCGTAAAGAACAATTAAGAGCGGTAACATTATTTGATTATTTCTTCAGTGAAGAAGGCCATTTATTACAAAATTATGGTCTACCTGATATTATCTCTGAAGAAACAATTACTGGTCCAGATGGAAAGGTATATCCAAAATATAAATCATGGGTATTAGAAAAAGCTTCTGAACTTGCTAAAGGTGACTTATCGACCTTCTTACGTGACTGGTTAGGTTGCCAAATGCCAATTGGATATCAAAAGGAAATTGGATTTGAATATCAATATACAAGTCAAAGAGGATTTGAAGGTTGGGAATTATTGAATAATTCAACTTGCTACTTTGCAACCTACGGTGGTGAAGGTATTCCAGGTACTAATCCAAACTATTATAAATTAGTTCCAACATTCTTCTCTTTCACTGAACGTCAAAAAGGTGCTCTTAAAGAACAAGTAACTCTTGATGAAGCATTCTTTGAAATGATGTTCAATGTCATTCGTTATCTAAAACTTGATCCTAATAAGCCAGACATCACTTTACCAAAGACATTTGCAGAATATAAGCAATTATTTGATGATAATGGTGTAGCTGTCTATATTAAGACATACAACGACGCTTACGACGCAATGACTGCTTAATTTTAAAATAAAAGAGAGCAGGATTTCTTAATCCTGCCCTCTTGATAAAGTAAATAAACGCTCGTTTATTTACTTCATCAAGAGAAAATTACTTAATTGTTAGAGGTATATTATGAATAGCACGCTTAGACTTCAAAAAACATTTTACATTCTTTACTTCATTATTTCCATTCTTACTTTTGTTTTTGCCCTTTCGTTTATGACCGATTTTCAAGAACTATACGGTTTCCAATTGCCAAAAAATCAAGGAATTATTGAATATTATTCGAATCAATTACAACCGTTTAATCGTACCATTCTAAACTTTTCTTTGGCTTTAGTTGTTGGTTTAGTTTTCATGTTAGTTTTTGAGGTTCTAAAAAAAGTAACTAATTTTACGGGATTATGTTTTGGATCAGCTTTATCCATTTACACAATCATTAATTGTGTACTGTTTATTTTCCGGTTAAATACTTTAAAAGCAAACGCAACAAAAGTAGACTTAAGTAATGGATATTTAGAAGATTTGCCAAGTGACTTTGTTATGTTAACAAGAACATTCGATATTGGTTTCATATTATATCTTGTTGTGATCGTGATTTCAATTGCTTTTATCATCTTATTGTTTATCAATTTTTTCCTATATTTAAAGAAAAACCAAGGTGTGAAAGTATACTTTATAGAACTAAAAAAGCGATTAAGAGGAGTGTTTAAACATGAAAATTGATGTTAAAATTCGAAATAAGATGACTCGCATTGAACGCACCTTTTATCAAACGAATAATGTCCCTTATCTTGTTGTGCTCTTATCAATTGCTTTAAACTTGTATGCGACGATTGTTCTATTAAATTCTCTTTCAACAACCTATTTAATAGCTGTAACGATTCTCTTTAATATTTTTGTTACCCTTTTCTTATTTTTGTGCGGAATCAAAGTGAAAGTATACCAATTAAGCTGGGCATGGATACTCTTTGGTTTTGTTGGTTTTCTAATCTTTCGCACTCACTTCGTTTACGATATGCTCTATAAAACGAGTGATGAAGTATTTTCCCAATTATTCGTTATCAATTATCTCATGATTGCCGTTTTAGTTGTAACAAACATTCTTACGCTTATTCGAATCTATAACCAAAGATTATATAAAAAAGTAATGTCTCGTAAATGAGGTGAAAGTCATGGCAGAATTAATAATTAAGAACGTCAATAAAGTCTATCCCAATAATGTACAAGCGGTATTTGACTTTAACCTCCATATTAATGATGGTGAGTTTATTGTCTTAGTTGGCCCATCGGGTTGTGGAAAATCGACAATGTTGAGAATGATTGTCGGTCTAGAAAAAATAACCTCTGGAGAAATGGTGATAAGAGATTATGTAGAGAAAGATGGTAAAAAGGTACTCGAAGAAACCGTCATTAACAATCTATCTCCTGGTGAACGTGATATTGCAATGGTGTTCCAAAACTATGCGTTATATCCTCATATGACCGTTTATAACAACATTGGTATTAGTTTAAAATTAAAACATGAAGATAAATTCTTTATTCATGATAAAGTCATGGCAACCTCGAACAACATAGGTTTGATGGAATACTTGAATCGTCTTCCCCGCCAGCTTTCGGGTGGACAACGTCAACGGGTTGCACTCGGTAGAACCATCGTTCGTAATCCTAAAATCTTCTTAATGGATGAACCACTCTCCAACCTTGATGCGAAGTTAAGGGTTAAAACTCGAACGGAGATTGTCCTCCTTCAAAAGAAACTGGGCGTAACCGTTGTTTATGTTACCCATGATCAAATTGAAGCTATGACAATGGCGGATCGAATCGTGGTTATGAATAATGGGTATGTTCAACAGGTGGGAACCCCTTATGAAGTATATCATAAACCAAACAATATGTTTGTGGCGGGGTTCATTGGTTCGTTACCAATGAATATGCTCCGTGTTTGCGTTGAGGGGGACTATGTTTCCCAAGGCGATAGACGTTGGCAACTGGCAAGCAAAGATATTCAAATTTTGAAACCTTATGTTGGTAAAGAAGTGATGATGGGTGTTCGTCCTGAAAACATTTCGATCCATCCAGAGGATTTAAAACAATATCAAGCGTCAACCAATGAATACCACATTGACTTTATCGATATGTTAGGCTGTGATCTTCATGTTCGAATGTATAATCCTGAAACCCCTAATGTAAATATAGTGATGCAAACTTCATCAGAATATGATCTCCAAAAGAATACCTCTATTTCGGTAGCTTTTAAAATGGATAAGGTTCATTTCTTTGACGTTGATTCTGAAGAAAGGATATCGTAAATGAAAAAGTTTCTACTGGCAATAAAACATCTATTTATCGGGATAGTAAATTATGCAAAGCATGAAGATATAATCAAATACTTTATCGTTTCTGTTGCCCTTTTTAATTTAGCTATCTCAAAATACTATATTAATGATATTCTCATTGTTGAAAATAAATTAACTGGTATCGTCTTTTTTTCCTATATTCTTTCTGGGTTAGTTTCTGCTTTTAATGCTTTTAAATTAACGAAGAGTGGCAAAAAAGGATTACTAGTCAATATGTTTATGTTACTACTAACCGCTACATTTGCTTTTATATTAAGTTATCAAATGATTGCTTGCGTTGGTAATCAAGTTAAACTCACAAGTGTATGGCAAATCGATTCCGTATTCACTTTAATTGGTTTTGGCGCAGTTTATTTCTTCATTTTTATCGTAATTCTTGTTCGATATTTTAAAGTGAGTGGCCATGCTAAATAAAATTAAAACTTGGTTTTTAAGACTTAGTGATAATACCAAATCATATTTCGTCATCTGGTGGTTTGCTGGAGCGGTATATTTCTTTGTTGGGTGGGGGACGAATTTAGGACAATTGGAAGACCCTTTTGCATTAATCTTTTTCTTAGGTCTAGGGATGGGGTTAGTAACTGCTTTTTTAATTAATCCCATCATTTATCATATGTTTACGATCCAAAGAAGAGGAAAAATTGCCAACAAGAAATATTTTCAACGTTCCGTCTTACAAGGAGCACTATTTAAATTATTAGATTTTTTAAAGGCATTTGTAATTAATATTTTAATTTTCATAACCTATCAACTATTAAATCAAGCACTCATTCTTCTCCTTGAATTAAATCCTGATCGTGTGGTTGTTCCAGGTGAACCCATCCTATATGCAACATTTTACACGTTCTATTATAGTATCTTTGTCGGTATTGCTAATACCGTAGCAAAAGCTCTTTCGAAGAAGGAGGTAAAACCAAATGAATAAACTAATGTTTTTCGATCAACCACTTGAAACATTGAAAGAGGAAATTTGCACCTCCAAATATAAACAATTTGTCAGACTTTATCAAGAATGTGAAAGAAGAATCAGACAAGTGTTAAGCCCAGAGCATCCGAAAATGAGTTCAACCTTTATGGGAATAACCATATTCAATTTGGCATTAATGTATTTATTGACAAATGAAGAAAAGTATCTAAAGCATGCCAAACGTTGGATGTTAACGGTTTGTAGCTATAAAGACTGGGGCTTCAATAAAATGGTGAATGTTGACCTTAGCGCCGCATGGATTCTCTTTGGTCTTAGTATTGGGTATGATTGGTTAAAACCATATCTAACAAATGAAGAACAAGAGATTATCCGAAATAAGCTTCAATTACAAGCGGAGATCATGTATAACTATAAGGTGAATACCGAAGGTGCTGGTTGGTCAACCCAGTATTATCAAAACCATAACTGGATTAATATGACCGGGTTATCCGCTGCAGGTTATGCGCTTACCAAAGAAAATAGTGATGCTAAAAAATATTCAGAAATCGGAAAACGTAATTTTGAGAAAGTCTATCAATATCTAGCCGATGACGGCTCCAATTATGAAGGGGTTGCCTATTGGCGCTATGGTGGCATGTGGTTATTCGTTTATGCCCATTTGTTAAAAACAGAGGAAAGTATTGATTATTTTAAAACCTGTAACTACTTAAAGAACACCTTTGATTACCGACTCTATCAATCGAGTGCAAATTTACTTCACCCTGTAGACTTTGGAGATTGTCACGACTATTATAGTTCGCATACTCCGGCTGTTTACTATAAAATAGCAAGTGAGTATCAGAATGGTTATGCGCAAAAGTTAGCGAATCTCGTCTTAGAACGTTACCTATATCAAGAAGCACTGGAAAGCCATGTGAAACCAGGCATCCTCTTTGAAGCTGGTTTAGAACTGCTTTGGTACAATCCTTCGGTTCAAGAAGCGGATTTTAAAGATCTTCCTAAAACCAAGTTTTTCAAAGACTTAGGGCTATTGTATATGCGCTCTAGCTGGGATGAAGAGGGGACCGTTTTTTCGGTCAAATGTGGTTATCCAGGTGGAAAGAAACAATGGTTGATTGGCTGGGATTATTATCGAAATAAACAATGGAAAATCATGAGTTTATCCCACCATCATCCAGATAATAACAGCATCATTTTAAATCGCAGAAACTTCCCATTGATTATCGATGATGGTTATAACCGGGAAGCAAAACCAGACCATCATAATGGAATTATGGTTGATGGTAAGATTTTTGATGTTGAAGAAAAAAGTGATATCTACATGCATTCCATCTATCAACGTCTCCAAAATGATCCAAACTATGATCCAGTTCAAAATTATTATGGAGAAGTAGAAATCTTTGAAACAAATGATGCGCTTTCCTTTTTCCAAGGGGAAACGCACCGTATCTATCAATTAGATTTAGCAATGACGCGAGTGGCTAGAACGATTATCACCCCACAATTAGATTATTTAATCATGGTTGATCATCTAGAAAGCAAGAAACCGCATCAATATACCCTAGTAGCAAATACCGCAAGCCAAGTACAACCAGTGGGTAAGTATCAATATGAGCTAATCTCTGGAATTAATCAAATGAAGTTTACGGTAATTCCATCATGCAATTGCTTTGATAATTTGGTTACCAATCACATATCGACGATATTTACACCTCAAGAGCCTGATGTGATAAAAAGTGAATATTTAAATAGTTTACAAATTACAACCGAACCAGTTAAAAATGCTTCCTTCCTGCAAGTAATAAGCTATCACGATTTAGGAAAAACAAGTGATATAACTGTTACCAATTTGTCGAGTGATCAAGAACTTGGGTTACTTATCAAAAGCCCTAATTGGACCGATTATTACTTTGAAGGAAAGATTAGCAATGAGTATTTTGAGACGGATGCAACACATCTTTTTGTTCGCTACATCAATGAGGAAATAACAGGTCTTATCATCATTCAAGGAAGTTACGTTTTTGCCAAAGGAAAAAACATCTTCCATAATTCTGCAAAAACGAATATAGTTTGGAGTAAATCATGAAATACGTGAATCAATCTTACATCGATTTAGTTAATAATGACCCCCAATTTATTCCCTATCTTAAGCAAATGTGTCATGATGTAGAAGAGTTCTATGCAACTTTTTATGATGACCCTAAGTATGTAAGTGAGTGGGGACACAATTATTTTTGTGATATTGATGGGGGACGCTTAATCTATGACCCCAAAAAGCCCCATCACCATCAATGTGAGATTTGTGGGAAAGTATTTGAAGACCCAATCTATGATGGTGTTTGGTGGTATATGTACCGTAATGAAGCGGTAAAGACGTTAATGAAAGCTTCAGCCTGTTATAAAGCAACCAATGACCCAAAATACTTTGAAATTTTCAAAACAATAATTTCCTTCTATGCTAACCATTACCTTGAATTTCCGCTTCATAATAAAGAACGAGAACAGTTCAAAAATGAAACGGAAATACGTTGGGGATGTGGGCGAATTCTACCTCAAGGGTTAAATGAAGCAATTATCACATCGCGGATGATTCAATCCCTTGAAATTATTAAAGAAGATTTACCGAAAGAGTTTATTGATTGGCTGTACGAAAAGATGTTCAAACACATCTATGCCCTTCTCAAACCTCAAGTTCAAAAGATTCACAACATTCATTGTTGGAAGAATGTAGCGATTGGGATGATTGGCTTTTTCTTCGATAAGCAAGAGTTAATTGATTTTGCTTTCCAAGGTCCTTTTAATATCATTCGCCAACTCGATGAGGGTGTAACATCCGATTATTTTTGGTATGAAGGATCCATTCATTACAATTACTTTACCCTTGAAGGGGTAACGATGCTTTACCTATTTAGTCAAATTTATCAATATTCAATTCCGAAAAAAACAAAAGATATCTTAACAAATATGTTTATTGCAGGATATCATTTTGCGTTTCATAATCTTTATTTTCCAAATCCGAATGATGGATGGCCAAGCATAAATTTAAAAACCTATTCCTACATCTATCATGTCATGGTGAAATGCTTAGGATATGATTCCGAGGTCGGAAATATCTTAAAACTAATTAGTAATGATCCTCGTCCACGAACAACCCTTCCTCTATCTAAACCCATCTACCTTACGCCGGAAATGTCATTTGAACATTTATTACTAAATACTGATTTTTCGAGTTTAGAAGCAAAACCAGTTGTTCAAAAGACTTGTAATTTTCCAAAATCAAACTATGGAATGATCCGAAATGATTTTTACAATGTGTTTCTGAAATATGGACATAATGGACCAAGTCATGCCCATCCCGATTGTATGAATATAGAGATTATGGCAAAGGAAGAGTTATTATCGAGGGATCTTAGTAATGCAGGATATCGGGCTCGTCTTTGCAATGAATGGCATCGTACGAGTGCAAGTCACTCTACGGTTGTGGTAGATGGAAAAAATCAAGTTTCTACCCACCCTGGTGAAACGCTTGTCTACCATGAAACCCAAATAAAAGCAAGGTGCTCAAATGTTTATCCTGGTGTACACTTTATCCGTGATATCAATTTGAGGGATGAAGTATTGGTCGATCAGTTTTTTGTAGAGAGTGAAGAAGAACATACCTATGATTACTTTCTTCATTTCGAAGCAGAACTGGAATTTGAACCAATGCAAGGAATTTCTGCTGAGCTAGGATTCTTCGATGCAGGATATCAACATATCTCAGATATTAAAAAGATCACATCAAGTAGAGACGAATATATCCTACACTTAACAGGAAAAGACATCACTTTAGAACTTACAGTTGATTGTTTAGATAAAGAGTTATTTATCGTTAAGACATTAGATAATCCTGTGAATAAAAAACGCACAACCCTTATTGTGCGGTCGAAAGGTAGAAATGTTACCTTTAAATCAATATTAAGATGGGAGGAAAAAAATGCAACATTTCTTTTATAATAAAGATAATATTGCCATCTCAGCTGGCGAAGGGATTTCGCGTAAGATCCTAAGTTATACGGATAATTTAATGGTCTGTGAATTAACATTTGAAGAAGGGGCCGTTGCCTCACTCCACAGTCATTATCATGAACAACAAACCTACATTGTTTCCGGTGAATTCTTATTTACCATCGGTGATGAACAAAAGGTAGTTGGACCTGGTGATTGCCTAAGCGATGAACCATATGTAATTCATGGAGCCGTTTGTTTAAAAGCGGGGAAGTTAATTGATATTTTTACCCCTGCAAGACAAGATTTTTTAGGAGGATTAAAAGAAACAATGAAAAAAACAGCACTTATTACAGGTGGAACGGGAGGAATCGGGTTTGCCACCGCAAAAGCGCTTGGTGCAGCCGGTTATTCCATTATTTTAGTCGACATCAATGATGAAGCAGGAAAAGAAAAAGTTGAAGCATTACGCACGCAAACAATTGAAGCTGAATATTATCATGTCGATGTCACGAATGAACAAGAAATCGTTAATGTCATGAATGAAATTAAGGCAAAATATGATCATCTCGACGTATTAGTGAATAATGCGGGGGGATTAGTAGGACGCTCAAGAATGGAAGTTATGTCAACTGAATTCTACCGTAAAGTCCTTGCCTTAAATCTAGACTCTGCTTTCTTCTTTACGAGAGAAGCAATTCCACTCCTCAAGAAAGGTACTAATCCATCAATCGTGAATTTCTCATCCAATGCGGGATGGAATGCAGGTGGACCAGGCGCAGGTATTTATGGTACCGCAAAAGCCGCAATCGTTACCTTTACAAGAGCATGTGCCAAAGATTTAGCTGAATATGGAATTAGAGTGAATGCGGTATCACCAGGAACGATTGATACTCCATTCCATGCGCAAATTAAGAGAGATAATCCAGCTTTATTTGAATCTTGGAAAAACAACATATTATTAAAGCGTTTTGGTCAACCAGATGAGGTTGCAAGTGTAATTGTTTTCCTCACAAGTCAACAAGCTTCCTTTATTACAGGAGAAGTTGTACAAATTAATGGAGGTCAAGACCTACTTTAATGTTTGACAGTTTTTAGCATTTGAGGTATAATATATCAAGATATATCTCATTCTAGTAATACTAATCATTAAGTCAATAAGGAGAAGTTATGAATCGTACAATATCAAGAGCGGTAGAAATATTAGAAATGATTGCAAAAGATAAAAACGGTATGACTTTAAAGGAAATATCCGATCATCTTGGAATTCCTAAAAGCAGCACCTTTGAAATTGTTCAAACACTTGTTCAGTTAAAAATGGCTGATACAAGTTTTTATAATGATAAGAAATACATCCTTGGTAGTAAAGCATTCGCTCTTGGTATGCAATATGTAAATCGCAGCGATGTAGTAAATCTTGGAGCATTCTACTTAAAGAACCTAGCGGAGAAATTTCGCAGAACCGGATTTATGGGAATGCTTGATGATACAAAAGTCGTATATGTGTATAAATGGCAGCCTGCCAATGCAAAACTTACTGCATGTGAATTAGGTACAAGACAAGAGTTATATTGTACGAGTTTAGGAAAAGCTCTGCTAGCCTATTCCCATCCAGAATTGCTGATGAGTATTGTTGATAGAATCAAGTTTGTTGCCAAAACTGAACACACCATTATGGATAAAGAAACACTGCTTCAAGAATTAGAATTGACTAAAAAGCGTGGTTACTCGATTGATAATCGAGAAGTTGAAAATCACATGATGTGTTTTGGTGCGCCAATCTTTGACTATATAGGAAAAGTTATCGCTGCAATCTCTATCTCTGATCTCTATGATGAAAATCTTACTGATTATGATAGCGTTGGTTTAGAGGTTCGGGCCGTAGCTGACCTAATCTCATCACGCTTAGGCTACAATAAGTAAAATGGCATCATATTTAATCATTACCGGATGGTTTGGTTAAATATGATTGTTATTTTATAGAAGTAGCAATTAGAAAAATTAAATTAAGAAAGGGGAGATTCCTATGGCAAAAATAATCACTATGGGTGAAATAATGTTGCGTCTATCCACACCGGGCTATTTACGTTTTGTTCAAAGTAATAGCTTTGATGTCGTTTATGGTGGTGGAGAGGCAAACGTAGCTGTCTCACTGGCTAATTATGGCCATCATGCTTGTTTTGTAACGAAACTTCCTAAGCATGAGATTGGTCAATCGGCAGTGAACGCACTACGCCAATTTAATGTTGACACACAATATATTGCACGAGGAGGAGAACGGATTGGAATCTATTACCTCGAAACGGGGGCATCGATGCGTCCTTCCAAGGTTATCTATGACCGAGCTCACAGTGCAATTTCTGAAGCAGTAAAGGAAGACTTTGACTTTGATGCAATCTTTAAGGATGCAGATTGGTTTCATTGGACCGGAATAACGCCAGCTATCTCAGATCAGAGTGCTTTAGTCTTAGAGGAAGCTTTAAAGGTTGCTAAGAAATATGGTGTTATGGTTTCGGTAGACTTAAATTTTAGAAAGAAACTTTGGTCCGAAGCAAAAGCGCAAGAAACCATGACAAGATTAATGCAATATGTTGACGTATGCATTGGTAATGAAGAGGATGCGGAAAAGTGTCTAGGCTTTAAACCAAAAGCGACGGATGTAACAAAAGGTGAATTATCACTGGATGGCTACTATCAAATCTTTAAAGAGATGAAGGATCGTTTTGGTTTTAAATATATTGCAACATCCTTACGGGAAAGTCATTCTGCGAGCGATAACGGTTGGAGTGCACTTCTTTACGATGGTAATGAATTCTATCATTCCAAGAAGTACAATATTCGAATCGTTGACCGCGTTGGGGGTGGCGATAGTTTTGCGGCGGGATTAATTCATGGCTTACTTACGAAACAACCACAAGAAGCCTTAGAGTTTGCTGTTGCCGCAAGCGCCCTTAAACATACTATTTTTGGTGATTTCAATCATGTTAGCGTAGCAGAAGTTGAAACGCTTGCTGGTGGCGATGCTTCCGGAAGAGTTCAAAGATAGGAGGAAGAAGTATGATATTACAAACAAGATATGCCCATCATCCTGATGATGCAAAATACTACACGACCGAAGAGTTAAGAGACCATTTCTTAATTGAAAAGGTATTTGTTAAAGATGAAATAAATTTAGTCTATTCCCATTATGACCGTATTATTGCGGGTGGGGCCATGCCAGTTGAACAAGACGTAGTTCTTGGAACATGTAAAGAATTAGCCAGTGAATTTTTCTTAGAATTACGGGAAATGGGTGTTATTAACGTTGGTGGACCAGGAAGCATCATTATCGATGGTACGACTTATCAAATGGATTACCAAGATGGAATGTATGTTGGACGGGGAGTGAAGGAGGTTGTTTTCCGTACCCATGACAAAGCAAATCCTGCCAAGTTCTACCTGAATTCTTCACCTGCCCATAAGACATATCCAACCGTCCATATTCCCCTTGCAAAAGCAAATAAAGTTGCACTCGGAACGGACGAAAACTTAAATAAACGCGTGATCAATCAATATGTCCATCCAACTGTTTGTGAAAGCTGTCAATTATCGATGGGAATGACGATTCTGGCAAACAACAATGTCTGGAACACGATGCCAACCCATACCCATGAACGTCGGATGGAAGTATATTTCTACTTTAACCTAGGTCCCGATGATATCGTTGTTCATCTCATGGGTGAACCAACAGAAACACGCCATATCATTATGCGCAATGAACAAGCCGTGATTTCTCCTAGCTGGTCCATCCATTCAGGTGTTGCTACCCATAACTACATCTTTATTTGGGGAATGTGTGGGGAAAACAAGATTTTCAACGACATGGATCATGTTTCCATGCAAGAAATGAAATAGAGGTGAAGCAGATGTTAGAAAAATTTAGCTTAGCGGGAAAAGTTGCAATTGTTACCGGTAGCAGTACAGGTTTAGGACAAGGTATGGCATTAGGTCTTGCCCAAGCAGGTGCGGATATTGTTGGCGTTGACTACGTGAGTGAACAAGCGGACACGAAAGCCAAGATTGAAGCTTTAGGTCGCAAATTCTATACGATTCAGAAAGATTTAATTCATGCAAGTGTTAAAGAACTGGATGGTATCATCCAAGAAACCGTTCAAGTGTTTGGAAAACTCGATATTCTCGTTAATAATGCGGGAATCATCCGAAGAGAAGACAGCGTTGATTTTAGTGAAAAGAACTGGGACGATGTGATGAATATTAACATTAGAGCGGTATTTTTCCTAAGTCAAGCAGCAGGTCGTCAATTCATCAAGCAAGGAAATGGTGGAAAGATCATAAGCATCGCATCCATGCTATCCTATCAAGGTGGTATTCGGGTTCCATCCTATACCGCAAGTAAATCAGCGGTTAAAGGAATTACGATGACGCTTGCCAATGAATGGGCAAAATATAACATTAATGTCAATGCGATTGCACCAGGCTATATGGCAACCAATAATACGGCAGCCCTTCGTGATGATGAAGTACGGGCAGGACAAATCTTAGAACGTATTCCAGCTGGTCGTTGGGGAACACCCGAAGATGTGGCTGGAGCATGCGTCTTCCTCGCAAGTGAAGCAAGTAATTATGTGAATGGCTTTACGCTTGCGGTTGACGGAGGTTGGCTAGGTAGATAACATGAAAAAATTCGAGATTTTAAATCGGATCGCTGCGGCTGGTGTTGTAGCTGTAGTTCGTGCTGAAAGTGCAGAAATCGCTGAAAAAATAAGCCAAGCATGCATTTTGGGCGGAATTCCTGCCATCGAAATCACTTTTACCGTTCAAGGTGCAGAAGATGTCATTAAAGCCTTAAAGCAAAAATTTTCACCAAAAGAATTAATCGTTGGTGCTGGTACTGTCCTCGATAGCGTCACTGCACGCATCGCAATTCTAGCTGGTGCTGAATATATCGTAAGTCCAGGCTTCAATTTAGAAGTTGCTAAACTTTGTAACCGATATCAAGTCCCTTACTTACCAGGTTGCCAAACCTTAACTGAAATTATCCAAGCGATGGAAGCTGGTGCTGACATCATAAAATTATTCCCAGGCAGTGCTTATGGACCAAGTTATGTCAAAGCCATCAAAGGACCTCTTCCTCAAGTCAACATTATGCCTACGGGTGGTGTTAGTCTCGATAATGTTGAAAGCTGGATTAAGAATGGTTGCGTTGCAGTGGGAGTCGGAGGAGAACTAACCGCCCCTGCCAAAAAAGGTGACTATGAAGGTGTAACAAAACTTGCGCAAGCTTTTATTGAAAAAGTAAAAGAGGCAAGAAAGTAAATTCAACATAAAAGAAAAAACTCGCAGAGCGAGTTTTTTTGGTTCGTTAAGAAATTTTAGGGTAAGCCTAAAAGAATGAACAGTAAAAGAGATACGGATTTTTCCTAATCACGTATCTCTTTTTCATATCCAATTCT
>Ga0209407_1001584_pt1 | contig 23395 bp, 25 predicted proteins | sample AD_JPNHG3_MetaG_FD_184410 | JGI IMG/M metagenome (GOLD analysis project Ga0209407, IMG submission 184410) | Active sludge microbial communities of municipal wastewater-treating anaerobic digesters from Japan - AD_JPNHG3_MetaG (SPAdes) (version 2) | ecosystem: Engineered > Bioreactor > Anaerobic... | reverse complement strand
GGACATTAGGAATAGAATTAATAAAACTCCTATCAGCAGCAGACATATCGGTATTGGTTTCTATACTTGTTTTTATTCTGTCTAAAACTTCACGAGAAATCTCTTTATATCCTTTAAATGAAGTATCTTGTGTCTCTATAAGTCTTTCACAGGTTCTATCAGCTAAACTGCCTTCTGCACAGGAATAATATTTTATAGGATTATTTTCTTTAGCCCCTTCTAAAAGTTCTGTCAGTCTTAAAACAGGCTGCCAGTCGTCACAATCGGCTGTCTTTTTTATTTCTCCATCTACCATGCCATATTTTGGTGCCTTAGTCCCCAATATGCTTATGGCAAGTTCAGCCTGTGTTTCTGTAATATCACGTTTTTTTAGATTTTCCATTGTTGATATGCCAACCTTACGGAGTGTCTTAGTGGGATTTTTAGCAGCCTCATATATATCACGGTGTAATTCATCTACAGATTTTTTCATCTTATCAAGCCATCCTTTTACAGGAGACCAAAAGCTGTCATCAGTGCCACCACCTGCTGTATTTTTACCTGCATCAGCAATAGCAGCATTTTTACCGCCAAAAAATGGCCCCAATGCAGTATTTGCAAGTGCCTGTCCTGCTGTGCATGAATCAAGACCAAACTGGTTGACTGATTGAGAGAGTTGTTTTAATGATTTAAGGACAGAATTACAGGTAGGGCATGTATTTTCCAATGCTAATTGAAAACCATAACCCAGTGCAGCGGTTCCAGTTGCCTGTAGGAATCTTTTAAACTCCTCAGCATTGATATAGGAAAAACCGCCAAAAAAGAGGTCTATACCGCCACAGCCAGCTTTGATATTAGGAAACTGTATCGTAAGCGGTTGCATAAATTTAGTAGGAGTTCTCATAGAAGCAGAGCCACCTACAAGGTAGCCTCTTGCTTGACTTTTATAAGCACCTCCACTCGAGCTTGTTGCAGCCCCAAAACTATCAAAGAAGTTTTTTAACTCAGATGCCATATCTGCTTTTGTTGGATTAATCATCAGAAGAAGATTCAGACAAATACCCAAGAACACGGTCAATATCTTCTTTGACCTTTTCATTTTCGACTGGTAAAACATAGTTATAAAGCCCCCTTTCAAGCTCAAACTTATCTATAAAACCCTGCGATATGGGTTCTAATTTTCCTTCTTTAGGAAAGTAAATCAGTATGGTAGGCACTGTTTGTATACCAAGTCTTGAAATAATACCGTTGTCAATCGCAGCATTGGGAAATTCAGGCAAGGGTCTATCTATCGTTATTGGGAAGATCACCATTGAGGGATGTTCTTTTTGAAACTCTTTTAAGGCTTTTGCCTGATTGCTACAGGCAGGGCAGGTTGAAGAATGAATAAAGTAAAGACCTGCCTCTTTAGATAAGTTTTCTATGGCTTTATCGATGTCTTTGTAAGCATATTGAAGATTTGTCTCAAAAAGCAGTTCAGGATGTTTCATCAAGACCTTTTGCCATACCCTTGTAAAATTATCCGACAGGGCAAGCATGGTTTTGTTGTATTCCATAAATGCCTTTACATTTTCCTCTGTAGGATTTTCTAAGGCACGGCTTATTAAAGCATCGCCAGTTTTTTTCATTTTTTCAGAAAAAAGCTCACCGCCACCTGTTGCAGATGCTTTCTTTTCAGGTTCTTTTTCCTTTTTCTTTATTACTATCTCTGGTTTTTCCTTATAAAAAAACCAGCCTTCATCCTGTTTCTCAAAAAAAGAATCTTCTGCATAGAGAAAAGAAACCGTTATAAAAATCGTTATCAGGAAAAGAATATATTTATTCATTGAGTTTTTTCTTTACCTCCTCTGTTAAATCTTTGTAAGCACCGTCAATGAGAGCCTCTTTCCTGATATATATTGTGTTTTTTTCTGAAAAATAAACTCCAAGAATACTGTCAAGTTTGGCAAGAAAGGCTGCAAATTCTTTTTCGAGACTGGCAGGGTCTTCTTGTTTTTCTGTTAGCCTTCGGGAGAGTTCATATTTTTTCTGGTCTACTATGCCTTTGACATCTACGGTCATAAATTTAGGAGTTTTAGATTTTAGGATGAAGTAAGCGGAAAGGTAGCCAGAAGCTATGCCTGTAATAATACCTGCCATAAGAGCAATTAAAAAGATTTTTTGGATTGTCTTTTTCATAGATATATCTCCTTATTGTTATATTACTTTTAATATGTATTAATTTTTTGAAAGGATTAAAAACTGTAAAAGGATGTTTTTTTACAAATAAGACTAGTCCGAAATCGCAAATGAAGAATTGTTATTTTTTTTGTTTTATTTAATCCCTTCGGGTTGAATTCCCCGCCCTTTGGGGCGAAAGGTATTTACAGTTTGGGTTTTATCAATACCCCACTACTTGCGGTGGGGTAGTTTATTAATTTTAAATAGATAGATAAAATATTGACTTAAAAGTTATGATTTTCTATTTCTACTATCTCTATATTATTATTTACCTGTTCAAGATCGCTTTTTACCAATGGTGCTGAAAAAAATATTGACTTTGCAAGTCCCGCAGGGTTCAAAGTAACGGTATCGATTATAATGCTACCTATTGTTGTTAATGCCCCAAAGGTTCCTGTAGCAGCATGTTTATATGATGGTTCTGCTCTTTCAGATTTTACTACTGCTTTATTTGATGCACATCCTATAAGAAAGGCACAAATGATTAAAACTGCTATTTTTTTCATCAGTTCCCTTCCATTGCATTTCTATACTTATCTTTAATGCTCTGTTGTATATTACTTATTTCTGTATCTGTCAAGTTTGTTTTTTTTGATACATATTGCAGGTATTCTCTTAAATCAATCTGAGAAAAATCAAGAGACGATAATTCTTCTGGTGTAAAGCCCCGACAGTTTAACCATCCTTCTGCTGCATCTCCTACCCGCCAAGGAATACCCAACTGTGAACGTCCTTGTTCATGTATAATCCTTGCAAGGATGCTGTTAAAACAACAATATCTATTGGTTCTTACAGTAAAGAAGTAGTATTTTTTTCTGCTTATTGAGTCTACATAATGGCAAAGTCTGTATCCTATCTTTACACCAGTTTCATAATCACTGTTAGAGCAGGAAAAGGTCATGTTGTAAAGGGTTTCGTATATCATATATGCAGCAACAATAGCACCGACAACGGCTACTACCGTTCCCACTGTTGCTAACGCCCCTGATGGCATTGTTGCAGTAGTAGAAACTGTCATACCACTGTCAAGGGTAGACGATATGGTTGCTGTATAACCGAGGGGTGTTTCCACTGATGTTGTAACAAGCATTTCAGAACCATAAGAAGCACAGTAAGATGTTGCATTTGTAAGACCCACTTTTGTTGCAAAACTATGAGCATATTCAACAACAGTGCTTGCCCACTGATAACCTACTGCCTCAAAGCCCTGTGAGGCTACGCTGTAGATTTCATAAATTGAACGACCCGCTTTGACCATATCGCCTATAGTAATTCCACTACCTACAATAGGTCTACAGCAATTTTCAGGGGATGACATACACTGCATTGCAGTCCCCGGAAAAATTTCAATGTTTTCACCTTTTTTTGAATCTACCCTTGCCATATTAAGTATTTCACTGGCATTAACAGCAGAAGAAAAAGTATTGCTTGTTTGATATGAGACTTCTCCGCATTCAGTTCCAATACATTTTAATTCACCATTACATAGATAACTAATTTGATAGCCTGTTATTTTGTCTTCTCCACATCTGTAAGTATTAAGATATTCAGTGCAGTTTTCATTGTTACATACACTGCTTACAAATACGCATCCCTGCTGTTCAAGGTTAGCACAGTTACTTGATTTATTTTCACAGGCAAAAGTTATTTTGGTATGCCATTCGTTGGGAGTTTCTTTTACCCCTGAGCCACCGAGTTGTCTTTTTCTTGTAATAGTAAAATATTTACCCTGAAAATATACTTGTTGTTCAGTATTGACTATTTCCGATGGTGTAGATGTTACTGTTCTTTCGTTTACTGTTATTTGATTAGAAGATGGGCATACAAAATAACCATAGGGTGATATTTCGGTTGTGCAGTATTCAGGGCAATAGGTTGCAAAACAAGCATCCATACACTGCTGGTCATTGTAGCTGCCAGTGCAGGATGAACAAGATAACGCAGTGGTAATACCGCAGTTGGTGCTTTGACAGTTACTACAATTATTATAATAGCAGGAAGGAAATTCACCGCTCATATCACAGTAGTAATTTTGGCAGGTCTCACAAACACTTATGTTACACTGTTCATTTGTAGGTATACAATTTGAACAGTTAGAATATCTTACACATGAAGGAGTGCAGGTCGCATAATTTGAATTGCAGATATTCTGGCATGTTGTAGTGTATATGCCATCTATGGCACTTTCTGTTGATTTACATTCTGGCTGAAATGTATTGCCTGTCTCCTCTCCGTTTTCAATTAAAGCAACGCAATCAGTTCCATCGGCTTTGCATACAATATAATCCTTTACAGAACATTGTTCTGTCCAATTCTGTATATTCTGTTCACTGCAATTCGAGTTTGGTATTAAAAAGACCTTTTCAAGGGTAGATGGGTTTAAAACTTTATAGTATTTGTAAAGGTATCCGCATCCTGTTCTGTTGCCGGGGCCACCATAAACCCATATGTTTGCAATACCCTCACCGAGAAATTCTGAATTAGCAGGCAAATCATTTTCACTGTTTATAGTATATGCAATTGGACACTGGTCAAAACAGATGGTGCAGTGACCTCCTGCACACATGGCAGGCATTACATCGGAGTAATCACCGCCGAATCTACAGTAAGTCCCCATATTTACCCTGTATAATTCTGCATTATCCTTACAGGAAGCGAATATCTGATTTGGTTCAGATGTTATCTGAGCATCTGAACAAGGGCCTGTTACTTGTGTTGTATTAACTTGTAAGAGATGGTTTATTGTGCATTCGTGGGTGTCTACTTTTACCTCAGTAGTGCAGGTTTGAAGTTGAGATTGTTCATATTGAGGTATCATTACTTTTTCACAGTCGGTATAATCTCTTGTTAAGATGTCTTTTGATAGACTCCACATGGTGCATTTTTTGATTTCTTGACCATTTTCTGTTATGGTTTCATATTGCAGGCATTTGTTACCAAATGTTGAATCACTTGAAAGGTCAAATTTTTGTCTTTGCTGTTTGGAATCATAGATAAACTGTGTAATTTCTTGCTGTTGTCCCTGTGACATAGCAGCCGACGGATTGGTATAAAATCCCTGATAGTCACCTTTCTGCTGTTGAGCATCCTGATAACGTGGCACAAGTTCAACATCGCTCTGTTGTGGGCTTTTATTAATTGAGCTTAACCCGAATGAGCGACCTGCATTTACAGCATCGTCAAAGGAGCCTGCCACTGCAATCTGATTAAAGAAGAATACAAAGGCAATAACAGTAGATATGATTTTTACAGGAATCTTAAACAGCAATTTCTCTTTCTCCATATTAGATAGATATATGTTTCGTTGGGACCCGGTATATTTTTCCATTCACCCCAGAGAAAGGTAGACTGTCCTAAAGGATGACCGCCATTTTCAGGGATGGGTTTTAACAGTTGAAACCTGTATTGGCTTTTTTTGATAACAGGTCTTATCATTGAAGTTAGGTCTCCACATTTTGCAACGCTACCGCTTGTATCAAGTTCCATTGCAGGGGGTATAGGGTCTCTTGCAAGTTTAGCAAGTATCCTTGATGCAAGGAGACTTGTTGTTCTTGGCGGTGAGCCTGTAGCACCTGTTGACCCTGAAAAGGGATACATATTTCCCCAGCATCCTGCACACCAGTAAAAAGCATTTAAAGGAAAGGTAGCAGAGGCGGTAAGGCAGTCTACGGCACACAAAGCCGTTGCTATGGGATTGGCAAAGACCGCTGCCTCTGGATTAATCCATAGCTGTAATTCTTCATCGTTCCACATGGGGTCTGCTTCTGTAAAAAACATAATGTCAATCTGAGACATCCAGTCGCTACAGAAGTCCATATCTTTTATTAGGTCAAGAACAGTTAATAAGGGTATTGAATATAAATGAACATTGTAAAAAACTTTATCACCGGGGGTTGTGGTGTTGCCTCTTTCTCCTGTAGCCCCGAAAAGGTTCAAGCTGTCGCTCATATCAATACCAAAAAGGAAGTTGAAACATCCCGGCTTCATTGTGACTTCAATAACCCTTGCAGGTTCCCAGAAAGACGTATAGACCCCATAATAAGTTTTATTATTGACAGTGCAGGTGCAATCATAACTGCTTGGGTTATAATCATCTGGATTTTCTGAATCTACATTATCAGGAATATTTCCATTTAAAACGATTTTTCCACCCAGCCTAAGAGGTAAAAGATTATTGTAGTTAATATCGTTTATTAGGTCAGGAAACATATTCTCACATTTACTGTTCGCTGCTTTTAAGGGTATAGCAGTTAAAAGCAAGATTAAAGCTACAAACAGGCTAATCAATCTTTTTTTCTGTAACACGGATATATCTACCCTCCTGTTGTATAACCGATGGAGTTTTTTTGACAGAAAAGCCGTTAATGATTTCACTGGTTGCAAAGTAGAAAGGGGTTTTATACTTTTTTGTAAGTTCTATCGGATCGCCAGAAGTAATGATAATCTTTTTTGGCTTTTCTTTTATGGCAAAGTAGACCTGCTTTTCATCTTTGCCATCAATTACTACATATTTACCCAATGGGGCATAATCGGCAGGATGTATAACAGTGCCTTTTTTTGCAATGATTTTACCGTCAGGGGATGCTATGTCCTCTTGTATGGTGTAGCTTGGGTCAAGGTAAAAAGTTCTGTCTTTTACTGCCTTTTCAAGGTTGTAATTGATTTCATATTTCAATGGCTTTTTTGCATTCTCTCTTGCTGTTCTGATTGCTTTATCTATATTCTTTTTCAGTGCTGTTTTTATATCCTGTTCTTTTACAGGATAGGTCATACCTGTTGTGATTTTTGATTTCGGGTCTTTTTGAGCTGCTTCAATAGCATATTCAATAGATGTATCGCCGATGATTTCTGTTATACCTTCTTTGGTTTCAACTATAATATAAGGGATTTCTTTGACATTGTATCTTTCAAAGACCTCTGGCAGGAGATAAAGGGGTAAATTGCTGTCTATCTTCTGGTTTATTTTATACAGTGTTGACAGGGTTGCTTTAAAATCATTGTTTATAAAACCTTTAATACCTACCTGTATTGCTGGCTTAATACATTTCTTATTGAGAGTTATGGCACTTTCAAGCAGAGTCTCAATATCCGATAAAGGCATAGAGAAAGAAATCAGATATTTGACCTTGTAATCGCAGATATTGATTACAGGTTTATCTTTAGTTGGTTCCACTACTTTCATTTCACCTGCTTTTTTTATTTTTTCTGCTAATTCAAGGTCTTCTTTTGATGGTTGCTGAAAGGTTTCAACCATTTCCTCTACTTCTTTTAAAAGATGTTTTGGTGGTTCAGTCATTATATCTGTAGCAAATAGAAAAAGAGGCATTAAAAGAATGATACTACAGAATAGGATGAGCCTTGCCAAGAATATCCCCCTCTGGTATTGCACCAAAATACCTTGAATCATAAGACCCCTCATGCGTCCCGATGACAAAGTATCCTTTCAGGGTTATAAGACCTTCTGGTAACTGTGGCAGGATTTTGCCTGTTGAGCCTTTTTCAAAGGTAGGTAACTCCATAGCTTTATAAGGCACTTTTACATATGATTTGACTGTATATTCTTTTTCAATGCCTTTTATGGTAATTTTTCTGGTTTCAGGCTTTTTTGTTCTTTCAACGATAATATCTTCATAGGGAGTAGCAACAAGTAATTTGACTAATCTTATCTTTTCGCCGTAAAAAGGGACATGGGTGCCTTTAAAGTAGACATATTCGCCTCTGTAAGGTATCTTACCTTTTTCAATAAAGAATACTTTATAGGGAAGACATTCCTGCTGAGCAAAAGCTATAGTATAGTGTTTTGATATAAAACTTAAAATGAATGCAAGAAAAACACCTGAAAACAGAATAATGTATAGCTTTTTCTTGAATGTCATTTTTTCCTCACTATGTAGAGTTTTGTAGATTCATCCTTTTTCAGATTGTGCAGGTCAATAGAAACCGCTATAATTCCTTTTGTGTAAAATTCATTTTCAGAGAGAACCACGTTATCTGTTAAAGCTGTCAATTCGTATACTTCACCGATGAAGTGAGGGCCTCTGTATCTCTTTTTTAAGACCTTTTTTACCTCATTCCACTCTGTAATATCTTTATTGAGATTTTCTACAGAATAACCCATCGGCATCTTTTCAAGATACATGCTTTTTACAAGGGATTTTATTGTATTTATATATGTGGATGTGCTTAATTTACTGCCTATGCTTTGAATTTCGTCATCCTCTCCTGTTTCTTTAATATCGAGTTTTATAACTTCAAGGGGTATGTTGGATGGGACAAGTATTAGAGGATACACATTGCCTTTATCATCTGTAATTACAAGGTCTTTTGTTTTGATTTCGGAGCCTGTAAATTTTATAAGAACATTACTGCCTTCAATATTTACTTCTATATCAGGGCTGCTTGAAAAGGCTTTTACTGATTTAAAAGGGGTCTTTATAACATTTAAATCTTTTACTGATATGTTAATAGATGCTGTTTCGCCAGCAGCGGGAGATATTACCTGTAAAGCATAAGCATTAACAGTTAAACACAGAAAAATAAAGGTAAAAGTAAAAAAACGTTTCATCTTGGTTTCACCTCTTTATCTTTTTTTCTTTCCTCTGGTGTTTTTGCCTTTTCATCTTCTTTCTGTTTCATTTTTTGCAATTCTCTTTCAGGGTAGGATACATAAAGCTCCTCTATCTTTAAGTGATAACCTTTGGTATTAAACTTAACAATTACAATAATTTTTTCCTGTGAGACCTTTACTGAGCCTATGTATCGTATTGTATCGCCTTCTATTTCTACTCTGTCTGTGTTCATGTCTATTTTTGTGCCTTTAGGAAAAAATGATTGGCTTATGTTGTTCTTTTTAAAGTATGCAGCCTGAGCAGCAATTTCACTCTTAATATCGCCAAAGAATGAGGCATCGAGATAACTGCTTAGAAGTTTTGCATTATATTCTGCATTTGCAGGTGACATATTTCCTGCAAGGGTTGCAAAGAATACACCCATTTGTTCAAGATACGCTTCTGATGATTTGCTGTCCTCTATCCAAAATTCTTTTTCTACTTTTGGTGGGACGATTATTAATCTATCCTTACCTCTCAAAAATACAACATTTACTATCATACCAATTGCAAGTAAAAGGCAGATGACACGGAGATAAAAATTTTCAGCGAGGGCCGATTTCCATTCCTTAATCCATTTTTCATAAATCATTTAAAGCCTCCGAAAAGGAGAGTATATTTATAATAGTATTACTGTTAGATTTAGCCTACGAGTTCTCTTATATAGCTTGCAGGACAGTTTTTTAATTTGAAAAAACCGTGCCAATAGAGGAAGTGGAGCATTACGCCCTCAGAGCTTCTTTTTTTGATTTTCTTTAGTATGTATGAAATTCCTGCACCTACAATAATCATGGTTATTAACATATGGGTTAAGATTCCTATAAACAGACAGGAAGAAATGGCGATCGCCTCATCTATTTCCCAAAACAAAAATGTTATAGGATCATCTATATATCTGTTGATTTCTGTCATTGTTTTTCCTCTATAAAAAATTAAGGGGAAAGGCTTCAACCTTTCCCCTTCTGTATAAATTAAGGAGTTACTTCCTTTGTAACTTCAACACAACCCTGAGCATCGTCACATGCGTAGAGTTTAATTGTAATTGTCTCTCCTGAGGTTATCTTTCTTGACATCATACCAGTTCCATTGACGTAGCCTCTACCGTCGCCTAAATCCCATTTGTAAGATGCCATTCTACCATCGGGGTCAGTGCATTGTGCTTTGAGAGCAAGATATGTTTTTGCTGAATTTGCAGTAGCACTAATGTCGCAGGTAGGTAGCCGATTTGGATTTACAGTGATTGTCTTGCTGCCTGTTGCTACAAGACCACTTGAATATGTAGCTGTGTAGGTAATGGTGTAGTCGCCGGGGTCAGGTAAAGTTGCCATTAAATAGTGAGGTCTTGTATCGCTTATGGTGTTATTGTTGATTTTCCATTCGTGGCTGAGCAGTTTATCAGCAATAGACTTGTTGCCTGTGGTAGATGGCTTAATATAAACTTTTAAGGGTGCCCTGTAGCCTTTGTTGTTAACAGATTCTTTTAAAGTGACTTCAACTGTAGCAAGAGCAGCATAGACACTAATTTGGTCGGTGCTGGAATTGTCGTATTGGTCGGTAGCAGTTAGTTTAACTGTATAATTTCCAGTCTTTTCAAATTTGTAGACGATATAGGATTTATCAGTTTGAATAGTGTCAATTATTTCACTGCCCTGAAAGATTTCCCATTTGTAGTTGATTCTGTATATAGCTCCACTTACAAATTTTTCTGTAAAACTTGTCTTGAATACCAGTGTCAGCGGTGCAACCCCTGTAGTTTTCTGTGCATATATGACTGGTTTCGGGAAAACATAATCATTGACAAAGACTGTTTTAGATGTTGTGGCTTCTGTAAGTTTTTTAAAACCATCAACCCATGCTGTATATTTTATAAAAGTCTTTTCTTTTGCAGTTGGAGTAAATTCAAGGGTTTCACTATCAGATGTAGAACCATTTGGTAGTATCCACTGTCCTCTTATTGTCAAACCCTCATACTTATCTGGTATCTTTACGCTGTATGTTTCGGCTTTACCTACAAAAGCCCCTGTTGGCCCTTCTATTGTTACATATACTTTTGGTAAAGCATTTGCAAAAACAGGATAGTTGGTTTCTACAGAAGTTTCACCCATTGTTGCTATTGCTTTAATTACATGCCTGCCCTGAGTTGCAAATACAAAAGATGCAGTGCTGTTTTCTACTTCAACATCGTTGACGGTAAATTTTATTGAACATTCATTTTTTGCTAAACAGGGAGCAGTAGCAGTGTAGGTATTTTCAATACCAATATAGGTGACCTTATTACCGCTAACAGTTGGGGTAAGATAAGATTTGTTTGTGACAGGGATAATCTTTGTATCGGTTTTTGTCAACCATTCAGCCTCATTTAGATATGCAGTTACCGCTACAGAAATCTGCTGTTGATTGTTGGAAGGTTTTATTGATACAGAATTTCCTGTTTGCTGGGAGCTACCACCTGTTACGTTAAATCTGTAGCCTACAGTGCCATAATTGGTTTGTGAGGCAGTAGCAGAGCAGGTAAAGGTAATATCTGTTACTGCTTTCTCTGGACAGTTCAAGGCTACCGATAAGGTATTATCATTGACGTTTACAGTAAAGTTTCTTACAGAAGCCTTATCAGGAAATTCAGTAAGATAAGCGGTAAGTGTTACTGTTTTTTCACCAGCAGATTTAAATGTAACCATTGTTGACTGTGCAGTGCTGGAAGATATTTCACCGCCCGTTGAGGCTGTCCATCTGTAAGCAACTGTGCCTTCATCGGATGTAGCACTTGCACTACAAGCTACCTTTTGACCGAGAATAACCTCACTGGTGCATTCTGCATATTCAATAGCAGGTGGTGGCACTATAATCTGGATAGATTTTGTTTTTTCTATATAGAAAGAGGGGTTTTCAGTAAAATACATCCTGACAACTACTGTTTTTTCACCTGCTGTTTCTGCAAGCACATTGGCAGATGTCCCATTTTCAATTGATTGAACATTTGTTACAAAAGCACCAGTTGCAGACCATGTATAGATAGGGGTTCCCCAATCGGTTGAGCCTGTTGCCGAACAGTTGAGCATTGTAAACCTCTGGCCTGTTTCAGGACAGGTGAGGTTAAGTGAGGCATTTAGGGGGTCAATGGTAAAGGTAAAATAAGCATACTTCTTAGTCGTAGGCTGTTCTTCAAGATAAACCTCTGCTGTTAAAACCCTGCCACCTGATTTTGTAAAGAATATATTTGTTGAGCTTGCATTCGGGTTGCTTATAGTTGCATCTGTGGCAGTCCATTTGTATTTTAAAGTTCCATAAAATGTGCTTGCACTTACCTGACAATTTATGGATTCGCCTACCTTTGGATTGTTTTTCTGGCAGTTAATACCGTTTAGCGTAAAATCTACAGTTGCATCTACATTAGCAGATGCAGTCTTTGTAAAGTTTGCATAGCCAACTACTGTTATCGTCGCAGAGACCTGTTTTTGCCCGGGGGATGTCCATTTTAAAACAACCGAGGTGTTATTATTCTGAACAATTGTAGCTCCGCTTACACTCCAGTTGTAGCTATAAGTTAAATCGTTACTCTTTTCTGCTGTAAGCGTGCAGGTGATTTCCTGATTGAGGTTTGCAGTTTCAGGGCAGGACAGGGTAGCATTGTGTATTGGATTTCTTACGGTTGGTGTAGCTGGAAAATAAACTGCATAAGTTTCACCTTGAGCCTGTGACCAGACTTTAGCCTTTACTGTTTTCTGTCCTTCAATACCTATTCTTATAGTTGTGCTTGCTGTCCCTATGGGGTCGGCATAACCACCTTCAACAACCCATTTATACTGCATGGTATCGTTTGTTTCATTAGATGCACTTACAGATACAGCAGTTGGGACGGCACCATCTATAGTAGAGGGGACATTAAGGCTATTAAGAACAGGAAGATAGCCAACAATAGCATTTAAAGAAACGTTTTGAGGACTAACAAGAAGTGCTTTTAATTTAACCGTTCCGTCAGCATTAAATGTGTCGTCGAAAGTAAATGTCGTCCCTGATGAACGGTATAATACATAACCAATTTTTGGGGGTATTTCAAAAGCTGAATAATTTTGGTATACGAGCATTGTAACATATCTATCTTGGGTGTTAGAAAAATTAATAGAGGCTGCATTATTATTAATACCTATATTGCCTTTTGTATAAGAGTAGACTCCATCGTCGCAACCTAAAAATTCACCTGTTACTGTATCATAGAATTTTATTGCCGTATTTTGAGTAGTCCAATCGTGATTTCCGGTTATATCTACAAATTTATAATTTCCTGCCTTCATCCAAAAAGTCTTTGCCAGAAACCTGTAACTTTTTGAAGGGAAGTCATATTGACTACCATATAAGTCAAGCTGTGTATTTCCTATGTAAAAATCTTTTGGGTCGAAATTTTCGGGAAATGGAACAAAGGTGTTAATACAGTAATTAGTATAGCTTCCGTCGGAACCGTTTTTCTCTACATGATTATGATTGACCATTTGAATAACTTTCCAACCACTGTTGAAATCAGTTGCATTCCATATTACACTACCACATAAGTCTGGTTCATTATCACAAACTGCAAACTGGTTATAAGTTGCATCCGTTTTACCGTGATATAACCAGAACTGTTTAGAAGTATTAGCTGGAATAGTAGCTTTAATGTAAACATATGTTTCTGCTGTATTACAACCCGTAACCATTCTGTTAGGAATAACGTTATTGTCATCTGCTATCCTAATGTCTCCACAGTCAGACCGCATTTTACCTTGAGAAATTAAAGTTGCTGTATCAATCGGGCCGATTTTGATAACCCCGCTTTTTTCTGTAGTAGGGTTAGCTTCATTCGTAGGAGCATTGCCAACAGCAAGGGGTGTGCTGAATGGCCAACCTGATAAACCTGTAGCCTTAGCAGTTGTTGGTAGTAGCATAAATAGAAATACCACCAAAAACACTGTGAGAAAGATTGTTTTGTGTTTTTTAAACATACACTACCTCCTTAATCTATACATCTTATATATTACTTTTTTTGGTAAGCTGGTTTTTCTGTTAGAGGAGTAAGTAATATCTTAAAGACAAGTCAATAATCAGGGAGGTCAAATGATATTAACAACAGGTCATATCGAACATAGAGAGATAGTAAATTATATGGGATTGTTAAGTGTATCTCAAGTTATTGGATTGAATGTGGTTAAAGATTTTTTTGCCTCCATTACAGACATAACAGGTGGCAGGGTAAAAGGCTATGAAGCAGAAATATCAAAAGGCATAGATGAAATTTTAAATCTTCTATCAGAAGAAGCCCAAAAGATGCAGGCAGATGCAGTTATGTCTATAAGGATGACGTTTACTGTATTTTCGCCTTCCCAGAAAGGGACGGTTGTGGCGATAACTGGTTATGGGACAGCAGTAAAGTTAAGAGATAGAAAGGCAGAAGTAAAAAATGATTATTTTGACAGGGAGACAAATAATAACATAGAGAAAGAAATCAAACCCCGGTTTACAGGCGGAGTTGGTTTTGAATGGGGGAAATAGTGTTGTTATCATTTATTAAATTCAGCATTTTATAAATCAGGGCGTTTTTAAAATCATCAGAGATTCTGTTAGGGTCGATGTGTAACTTGCATTCAACAAAACCAAATGTTACACCATATTTTTCATATTCTTTTTTGGGATAGTCTTTTTTACAAAAGTGACATTTCCATCAGGGTAAAAATAAAAATAATAACATCCTGCTGGCAACTGTTCTCCAAGTTTATCGAGTAAGTCCTGAACGATTTTGTTTCTTTCAGTCTTTTTTATCATTTTTGTTCTCCTTATAGTTTTTTTCATAGGATTTAAATTCCTTTTCTATTTTTTTTTATATTGTTATATAGTGATACTTTATAACTTAACCCCATACCAGTAAGATTTGAATTAACAAAGCTATCACGGAAATAGATAGTTACTCCATAAGGAAAATCGTTTTTTATATCTTCTGGTATATCTTCTCTTGCAATTTCAGGTATTTCTTCTTTTATTACTTTTATTTCACCAAGATAATTTTTTTCTATGCAGTAAATCCCATCGGGTAAATTTTTGCTAATTCTTTCTAAAAAAGCATCTATAATATCTTCAATAAATCCTTCATAAGGATAAAACATTCTATTTCTCCTTTTCTTTATTTTTAATTAATTCTAAATCCTCTGGTTTAATCTCTATTCTTTTTGGTTTTTCTGGAATAACATAAGTTTTTCTAATCTTTTTTGGGGTAGGCTTTTTTTCCTCTGTAGTTAAAATGTATGTTTTCGATGGTAAATATTTGCCTATCTCTGAATCTCTTGTATAGTTTATGTCAACCTGTGTAGTATGAAACAAGATAGAAAAGAGAATAACTGCTATCATAATGCACCTGCCGATTTCAAAAGTCTCATACGCTCCTCATCTTCATCTTGTATAACTCTTTCTATTGCCTCAGTGATAGATAAACCTTCTGATAAGTATTTTTTAATTGCAGTATATTCATCTGCTCTTGATGTGTATAGTAGCTGTGTAAATCTATCAACTATTAATCTGCTTATAGTTATGCCTACAGGTGTATAGACAAATATTTCTGAATAGTTGCCCTGATCTGTATGGACACTTGTCAAAAGTTCATAAAGCCCTTCGGTAAGGGATACCCTGCCTGATTCTTTTAACATTTTAATAGACTCTGGCCTCTGTCTTAATAGAAACATAAAATCAGAGTTTTCTATCATTGCTATTCCTGCTGGTATCCTGTAGAAGTCATTGACACTCTGGGTAATTGTGAGACATGCACCTTTGTATTTTCTGAACCGCCTGTATGCTGTTTCCATGTAATCTGTGGTATTGCCACCTATCAGCAAATCCCATGCTTCATCTATTATGAGAATCTTGTAAGTTTCCCTGTCCATCATTGCCTGCTGGATTTGAAATATAAGAGAGAGCAAGACAACTTCCTGTAGGTCTTTTTTGGATTTTAATTCTTCAAGTTCCATAACAACAAGGTTGGCATCTGCTTGAAGATTAGCCTTACCATTGAAGTATGAACCATAGGCACCGCTTGTAGTATAGGGAAACAATCTTTTTGCAATGCTTAAAGCAAGTGGGTCGTCTTTATTTGTAAAATATTCTGCAATGTTAGTTATCGTCGTATCGTTGCCATATTCCATATAACACTCTTTTATTGCTTCCTCTATATAGGAGAGGGTTAATTCATCAACCTTGTTCATCGAGATCATCTGGGCTATGATTGATTTCAGTATCGGTATTTCATCGTTTAATTCCCTTATATTTGTAAAAGGGTTGATACAGGTTTCTGATTTAGCACCGAAAACAAGGAAATTACCATTGCAGAAACTACATAGTTTTTCATAGCTTCTACCCACATCTATAACCCATATTTTTGCACCTACCGATAGGTAAGAAGTTATAAACTCATTGACAAAGAATGATTTGCCTGCACCTGTAGCAGCAACGACAATACCAGAATAGCCTCCTTGAGGATTGCTGAATATATCAAAAAACTGCAACTGTCCTCTACGGCTTACAAGCTGTATTATTGGAGTTCCAAAACCCTGCCAGTCCGAGGCTAAAGGAGCAAGTTCTGCAATATCAGAGCCTTTCAATAATTTTCGTCTCCTTAGTTCCCCTTGAGTTTCTCTTTGATACCCGAACGGCAAAGCCTGAATAAAAAGAGGAAAACTGATATATGTATCAATCTGCAAAATAAACCCTAAAGAACGGTAGAGGTTCATCGTAAGGGATGTTACATTTTCCAGTTCCTCTAATGAATCGGCATACAGTATTATGTTCATATAGGCATAAACAGGGGAATCGCCACCTCTCATAGAGGCTAAATACCTGTCAAGATGGGCTTTCTTTTCTGCTAATTCAGGAAACCATTTAGCGATGGGTCCGAAAAGCTGATAAGCAGTTGTCATTTGACGCTGTTGAACCTGTGTTAGAGCCTTCACTTTATCAGGAAATTCCGTGTTCATGGTGATTAAAAAAGGAGTGGGTATCTGTCTTACATTATCGTAGAGGCTTCCAACATAGTTTACTGTATCAGAAATATCCCATTTTTCAGGATATTGCCTTATTGTTAGGCTTCTAATATATTTGTTGTCTATTTTTAGATAATCTTTTTCTACAATCAATTCTGTATCTGAATAGCAGATTTGTTCTCTGATTAAGGTTTTTTCGTCATACTGCTGTATTTTGGTGTTATCATGTGAGGGGTTAATTAATTCAGAAAGTATTGTAATATACCGTGAGGGATATAACTCTTTTGGGTTTAAATGGGCAACGTTCAATGCCTGATAGATTGTAGATTTTATCTTGTTCAGGATGCCTATTCCCTGCTCATACCCATCGGGCGTTGAATCGCAGGAAACAGTAATTGTAATGAAATGCTTAAAATTTCTTGTTCTGAAATCATAACCTTTTAATAAACTCTTTTTAGAACCGCTTTCTATAAACTCTTTTTTACGTTTAGCAATATCAATATAGTCAGAAGATGGTGCCTGCTTTTCTCTTACCAGAACATAAGTATCTGTTAAATAGTTTATGATAGGAGAGGCATACGTCAAATATTGTATTGTAGTGCCAGCAGGAAAATCCTGATAATATAATCCTTTTATGGCATCTACAACAGACGAGCCTCCCCATATCTGAGAACATTCAAAGGCTACACCCACCCCGTGAGCCAGAATGTATGCCCCCGATTCTTTATCGTAGGCATACATCGGTAAAAAGTCAGATAGGACAAACCTATCAAGCAGTTGTTTGGTCAGATTTAGAACATCCATGTTATATCAATGCTGTGACTATGGTATCAATAACAGTTGGAGAATATGATACAGCAAGAGCAGTTCCCAAACCTGTGACAACTGCTGTTATTGACTGTCTCACTATGCCCATTGCAACACCAACAAGGAAAGCACCGATAGAGATAACCTTTCCGAGATAACCTGTAGACCAAGATGTAAGGGTTGAGTAAATCTCCTGAAACTGAGTGTCATCGGTTCCTGCATAAGAGAAAGAAGCATAGAGCAGAACAAAAGCAAAGCAGCCAAGAGCAACCTGTAGAATTTTTTCTGTCCTCATCATTTTTCACCTCCTTTCTTAAAAAAAATTGGTGTTATTTTTTTATTCACCATATTAAAACTCCCTTATAATATTAATTAATTTTTGAAAATGACCATTTTTACCGTATATTTTTAAAATGTAGTTAAGGGTTTCGATAGCAGTTTCATTTTTTATTAAGAAATGGTGATAAGAAGTTCTTTCATTGTATATAATCTTTTGAAACTCATAGAGCTTATCAATGTAATCAACTATATCTTTTTTTACCTTCTGTTTTGTTTCATCATAAGGCAGTTTCACTATGTTAGATAATTCAGTATAAAGAGGTTCTAAAGAATCGTTACAGGATATAATTCCCATTAAAATTTTTTTTGCATTGTTAATATGTATCATTTTCACCTCTCATAAAATATTCTTTATAAGTATTACTTTAAAGAACATGAATCGCCTCTTCACAATCTTGTTTATGTTCAAGCTGTTGTCCCATATTTTTTATTTCAGGGTTTGTTTTAAGCTCTGTTTCAGGTTTTATGCTCTTTTCAGAGCTTCTTTTAAAGGCAGGATATATTTCCCTGAATCGTTTAAAATCGTGTGATTCCTGCTTTTCTATCTTTTCGCCAAGTATCCATTTCCCAGTAGGAATCTCTGTATAAACAAAAGTCCCCTGAACAAAATCGTCGTCTTCATCTATATATGGAGTTATTAAAATCCTTACGATTTTTGGGGGCGTTCTTATAGGGAGATTTTCATATGTTTGTTTAATGTAGTTATCCTTAGGTCTTATGCAGGCTGGTTTTTGTGGGTCTTCTTTTTCTGTTTCTGTCTTTTTTATGCCTTTACTGTAAGTTTCATAAACTTTACTTACTGGTGTGCAGGTTATTCCTTCACCCGGCGGCGGACATGAAAATTTTGCACCACAGGATAGTAGAAAAAATACAGGGATAATCCCTAATAAAGACTTTTTAATCACTTTGTGGCCTCCTCTTTGATTTTTTCTATCGGTATATAGCCGTTTATAACTTTACCGTTTTCAAGGATAGCGGTTGGAAAACTACTGATAAAGTTTTTTCTCATTAATTCTCCATTCTTTTGAAGTTGATTTGCTTTTTCGCAATCTGTTTTTCCTGTTTTAGGCATGTTATTGTTATATGCCTTGTCGAATGCGTCTTTTGGATTGTTCATACAGAATAAAGTTTTTAAGATGTTGGGGTCGCCATAAGGGACAATAAAGTTATAGACAGTAAAATCATCTGATTTTTTTAACTCCTCATGGAGCTTTCTGCACCAAGGACAGAAAGGAGAAGAAAAGACCGCTATTTTCTTTTTACCACTGCCTGATTTTATGGCATCATCGAGAGGCAGGCTTTTGAAATCTACTTTAAAGACTTCCCTTTTTCTTTCATCGGTAAGGTTCTTATATGTCTTTGTATCAATTACATTGCCAAAGATGGCGTATTTGCTGTCTTTTGTGAGATAAAATATCGTATTGTTTGCAGCTATGACCTCATAGAGACCTAAATCATTGTTGAAATTAACAGATTTTATAATGATACCGGGAATTTTAATGTTTGGGGTATCCTGTGAATACACCAAACAGGTCAAACAGACAGAGATTGCAAAAAAGAGTATAAAGGATAACGTTAAAAGTTTTATTATTCTTTTTTTCATGCTTTACCTCCTTATTGTGGGGGGTGTAGTAGTAGTTTCTCTTTTCGGAGAGTCAGGTTCTTTTTTGGTAACTGTTTCCTCTTTTTGTTTTTCCTGTGGGGAGAGTTTACCGCCTTTAACAATTACTATTTCTATCTCTCTACCTGCTTCTATCTCTATTACTGGATACATCTGTTCTGCTAATTTGAGATAGAAATCGGCAACCCTGCTTAAGGCATTTGACACACCTGATAGACCCGCACCAATAGCTACATCGCCCACTGTTGGGGTTAATGTCTTTACAGTATCATCGTCTTTCTCTACCCTGAAATAGCTTACTGCCTGCTGTGGCTTAAAGGCATTGGCAAGACCTGATAAGACACCTGTTGTAATGGCAAGGGCTATTTCCCTGCCCTGTTTGCTTATAACTTTACCCCTCATGCCGAGCTTACCGTCTTCACCAACAATTTGACCCTTCATAGCAACTTCCCAAGGGGTGCCATCTCTTTTTATACATGAAAGGGTTTCTGTTCTTATGTAAGCTCTTTCTTCAACAATGCTTCCATAACCAGCCCCAATGATAAAGCACTGCTTGAGGTTCATCCTGAAATCATTCGGCAGTATTGAATAGTCCGAAAGCATCATTAAGACAGGATAGGGTTCTGATTTTGTTTTATGGGATGTGGGAACATCTATACCTGAAAGCAAGACTGCCTTTGTTATGCTACCAGTGGGTATCCAAAGATAATCTTCTTTTTTAGATGCTGTTGTCTCTTTTTTTGTTGTTTTATCGGTTTTCTGTTCACCAAAAACACGAATAGCAGGAGCAGGCTTTTCTTTTTCTTTGTCTTTCTCTTTTTCTTTAGACTTTTCTAAATCTTTTTTAAATTCCTCTTTTGTTGGCAGCACCTTTTCGCCTGCTTTTTTATCACCAAGAGGTAAAGGTGGCGGAACAGGTGGATTAGCAGTTTGTTTGGGGTCTTTTACTATAGTTGGTGTAGATGCTTTCTTTTTGACCTCCTCTAATTCTTTTCTAAAACGGTCTATTTCTGTTGTCATCTCCTCTACGGATTTTTGAAGTGTTTTTATGTTCTGTCCTTCTGCTGCAATCCAGAGGTCTTTTTCTACCTTTTCTGATAGGAGAGAAAATTTTTTCTTCTGTCTGATTTCCTCTCTCTTTTTTGTATCCTCTTTTTTTTCTGTAAACATAGAGACCAAAAATACTATCAGCAGGACACCGCCTATAATCATAAAAATTTTAGCTCTCTGTTTTTGTTTTACTGAAAGGTTCTGAAATAGCTTCAAGATCGCCCTCCATTGCCATTTATATTAGAAAAAAGCTCAAATGTTTTTTGAAAATCATTAATGTATTTGATTAGATTTTTTGTGTTTCCAAAAGTATAGTTTAGGATGTTGAAATCAATATTTATCCCCGATGGAAGAACGTGTTTTACTGCATAAAGCATACTTTCAGGATGCAGCCAACCACCAATAAATGTTTTTTCATAGGGGACATGGCTTGAAATGAAAGATATTTTACTCCAATCAGGGTAGAATGTATTGGTTGTCAGTATGATTAAATCATATGCAGTTAATAATTGCTTATTGTTTTTTTCAAAGTTTATTTTTGAAGTATTTAAAGAAAGAACAATGTTATAGCCATTTTCTTTGAGTTTTGTTAATTCTGAATTTTCTAATAGGTCTGTGACCTGCAACCACTTTGTATTGAAGTTTTTACACAATTCTAAGATTTTGTCAGAATCTTTCAGATATGTTGCAATGACAGGTAATGCTTTATTATCTATAGTGTTTATTATTTCGTTGGCTTCCTCTATTGATATTTCAGAGTGGTGTTTTCTTTTTCCTATTCTAAAACCAAGAATTAATTTGTAAGCAGAAAAGTTATCGATAAGAAAGTTAGCCGTATCCTTATCCTTTATACCGCAAAATTTGATTTTAAACATTTTTTGTCTCCATAGGTTTTTTATAATGTATTAATTATCTGTATGTAAGTTTAAGCCAGAGTAAAAATCCAACCATAATAACACCTGTAGTAGCATATTCGAGTAATGAACCTACCTTGATAAGCCTTATACCAAATTCTTTTTTATGTGGATTCAAAAGTGGTATTTTTCCTGTAATTGAATCTTCTATTAAATGAAAGATACATCCCAACAAAAAATAGAAAAAGACAGTGCTTATAAGTAGAGCCTGATTAGACAGAAAAGATGGGTATAGATTAGGTAGATAAGGGATTTTGCCTTTTTTACAACATATATATAAGAAAAAGCCCAGCATAGGGACAGCATAAAGGATAAACCAGTGGGATATTTTTCTATGAGTTTGACGGTTGAAGTTTTTGTAGTCCTGCCCTTCAATTTTGTCGGGAATGATTGAGCCGAGAGCAGAGATTACAGCACCGAAAGGATCACCTGATATACAGTAAACCGTTATGCCAGTGATTATTTTGTGGCTAAACCATTTCATATATATTGTATTACTTTTTGTTTAATAAAAAACCCGCCCTTGACGGTTTAGCCAAGAGCGGGGAACAAAAGGAGGAAAAAAGTGTGAGGAGGTAATTGGCTAATTAGGCAAAGATAGCTTTAAGCAGCAGCAGGCATTTTAACTCCTGAAATATTTTTGTCTTTTTGGGTTTTTTATTTGTATTTTCAAACCAATGACATTCCCGGCAGGTAAAAGACTGCCAGTTGTTTTTTACTGCTGTATCGAGACAGTTCATATAATTAAAGCAGGTAAAATTTCTATTATTTTCTGCTTCTGATAACTGTAAAGTTCGTTCTAATTTTGTTGGAGTTGGTAAGTCATTAATTTTTTCTGCTGTATTTGTTCTGGTCATATAACCTCCTATCCCAATAAAAGTTTATAAGAAAGTGTTCTGTAAGTTAGATAAATTTGTTCAAGTTCTGCTTTTGTAAGTTTAATTAATGGATTATCTCTAAAATTTAAAGTTAAGTAATCTATATGATGGTGATAGTAGAAAGATAAAGTTAATTCATTATTTATAGGTGCAAAATCTAAAAAAAGGCAATATTGTTGACGATTTATTAAAAATTGAAAAAAATACGCTATAAGACAAAAAAAATCATTTTCATTGGTAGTGAGGATTAGAGTATCATTTCCATTTTTAAAAGTAAGGTTAACAAATTTATATCCAAAAGTGATTTCTTTAAAAAGATTGAGTCTTTTTAAAGGACGATAGAAATATGCAATCTTTTCAAAACAGAAATTTAACTGTTTAACAGGCAAGTTATAAAAGCCTAAATTTTTTATATAATATTTATCATCCATACTTTTATATTACTTTATAGGGATATACATTTTGAAACAGACACCGGGATTTGTGTTTTCTACAGTTATATGTCCATCTGATAGATGCAGCAAAAAGTCAACTATATACAATCCGAGGCCTCTACCATCGTTTTTTGTAGTGTAATGTTTTTTAAAAATGTCGTTTATATTTTTTATAGGTTCGCCTGAGTTTTCTATACAACATATTCCATATTCGCCTATAATTTCTTTATTGCAAGCATTACAGTATATATAGGCTGCTTTTACTGTATCAAGTGCAATTTTTATACTGCCTTTTTCCTTTATTGCCTCTACTGAGTTTTTAATAATATTTAGAATTATCCTGTCTAAATCAAAAGGGGTAATTTTGAGAATGAAATTTTTTTTAACATCAATGTTTAAAGCTATTTTTTTATTATGGTTTAAATATTCCCTGAAATGCCATAATTCTTTTGCGTAATCCTGCGAAACAGTAATTGCATAATTTTTACCGTTGGTCTTGCTTAAATCCATAAAGTCAGCAGCAAGCTGCTTTGCCTTGTTCGTTTGAGTTT
>Ga0209407_1001582_pt1 | contig 23401 bp, 18 predicted proteins | sample AD_JPNHG3_MetaG_FD_184410 | JGI IMG/M metagenome (GOLD analysis project Ga0209407, IMG submission 184410) | Active sludge microbial communities of municipal wastewater-treating anaerobic digesters from Japan - AD_JPNHG3_MetaG (SPAdes) (version 2) | ecosystem: Engineered > Bioreactor > Anaerobic... | reverse complement strand
TCCGCCGCGGCCCAAACCGAAGAAAAGAGGCTTCCGGGCTACGCCCGAAAGACCCTTTCCCGGAGCATCGTTAAAAGCGGACATATCATGTGCTATAAAATAGGACTTTTCTATTTGCTACTAACAGAGGCAGTTTTCCGACGTAAACAGAAATCAATATTGCTTCAGTAACTTAAAGTAAGCTGAAGAGGAAAGAATAGTGTTAATATGCCTGAATTTATGATAAATATTTACCATGCGAATGAACAGAAACATTGTCAAGAAAACCAGAATTGACGATCCGCAATTGGTCAAAGATGAAGTCCTCTACTGGCTGAGCCGCCCGTCTCAGGAGCGGATCGCGGCAGTGGATTATTTACGGAAAGTAAATTATGGAAGTACAGCAAGACTTCAAAGAGTTGCTCGCGTTATTCAACGCCCACAAAGTTGAATACATCATTGTCGGAGCTTACGCGCTCGCCTTTCACGGTGCGCCTCGTTTTACCGGCGATATTGATATATTGGTGCGGCCTCTGCAGGAAAACGCAAAAAAAATATTATCCGCGTTGGAAGATTTTGGGTTCGGCTCCGTTAACCTGACCATTGACGATTTTCAAAAATCTGATCACGTGGTTCAGCTAGGTCATCCGCCGGTGCGCGTTGATATTGTTACTTCCATAACCGGAGTTACCTGGGAAGAGGCGGATCAGGGAAAGCAGACGGGTTTGTACGGAGATGTTCCCGTATTTTTTCTGGGCAAAGAGCAATACATTGCCAACAAGCGCGCCACGGGCAGGCTGAAGGACAGGGCGGATTTGGAAACGCTTGGCGAAAAGTAATTTCATGCTGCCGTGAAAATGCTGCCGTTGTTTTTATCAAGGAAAAATTAAATGAAAAAGGTAAAGATATTTTTACTGATAGCGGCTTTGGCGATGCTCACGGGTTGCCCCGTTGTTTCCAAAAATATCGTCGGCCTGGAAGATTATAAAATCGACGCGCAAAAGCTCGACGGCACATGGATAAACCAGGACGGCGCCATACTGATAAAAACTCTGGATGCCGAAAAAGGCATCATAAAAATTATTTTTCTGGAAAACAAAGACGATATCGAAAAAGCCACGATAAAAATTATGAAAGGCAAGGCGTGGTTGTATTTCAATATGCTGCCCGAAGATAGCGATAAAGAGCCGGAATATCTCTGGGGCAGGTTTGCTTGGGAAGAAGGCCGGATTATTTTCTGGCACGCCGCCAATGACGCTTTTGCCGAGGCGGTAAAAAAGCGCAAAATCAAGGGAACGATAGACAAAAAGAAAGATATCAGCGGCAAACTCTCATGGGAAACATCCACGGTCATTCTCACCGACAGCGCGAAGAATATCATCAACCTGGTGGAATCTTCCGATAAGAATTATTTTGTCTGGGATGATCCTACCATATTTATCAAGTTGGCAAAATAAATTGAGGTTTAATCTCAGAAAGATTTTTTATGTTCTGCCCCAAATGTAAAGGCGAATACCGGGAAGGCTTTTATAAGTGCGCTGATTGCGATGTTTATCTGGTCGGCGAATTGCCGCAAGCTTCCACTCGTGAAAGCGACGATGAATTTGTGGAGGTATTTTCCACCTATAACCAGGGCGAAATTGCTTTTATCAAATCCGTCCTGGACGGCGAGGGGATAACCTATTTTTTTCAGGGTGAAGGCACAACAATGCTCATCGCCGCCGGCGCCTACGCTAGGCTTCTGGTCAAGGCCGACGAGGCAAAAACAGCCAGAGAAATTCTGCGGGACTTGGGGTTTTTGTAGCAGTTACTGTATCAATTTAATATCTATGGAACTGCTGTAAAATTAAAAGCGGTATTTCAGCCCAGTTTATGTCTATGCTGAAAAAATACAAGATCAAATAAACAACAGGAATATATGCGCAGCCCGGTTAAAAAGGCCAGGCTGCGTTTGGATTAAAAGTCAAATTTACTTTTTGTTCGATTGTCGCCAGATTTTCATTTTTTCCGCTTCTTTTATCAGATCGTCCCGGAAATCAGGATGCGCGATGCTGATTATCTTTTCGGCGCGCATCCAGGTGGGGCAGGCGGTAAGTTTTACCGCGCCGTATTCCGTGACGATGTAATCCACCATCTGTCTGGGAATGGTCACGATAGAACCAAGCGGTAACTGGGGCGTAATGCGCGACTTTGTTTCGCCTTTGCTGTCGGTATGGGTCGAGGCCAGACAGATGAAGCTCTTGCCTTTTTTCGACCATTGGGCGCCTAATACAAAATCCCACATTCCGCCGTTTCCCGAAACCTGTCCCATACCGCTGCTTTCCGCGTTGACCTGCGAAAAAAGATCGACTTCTATCGCGTTGTTAATGCTTACCATATTGTCAATTTGAGCGATTATCCTGGGATCATTGGTGTAGTTTACCGGATAGGAGGCAAGAGCGGGATTATTATGCATGAAATCATACATGCGCTTTGATCCGATGGCGAAGGTATAGGAACATTTGAAGCGGTCGATGTTCTTTTTTGATCCGTTCATTCTTCCCGATTCAATCATGTCCACGTACGCGTCGACAAACATTTCCGTATGCCCCCCCAGGTTTTTGAGATCAGAAGCGGCAATCAGTTTTCCCACCATATTCGGCATGCCGCCGATGCCCAACTGGATGCAGCATCCGTCGTAGATGTATTTCATGACATGCGCGGCGATTTGCTGTTCCACTTTCGAGGGCTCAACCTGCGGCGCGTCATAAAGCAACTGGTCCGGCGGCGCTTCCACGATGTAGTCCACGCGTGAAATATGCACGGATTCTTCATTCCCGCCCAGGCAGGTGGGCGTGTTGGGATTTACCTCGACGATAACAATATCGGCGGACTGAATTTTTGCCGATGTTTCCGAATTCTGGGGACCAAGGTTGAAATAACCCGCCTCGCTCATGGGGCCGACCTGCATCATGGCAATCCATTTGGCTTTTCCTTTTTTAGCAGGATCATTATAGTAGACCGAACGGTAATCCCGGGTCAGGTTTTCATTGGGGTCCTGAGTCAGAAGCTCCCGGTAGTAAAATGGGCCGCGGTGATAAAGGATAGGGCAGTAATATGTCGGCTGCACAAACGCGTGGAGCATCCGCGTCAGCTTGCTCCATTGCCAGTCGATATAAGTAAAGCTCTCCGGATGATTGACAACTTCCGGCACGGGGGGAACCGTAACCGCGGTGAAAACCTCGACATCACGGAGTTCGCCGGCGCGGGCGGCCAGCGCCTTGTCCAGGATTATGGGTTTGCCGTTAAAAAATCCATAATCAACAATGTCGCCGGAATTTACGATCTTTACGGCTTTTTCCGGCGATACCAGTTTAGTTTTGTAATCTTGGGTGTAACTCATGACTTGCCTCCATATCTCTTTGAATTGGAATAAACATAAAAAGGCCCTAAGCGACCTTTTTTTATTTTTAATTAAGGTTAAAAGATGATTTTTTAATACAAGCGGACTTGGTGTTGCGGTGTTTCTAGCGCCGATATTTGCAGCTGTGGAACATCAGTGACTGCCAGGTGGGCTGTGTATAAATTATTTAATCTCCTTATGGTAACTTTGCAATGACTTGGCCCGGCCGTGCCCCTGACGGAACGCGGCAATGCCCTTCACGGCGGCCACGGCGGCGGCCACGGTGGTTATATACGGAATCTTGTATTTGATGGCCGCCTTGCGGATGTAGGAATCATCGTATTTGGAAAGCCTGCCCGCGGGCGTGTTGATGACCAGCTGTATCTCTCCGTTTTTAATCGCGTCGACGATGTTGGGGCGTCCTTCATGCATTTTAAAGATGGACTCCGATGCTATTCCTTTAGCGGCCAAAATTTTATGCGTCCCTTCGGTCGCCCTTATTTTGAAGCCGATTTTTTCAAACGCGCGCGCCACTTCCAGCATGCCGCTTTTGTCCGCGTCCGCCACGGTAACGAGCACCACGCCCTCGCCGGGCAGGCTCTGTCCGGTGGCTTCCTGCGCCTTGAAATAGGCCAGACCAAAGGAATCAGCCAGGCCTAAAACTTCACCGGTGGAGCGCATTTCCGGCCCCAGAATGGGGTCGACTTCCTGATACATATTGAAGGGGAAAACCGCTTCTTTCACGCCAAAATGGCGCAAGACGCTGTTTTTCAAATTCAAGTCTTTGAGTCTTTTGCCCAGCATAACCTGCGCGGCAACGCGCGCCATGGAAATGTTGCACACTTTGGATACGAGCGGCACGGTGCGCGAGGCGCGCGGATTCGCCTCCAGAATGTAGACGATATCGTTGGCGATGGCGTATTGAATATTCATCAATCCGACCACGCCGAATTCCACAGCAATCTTTTTGGTGTAGTCGTTGATTGTCTCAATGTGGCGCGCCGGGATGCTGATGGGAGGAATAACGCAAGCCGAATCGCCGGAATGCACGCCGGCAAGTTCGATGTGTTCCATCACCGCCGGAACGAAAGCGTCCGTGCCGTCGGAAATAGCGTCCGCTTCGGCTTCGATGGCGTTTTCCAGGAATTTGTCGATAAGAATAGGACGCTCCGGTGTTACGCCCACCGCGGCGGCAACGTAGCGTTTAAGCATTTCTTCGTCATGGACAACTTCCATGCCGCGCCCGCCCAGAACATAAGAAGGACGCACCATCAGCGGATAGCCGATTTTCGCGGCGACTTTCAGCGCTTCCTCCAGATTGCTGGCCATGCCGGAAGGCGGCATGGGAATGCCCAGCTTTTCCATCATGGCGCGGAAGCGGTCGCGGTCTTCGGCCAGATCTATTGTTTCCGGCGAAGTGCCGATTATTTTTACTCCGGCCTTGGCCAGATCAGCGGCGATATTTAGAGGCGTCTGCCCGCCGAACTGGCAGATCACGCCTTCGGGTTTTTCCTTTTCATAGATGCTTAAAACGTCTTCCACGGTGAGCGGCTCGAAATAAAGTTTATCGGATGTATCATAATCGGTGGAGACAGTTTCCGGGTTGCAGTTTACCATGATGGATTCGTATCCTTCATCACGCAGCGCGAAGGCCGCGTGCACGCAGCAGTAGTCGAATTCAATGCCCTGGCCGATGCGGTTCGGCCCTCCGCCCAGCACCATGATTTTGCGGCGGTTATCCACCGCGACTTTGTCCGGCGCGTTGTAGGTGGAATAATAATAAGCCGCGTTTTCCACGCCGCTTACCGGCACGGCATCCCAGGCTTCAGCAAGCCCCACGGCCAGGCGCTGCTTGCGTAGTTCTTCCTCTTTTTTACCTAAAATCTGCGCGAGATACCTGTCGGCAAATCCGTCTTTTTTAGCCTGAATCAATATATCATCGGGAAGCGATTTGCCTCTATAAGCAAGAATTTTTTCTTCCAGCTCCACCAGTTCCTTCATTTGCTGGATGAACCATTTTTTTATGTAGGTTTTGGCATGCAGCGCGTCCACCGTCGCGCCCTTGCGCAGGGCTTCGTACATGATGAACTGACGCTCACTGGACGGCTCGGCCAGCATTTCCATCAAATCATCCAAAGATTTTTTATTGAAGTCTTTGGCAAAACCCAGACCATAGCGGCCTTTTTCCAGAGAGCGGATGGATTTTTGAAACGCCTCCTTGTAATTTTTGCCGATGCTCATCACTTCGCCCACCGCGCGCATCTGCGTGCCCAGTTTATCCTGCGCGCCGGGGAATTTTTCAAAATCCCAACGGGCGAATTTGACGACAACGTAATCGCCGGAGGGCGTGTATTTATCGAGCGTGCCTTCGCGCCAATAAGGAATTTCATCCAGCGTTAAACCGGCGGCCAACATCGAGGAAATGAGCGCAATGGGGAAGCCCGTGGCTTTGGAAGCCAGCGCCGAGGAGCGCGACGTGCGCGGATTTATTTCAATGACCACTACGCGGTCTGTTTTGGGATCGTGCGCGAACTGCACGTTGGTGCCGCCGATAACCTGAATCGCCTCCACGATTTTATAAGAATAGTCCTGTAGGCGTTTTTGCAGCTCTTCCGAAATGGTCAGCATCGGCGCGGTGCAGTAGGAATCGCCGGTGTGCACACCCATGGCGTCAACATTTTCAATAAAGCAGACGGTGATCATCTTGCCTTTAGCGTCGCGGACAACTTCCAGTTCCAGTTCTTCCCAGCCGATGACTGATTCTTCAATAAGTATCTGGCCGATTAAACTTGCCGAAATACCCCGGCTGGCAATAACGCGCAGCTCCTCGAGATTGTAAACCAGTCCGCCGCCCGTGCCGCCCATGGTGTAGGCCGGGCGGACGACGACGGGATAGCCGAGTTTTGCGGCTATTTTTTCCGCTTCTTCCACGGATGTGGCCGGTTCGCTTTTGGGCATTTCAATGCTCAGCTTGTTCATGGTTTCTTTAAAAGCAATGCGGTCTTCGCCGCGCTCGATGGCGTCCACCTGCACACCGATTACTTTTACATGGTGCTTTTTTAATATCCCTTTTTTGTGCAACTCCGACGTCAGATTAAGGCCGGTCTGGCCTCCCAGGTTGGGCAATATGGCATCAGGTTTTTCGTTTTCGATAATTTCGGTGAGAGCCTGCACATTGAGCGGTTCGATATAAGTTACATCGGCCATGCCCGGGTCGGTCATGATTGTCGCCGGGTTGGAATTGACCAGCACGATTTCATAGCCGAGTTTGCGCAGCGCCTTGCAGGCCTGGGTTCCGGAATAGTCGAATTCGCAGGCCTGCCCGATGACGATGGGGCCGGAGCCGATAATCAGCACTTTTTTGATGTCGTCGCGTTTTCCCATGCTTGTTTTTAATCCTTGATTAATTATTTATTCCCGTAATTTTTTATTTTTTGTATTCGGCGTCAACTGTGATGCCGATGCCGCCGCGCACGGCAAACTGCGCGCTTACCTTGCACCAGCGCGGTTTTAGCGAGGCCACCAGGTCATCCAGAATGATATTGGTCACATGCTCGTGAAAAACACCCTCGTTGCGGAAAGACCACAGATAAAGCTTGAGCGACTTCGATTCGAGGATTTTTTTATCGGGGATATACTCGATTTTTATTTTGGCAAAATCCGGCTGGCCGGTCATCGGGCAGATACAGGTGAATTCATCACTTGCCAATGTGACCGTATAGTCACGCCGGTGGTGATTGGGAAAAGTCTCCAGTTTTCGTGATGGTTTTGCCTTTTTGCCCGAGCCCAGCAGGGTGAGGCCGGTCAGATCGCTTTTATTGGTGCTATTTGCCACGAGTTTCCCCTGGATTCCAAAGAGTGCAATTGTTTACCGGAAGTTGGCGTTTATTTCAAGATATTTGTCGGACAAAAAAGTATCGCTTTGCGCGCGGTTTTTGTGCTAAATTTACAGACAAATTCAGAGGAGGAAAATATGGCCGAAAATAAAACGCCCGTTCCCGAAAATACCTGGAAGTGCTCAAACTGCGGCAACACCGTGGTGGAAATCAAACCGCCGGAGGTTTGCCCCGCCTGCAAGCAGAAATGCGAATTCTTAAACGTGACCTGTTATCAGCCCGACTGCGGCTTTACGGGAATGGACAACCGACTGAAACCGACAAAATAAAAATCTATTTCAGCTCAAACTCGAAGGTGCTTACCACTCTAATCTTTTTGACGAGCGAACTGGTCGGGCTGTAATAAGCCGATTCGTCATTGCCGTCAGTGCCGAAAATCTGAATGTTCCCCTGATTGGCCGAACGAATCTTGCCGACTTTCACCTCCGAGTCAGAAGCGAATTGCTGCGCGGTCAGCCGCGCGTTTTTTGTTGCTTCCGCCAGAAGCTGAGGTCTCAGCTCGTTGAAGGCGGTGATAGAATAACGGGGATTGGCCATTCCTTCCATCTGGCCGTCGAGCAGGACGCCGGATTTGAGCAGCTTTTCCGTTTCACCCAGGGCTTTCATCACCAGATCGACATTCTTGGTTGTCACACGCACGGAATTGGTTACAACGTATCTGTAGCGTTCGTTGGCCTGGCCGGAATCGTAATCGCGCGCGAGCTTATCGACGATTTTTATAGGCTGGATGCTTATTTCATTTTCTTTGAAACCCTGATTCTTGAGGAATGCGATGGTCGCTTTCCTGTCGCCGCTTATTCTGGCGTGAGCGTCTTTCAGGTTTTCGCTCGTCCGCCTAAAAGACAATGTCCATACGGCCTGATCGGCTTTTACTTCTTTTTCCACCAATCCCTTGACGGTTACCGTCCGGACGTCTGCTTTGAAGCGCGCCCCGGCCTTGCCGATAAAATATCCTCCCGCAGACAGGCCGATTAAAAAACATACGCCCACTATTATTGCTGAAACAATAATTGTTTGTTTTTCATCCAATGACATTGTCCGCTCCTTTTAATTTATATAAATTTTATAAATATTCTTTTGCCATGCGCTTGCCTTCCTCCACATCGACGCGGGCCAGCAGAAAAGCCCCGATAATGAAGAGCACGATAACAGAAAGAATACCATAGCGCACATTGCCGGTAATAAGCGTGATCGTGCCCATCAGCACCGGGCCGAAAACAACCGCGAACTTACCCAGCATATTGAAGAAACCGAAAAACTGCGCCGATTTGTTCGCGGGGATAATCAGCGCGAAAAGACTTCTGCTGAGCGCCTGAATGCCGCCCTGGAAAAGACCAATGCAGGCGGCGAGCGCGAAAAAATGCCATTTTTGCGTCATGAAGAAAGCCAGCACGGTTATCAGCGCGTAGGCGCAGATGGCAATCATGATGGCTTTTTTTGTGCCGATACGCATGGAGAACAAACCGTATAATATCGCGGCGGGAAAGGCGATAAACTGCACCATCAGCAACGCGGCAATCAACGCGCCGCTGTCAAAACCGAGCGATTTGCCGTAATCCACCGCCATGCGGATAATCGTATCCACGCCGTCGATATAAAACCAATAAGCCAGCAGAAAAAGCCCCACCACTTTCAGATGCCGGATATCGCGCAATGTCGTGACAAGCTGCCGCCACCCCAAAACAACGGCCTGTAATAAAGGCGCGCCTTTTTCAGCTTTCGGTTCCTTGACAAAAAGAAAAAGAGGAATAGAAAAAACCGCCCACCAGATGGCGACGGATAAAAACGAAAGTTTTATTGCCATAACTTTGCTGGGTATGCCGAAAAACGCGGGAAATTGAAACATCAGCACGTTGAGCAAAAAAAGCAACCCGCCGCCGATGTAGCCCAGTCCGTAACCGAGTGTGGAGGTGAAATCCATTTTCTTTTCGGAGGATACGCCGGTGATGAGAGAATCATAAAAAATATTGCCGCCGGAAAAACCAACGGTGGCAGCCACATAAAAAATGACCGCCTGCATCCAGTGCCCCTGCGCCACCATGAATAGCGAACCGGTCATCACCACGCCTAAAAAAGCAAAAAAGAACAGAAATTTCTTTTTGGCGGAGCCGCGGTCGGCCACCGCGCCCAGAAAAGGCGCCAGCGCCGCGACGATGATGGAAGCAAGGGAATTGGCCAGCCCGAGATAAAAGGTGCTTTGCTGTGGCAGGTTGGGATCGGCCCAATACTCTTTGAAAAAGATGGGGAAAAACCCGGCCATCACCGTGGTGGCAAAAGCCGAATTCGCCCAGTCATACATCGCCCACGATATCACAGTTTTCTTTTTATCCAGCATGCTGCCTCCCTGGGAATAAGGAAGTTTAAGGAATGATGATGTTTCGTGCCATATTTAGCGGCAAAAAACAACCAGGATTGTCTGAAGAAGATCGAACGGAAAAAAGAAAAATATGTTTAGCTTTTTTCCATGGTTTTGTGGAACTTAATTTTTGGCCATTCTTCCATGATATGTGAGAGGCGCCACTCGCTTGCCGCCAGGTAGACCAGGTTTCCTTCCGTATCCACGGCGAGGTTAGGCTGATGCTTTTTTTGAAAGTCTTCCATAAGTCTGGCGTCGTCGCAGGTAACCCAGCGCGCCGCGGCGTAATCCGCTTTTTCATAGTCGGCGTATACGCTGTATTCGTCTTTGAGGCGCGCCATGGTCACGTCAAACTGCAGCGAGCCCACCGCGCCCAGAATATTATCCGAACCCCACAGGGGCCGGAATACCTGAATCGCTCCCTCTTCGGAAAGCTGCGTCAATCCTTTCTGCAGATGCTTCATGCGCAGCGGGTCCTTGAGCCGCACGCGGCAAAAATGTTCGGGTGCGAAATGCGGAATGCCGGTGAATTTTAAAAATTCTTTTTGCGTGAAAGTATCGCCGACTTTTATCGTGCCGTGATTGTGCAGGCCGATGATATCGCCCGGATAGGCCTCTTCAACATTGGTGCGGTCCTGCGCCATAAAGATTGTAGCGTTCGCCAGAGAGACTTCCTTGCCGATGCGGTGATGCATGACGCGCATGCCGCGCTGAAATTTTCCCGAGCAGATGCGCAAAAAAGCGATGCGATCACGGTGCGCCGGATCCATGTTGGCTTGAATTTTAAAAACAAAACCGGAAAATTCGTCTTCATCGGGATTAACCACGCGCGAGGTGGTGGGACGCGCGACCGGCGGCGGGGCGATTTCCACAAAAGCGTCCAAAAGTTCCTTGACGCCGAAATTGTTGATGGCGCTGCCGAAAAAAACCGGTGTTTGGCTGGCTTTGAGATATTCTTTGATGTCAAAAGGATTGGCCGCGCCTTCCAGAAGAGCAATTTCTTCGCGCAGTTCCTGGGCCTGGCTCTCGAGAAGCTCGTCGAGCAGCGGATCGGATAAATCGTTGATAACGATGCCTTCTTCAGAACGCCTGTCTTTTCCCGGAGTAAACAGGTGCAGAGTCTTGGTGTAAAGGTTGTAGACACCCTTGAAGCGTTTGCCCATGCCTATCGGCCAGGATAGAGGCGAGCATTCAATCTGCAGTTTATCTTCGATATCGGCCAGTATTTCCAGTGGCGGCAGGCAGTCGCGGTCGAGCTTGTTGATAAAAGTGATGATCGGAGTGTTGCGCAGGCGGCAGACTTCCATAAGTTTCTGTGTTTGCGTCTCCACGCCCTTGGCGCCGTCAATGACCATTAAGGCGCTATCCACGGCGGTGAGCACGCGGTAGGTGTCTTCGGAAAAATCCTGGTGGCCGGGCGTGTCCAGAAGATTGATATCGCAATCGGCGTATTCAAACTTCATCACCGATGAGGTGACAGAAATGCCGCGCTCCTTTTCAATGGACATCCAATCGGAAAGCGCGTGTTTGGAGGCCTTGCGGGCTTTGACCGCGCCGGCCATCTGTATCGCGCCGCCGAAAAGCAGCAGCTTTTCCGTAAGCGTAGTTTTGCCCGCGTCGGGATGGCTGATAATCCCGAAAGTGCGGCGGCGCTCAATTTCTTTTAGTAGTAGTTTGCTCACGCCAATCCCATCTTATAAAGCCGCATAGACAAAAACATTGCCTTCCATATTTTCTGATATTGCTCCTTCGGCTTTGAGATCCTGCAGATATACGAATGTTTCGTTAAGCGCCAGAAATTTTTCAAAATCGGGCAAATCTTCGCCGAATATTTTTTGGGCCAAAGCGCGCGCGGTTTTAGGCGCGTTGTTTAAAAATCTGGAAAAATAATTTTTGCGCTGTTCGTGATGCGCCCGTATCTCGGCAATTCGTTCATTTACGGAGGATAATGAATTACCGTGCCCGGGGTGAATTTCCGCGCAGTTCAGCTTTTCAATCTTGTCCAGCGATTTCAGATAAGTTGCGAGCGGCCGGTAATCCTCGTCAAATATATCAGGCGTAAGGCTAGGCGCGATATAAGGTAGAATGTGATCTCCCGCCAGTAGAAATTTTTCCCCGGGAAAGAAAAAACAAAGATGGCCGCCCGCGTGCCCCGGCGTGGAAACTATTTCAAATTGCGCAGAGCCGAATTTACAGACCTGCTTATCTTCTAAAACCTCGTCAGCGTCGAACTCCGTGATGATGCCGCGGATATCTTCAAATTCATCAATAATTGCGTCAATTTCCAAAGGCGTCATGCCGTGGCGCGCGTAAAAACTTCTGGCTTGTGTTACCGCCTCGTCGGCCTTGCGGTAATGGCGATATTCTTCAAAGGCTTGCGCGGAGAGAGAAACTTTCGCGCCGGTCATTTTCTGCAAAAGCCCCGCCATGCTGCAGTGATCGGTATGCACATGCGTCAGATAAATTTGCCGGATATTTCGGATATCTAGGCCGACGCTGTGCAAATCTTTGTCTAACGCCGCCAGCGCGCCGTTCGTATTCAGGCCAGTGTCAAAAAGAGCGAGGTTATTATCCTGCGCCAGAAGATAAGCGTGCACGTGCCGCAGGCGGTAAGGCATGCGCGAGGTTATCCGGTAAAAATTACTGCTAATCTGTGTAATCATTTTTCTTTATCTATTATGTCCATAATGTTTAACCAGCAAACCGTGTTTTTTAAACTCTGATTTTACCATGTCTTTGCGAGCGAATAGAATGAGCGAAGCAATCTCGTGAATGGCGGTTAATATTTTGATTGCCACGTCCGCCACGGTGGACTTGCAATGACAAAGCATGATCAAAGCATATTTTCTTACCGATAGGGCAAAAATAATATTAATCGTCCTTGCGGCTTTTCATCTGGCGTTTTGTCGCGTCGAGCTCCCTTTTTCTGAGGCGCACGCTTTTCGGGGTTACTTCCACAAGTTCATCTTCGGCGATAAATTCGATGGCCTGATCAAGCGACAAAATACGCGGCGGCCGCAAAATTACTGTCGCGTCGGAGCCGGAAGCCCTCATGTTGGTGAGTTTCTTTTCCTTGGCGATGTTGACTGTTAAATCCTGCGGTCGATTGCGTTCGCCCACAACCATTCCTGCATAAACCTCTGTGCCGACATCCACAATCATTTCGCCTCGGTCTTCCATCGCGTAGCTGGCGTAGGCCGTTACGCGTCCCGGGCGGTCGGCAACTAATGCCCCCGTCATACGTTGCGGGATTGAACCGAACCAGGGAGCGTAATCTTCCAAAAGAGAATTCATCACGCCGCCGCCTTTGGTATCGGTCAGAAACTGACTGCGGAATCCAATCAGCCCCCGCGATGGAATCAGAAATTCCATGCTGACCCTGCCCGATCCTTTATTAACAAGGCTCTCCATGCGGCCTTTTCGGATGGAAAGTTTTTCGGTAATTTTCCCCACAAATTCTTCCGGGATATCCAAGAAGAGCCTTTCGACCGGTTCACAAGTCACGCCGTTTTGCCGGCGGGTGATTACCTGCGGACGGGAAACCATTAATTCATAACCCTCGCGGCGCATTGTTTCCACCAGCACCGCCATCTGCAACTCGCCTCGCCCGCACACTTCAAACGCGTCTGCCCGTTCCAGTTTTTTAATGCGTATGGCGACATTGCGCAGCGCTTCCCGCTCCAGCCGCTCCAGCAAATGGCGCGAAGTAAGGTATTTCCCTTCTTTGCCGGCAAAAGGACTGTTGTTGACATAAAAAATCATGGACACCGTTGGTTCATCCACCAACAGGCGCGGTAGCGCCTGCGGATCAGTCAGAGATGATATGGTATCGCCGATACTCACATTTTCCACGCCGGATAGAGCGATAATATCGCCGGCTTCCACGCTCTCCACCGGTTTTTTGGTCAGTCCGTAAAAAGTATAAAGCGCGGAGAATTTAATGCCGGGAATAATTTTTTCCTGTGTGCAAAGGCTGTAGCTCGCGTTCATTTCCAGTTTTCCGCTTATAAGCCTGCCCACGGCGATTTGCCCTACGTAAGAATCATAATCCAGATTGGTAACTAGAAACTGCGGGATGTCATCATCATTGGCTCGCGGCGCGGGAATATAATCAATGATGGTCTGCAAAAGCGCTTCAAGGTTATCGCAATCATCGCCTAGTTTTTTGTGGCTGACGCCTTTTTTGGCGTTGGTATAAAGAATGGGAAATTCGATTTGTTTTTCTTCCGCGCCCAGATCGATAAACAGATCGTATGTTTCGCTGATAACCTCTTCCACGCGCGCGTCGGAGCGGTCAATCTTATTGATAACCAGAATGATAGGCAAGTGCAGGCCGAGCGCTTTTTTTAAAACGAAACGGGTCTGCGGCAGGGGGCCTTCGCTGGCGTCAACCAAAAGAATCGCGCCGTCAACCATGTTGAGGCTTCTTTCCACTTCGCCTCCGAAGTCGGCGTGCCCTGGCGTATCCACGATGTTTATTTTGACGCCGTTGTAATCAACGGCCGTGTTTTTTGCCATGATGGTAATGCCGCGCTCCTTTTCCAGATCCAGCGAATCCATCACGCGGTCCTCAACGGCCTGGTTGACACGAAATATTCCGGCCTGCTTCAGCATGGCGTTGAGCAATGTGGTTTTGCCATGATCGACATGGGAAATTATCGCAATATTTCTGATATGATCTTTTCTCATCATTTTATCTTTCAGCTCATCTTTTACTGGTTTTTTAACGGAAACCGGCGTGAATATAACCAATTAAAGTCTGGGATGGCCTGATCTTTCTCAATTCGGACTGGCTTCCATAGCAAAAAGACAATTTTTTAGCCAGCTATTTATTTTCTATCTATTTGATGATTAAAGACAAATCATGAAAGAAGGTCTTTACAAACAGGAAGCCGCGCACTATATTTTAAGTGCGGCCCGAGAATAATTATCAACCTAAATAGGTGAAAACAATGAATTTTATCAAAATTAAATTCGGCAGTAATTTTGAAGACGAGTTTCAGAAAGCGGTTCACGAAGTTTTTCATCTGGTAAGCCCGATTTTTAAGTATCACGAAAATTTCTGGCGTCCCGGCATCGATGTGTACGAATCAGCCCAGGAAATTATCATCCTGGCGGATGTCGCCGGCATGAACAAGGAGGAGCTGCACATCGAGATCGATCACCGGGTATTGAAAATTTCCGGAGTGCGCAAAGCGATTGCCGAAGAGCGGGCAATCCGCTATCGCCTGGCGGAAATTCCCCGCGGCTATTTTGAAAGAAGCATCACCCTGCCGGATATGGTGGATGCCGAATCGGCCGTGGCCTCTTACGCGGACGGTGTGCTGATGATCCGTGTGAACAGATTGCCGGCAAGCAAGGCGCAGCACATTACCGTGACAACCGACGAATGAAAACTTGAGCGGATATTTTCAGACACGTGCTGGAGGAGATTAATGGCCGAACAAATTAAACCGGAAGAAGGTAAAAAATTCAATATCCCGGAAGTGATTCCTATCCTTCCGCTGTATAATGTCTTGGTGTTTCCAAAAATGATGATTCCTCTGGAAGTATCAGGCGGCAGCCACGCGCAGCTTATCGATGAGGCCATGACCAAAGACCGCCTCATCGGCCTCATCATGCCCAAACGGGAACTCGTCGGTGAAAACGACCGCTACAAACTGGAAGATTTGCATGATGCCGGAACTGCTTCTGTTATTCTGCGCATGGCCAAGACGGCGGAAAACCGCACGCAAATGCTTTTGCAGGGCATCAGCCGTTTTCAGGTAGTGGAACTGGTGGAAGGCAAACCCTACCAGCAGGCGCGCATCAAGGTTATTGAAGACGCGGAAGCAAAGGATATCGAAACAGAAGCTTTGGTGGCCAATCTGCTGGTTTTGTTCGACCGCATTCTGAAGCTTTCGCCTTTCCTGCCGCCGGAATTCGGGCCCATGGCCAAATCCATCACCGAGGCGGGCACGCTGGCGGATTTGATTGCTTCCATTATCAACGCGCCGATTGAGGAAAAACAGAAGATACTCGACAGCATCGATGTCAAAACGCGCCTGAAGGAACTGACGCGCATGGTCAATCACCAGAAGGAAGTTCTCGAACTGGGCAATAAAATCCAGACCAAAGTCAAGGATGATATCGATAAAAGCCAGCGCGAATACTACCTGCGTCAGCAGCTCAAGGCCATTAAGCAGGAACTGGGCGAGGCGGATGAAAACGCGGTCGAAACGGAAGAATACCGCAAAAAAATCGAAGAGAAAAATCTTCCCGAGGAAGCAAAGAAAGAAGCGCTGCGCGAACTGGAACGGCTCTCGCGCATGAATCCGGCTTCAGCGGAATATACGGTTTCTTCTACTTATCTTGATTGGATTACCGCCCTGCCGTGGAACGAATCCACGCCGGATAATCTGGATATCAAAAAAGCGCGCGAGGTGTTGGATGAAGACCACTACGGGCTGGCGAAAGCCAAAAAGCGCATTATCGAATATCTTTCCGTGCGCAAATTAAAGCCGGATTCCAAAGGGCCAATTCTGTGTTTTGTCGGCCCTCCGGGCACGGGCAAAACATCTCTCGGCACATCGATCGCGCGGGCGCTCGAGCGCAAGTTTGTGCGCATATCATTAGGTGGCGTGCGCGACGAGGCGGAAATCCGTGGCCATCGCCGCACCTATATCGGCGCTCTGCCGGGACGCATCATTCAGGGTCTGCGCCGCGCCGAATCGAACAATCCTGTTTTCATGCTCGATGAAATCGACAAGGTCGGCAGTGATTTCCGCGGCGATCCGTCTTCGGCTTTGCTGGAAGTGCTCGATCCCCAGCAGAATAATTCGTTTTCCGATCATTATCTGGATGTGCCGTTTGATTTATCGCACGTGATGTTTATTACCACGGCCAACATTCTGGATACGATTCCGCCTGCGCTTCTGGACCGCCTCGAAGTGATTGAACTTACCGGCTACACGCAGGAAGAAAAAGTTAAAATCGCCGAGCGTTATCTGATTCCCCGGCAGTTGAAAGAAAACGGATTAACCGACGGACAGCTTAGTATCAATACGGCAGCTCTTGAAGGTATCATTAAAGGCTACACCAGAGAAGCGGGCGTGCGAAATCTGGAGCGCGAAATTGCCAACGTCTGCCGCGGCGTAGCCTCCGAAATTGCCGAGGGAAAAATTAAGACAAAAACAATAACGCTGAAAGACCTGCACAAATACCTGGGGGCGGTGCGCATCGTGACGGATATCGACGCGCGCATTGCCAAGCCGGGCATCGCCATCGGGCTGGCGTGGACGCCCGTGGGCGGTGATTTGCTCTTTATCGAAGCCACGGCCATGAAAGGGAAAAAGAGTCTGACGCTGACTGGCCAGTTGGGTGACGTGATGAAAGAATCCGCCGCCGCCGCGCTGAGCTTTATCCGCACCAACGCCAAGGCGCTGGGCGTACCGGCGAATTTCTTTGAGGATCTGGATATTCACATCCATGTTCCCGCGGGCGCGATTCCCAAAGACGGCCCTTCGGCGGGCGTGACGATGCTTACCGCTCTTACTTCGCTTCTGACCAACCGCAAAATTAAAAAAGATCTGGCGATGACGGGTGAAATCACGCTGCGCGGCGCGGTGCTTCCCGTGGGCGGCATTAAAGAAAAGGTTCTTGCCGCTTACCGCGCGGGCATCAAGACCATAATTCTGCCTGCCTGGAACAAAAAGGATCTGGAAGATATCCCGCCCAGTGTGCAGAAAAGCATCAAATTCCATTTTGTGGAAGATATGATGGATGTCCTGAAACTGGCGCTGGAGAGCAAGGGTAAGAAAAAGGGCTAGGAACAATTTGCAAGTTTATACAATTCAATTCAGATAGGTTAACTGTTCTATATATCAAATAGTGTAGGCGGTTGTAGGACTGTTAATAGTTCCTTAAAGGTATTAGGACGCAATTGTTCAAATTCTTTTTGAGGCACTTTTAAATATTCCCACTTTTCTTTCGTTAATTCACTTGCGGTTTTACACCAGTTGATGGCCGCATTATCTTTCAATTTTACTTCGATATCTTCTCTGCCTTTTGTTTCAATTATCCAATTAGTATTATCGTTTGCAATAGCAATGAAATCTGGAAAATAATTTCTGATATTCGCCACAGTGTCACTGTATTGTATACAGAAACCGAATTGCTCAGGAAGCTTTGCAAATGCTTTTATATCATCTGCTTTGTCAATGAACTTTGCGAAGTTATATTCAAAATCATTGTCGCAAGGCGTGTAGTTGAAAATCGTTTTCTTTGCTTCAAGTATCTTTTTTGATGTTGGGAATGGGATAGTGGAAGAAAGAAAGCGACTTGCCGTCAGCAGTTGAGGTTCTTTATGCTCAATTACAATTTCACGAAGTGCTCGCTCAAACTCTTTTATTACGACATAGCTTGCTAAATTGCTGCTGATTGCCATAATGACATTATTATCGGCAAGATCAACTTTTTTCCCAAAGGCTTTGTTTTCAAAGAATTCACGAATCTTTGGGGCTAGCACAGCAAATTGCGAAGGAAGTTTAATATTTTCACTGATTCTCCTTGCATAATATCCTATAACTTCTTCAGCCGTTTGTGCCGGTGGAATTTTATATTCACGTTCCAGCAATTTTTCATCTGTTAAAATGTCTCTGCCCTCGTAGATAAAAGTCTTTATTTCTTCAATGTCTTTACCTCTCAGTGGAAGCTGATTTATATTAAAGTTCATGACATCAAGCTCGGAAATTTCTTCGGCAAGGGACTTTTTTCTGCCTAAAATTGGTGAAATATCAGGAATGCCGATGTCAAATTCCTTTTTCTTATCAACTGGTTGTACGGTAAGTATTTTTAGTTTATCTTTTCCAATTTGGAAAGTATCAAATTTTAAATCTTCTAATTTTTCAAGATCTTCAACAAAGTCCATAAAAGCTTTATTGCCGATTATATCAACACGCTCGATATAGCTTCCTGCCATATTGCGAAACATTAAGCGCAAACCCCTGCCAATGGTCTGTTCGGGAAGAATATTTGCTTTTGCAGTGTAAGGCCGCAAACCTACTACCACCGTAACATTTTGCACATCCCAGCCTTCGCGCAACATCAAAACAGAAATTATTGCATTTACGGGGCTTTTATCGGCATCTACATCACGGGCTGTTTTTCTTGCAGCATCGAGGTCTTTTTTACTTACTTCTCCGCTTTTATCTGTATGAATTACAAGAGTTTTATCTCCCTTAAATTCTTTCGGATATTTGGTTCGCAACCAATCGCCAATAGCATCCGCTTCATCTGTGCTATTCATCATAATAAATAAAATTGGCTTTTTCTTTAGTGTATTTAATTGTTCACTGTATTCCTTCCAGCGTTCAATGGCAGCGACTAAATATCCCTTGTATCTTACTTCAGGCAGGTCAGACTTTGCTTCATCTATTCGGGATATTCCTTTAATAGGCCGCTTTACTATTCTGTCCAGTATGGCTTGTTTTAAAGGATAATCAAATACCGTCCACGCAAACAAAGAACCCTTACTATATCTTGGTGTAGCCGAGAAATCTATCTGTGCGGAAACCGTTTTTTCCAAATGAAGATTTCTAATAAATTTATTCCATTCGTTTTCTTCGTCGTGAGTGTGATGCGCTTCATCATTTAGCACCATTAACAAGCCATCTCGTTTTGCAATACGTTTGTCAAAATCGGAAACCTCTGTTTTGTTTGCCGGAGGTATTGAGCCAAGCATATCAGTCATTATATCTGTTTCTTCGGCTGACGACTTTGTGGCGCGTTCATAAAATTGCTGAATGTTAGTGAGGTACAGAGCGCCTTGACTGTTTGTTCTTTCTGTATCACCTCTCACATAATATTCCATTTCCCACCACCAGGCAAAATGCTTGGGAATTAATGGGTCTGCTCGAAATATTATGCCACTTTCAAAATCACTGCGTAAGCGATCAAAAACAATTACGTTCGGCGCGATCACCAAAAAGTTTTTTGCATATTGTGTTTCATCTTCTTTCACGGCGTTAGCAAATTGCCAAACAATTACCATTGCCATTACTTTTGTTTTGCCACTGCCTGTGGCCATTTTTATGCAATAGCGGCCAAAGTCATCATAAGGCGGGAGGCGCAAATCTTTTGTGCTGAACGCAAAATTTTCTAATAAATCTTTACGCGTTCTTATCTTCTTGACTTCGTAAATAAAAATAAGCGTTTCTATAGCTTCGCGTTGGGCTGTATGATAGCGGAATGTTTGACCATTAGGCAGAATATGGTCTGTGTAAAACCAAAAATTTAAAAGCTCTCTTGTAGTTTCTGTGATTCCCTTGTATTTTCCTGCTCGCCACTCTTTTACCGCTTCCCGTATGGCAGGAACACAGGCAGCAGTGCTTAGCCTTTCTTGGATATTGAGCATATCAAGCTGATTAACATCTGCTTTTTTTCGTGCCATAATAATTATACCGTGACTTGAATTGCTTTTGTGGTGTCGTTTCCTAAAATATCAATCACCTTAACAAGGACAGTATATTTTCCTGACTGTTCGTATTTGTTGGTGGCGGTAAGTTCAATTTTCGGATTTTGCTTGGTGCGGTAACTTTGCCACTCGTTATGGAAGGTATCGTCCCGGTAGTTCCAGTCTATCGCCCAGTAATCAATCCATTGACTCCAGTGGGATATTTTCCCTTGAACCTCATTGGGCACATCATCAGGGGGAATGATAAAATTAGCCAAAGTTATCGTTAATTTGTTCTTTTCGTTTTTTGTTTTAACTGAAAGAGAGGCCAGTTCATAGAATTTAATATCGCCTTGTTCTACGGCTTTTTTTTCTAAAACTTCTCTGGGAATTTTTTTAAAAGAAACGTTTACTTTATTTTCCGCGGCAAATTGTTTGGCGGTTTCATTGACATCAAAGGCGAAATCCCAACCTAAAAAATCAATGCCGTTTACTTGAGCAGCCTTTTCTTTGCCTGTTAACTTCCAGAATTCTAAAATGGTTGCTTTAATATCATCTACGGTAATCGGGGCTTCAACATTGCCGACATGCACCATTCTACCGGCTTTTGCGCCGTGCAGCCAGATATAGCCATCCAAAGGTTTTGCATGATAGAGTTCGATGATAAAGTGTTTGTAGGATCTTTCCTGCTGCAAACGGGTTTCTGGTTTATCAAATTCGGCAATCATCCATTGCTGTCGTTCATATTTGCCGAGATTTTGAACTATAAACGGTTTTAAATTATCAATCCCCAGCAGTCTTTTTCTTGTGGTGTGAATGGCAAATCTTCCAAGATCGCAAGTAATCCATCTGCGATTATTTTTTTCTGCAACAATTGCTGTAGTTCCGCTACCAGAAAAGCAATCAAGAATTAAATCACCTTCACTGCTGCTTGCCTTGATAATTCTTGCCAATAGTGCTTCTGGCTTTTGCGTGTCATAAGGTAAGTGCTCATTACTTAATGTAAATACCGCTGAAATATCCCAAACATCATCAACCATACTCATTCTGAAAGTTCCCTTTTCGTCTTTTCCTTGTTTCCTTCCTTCAAATGAGGGCTTAAAATTTGGGCCATAAACATCGGCATAGTATTCTTTTTGCTCTATTGGAGTGAAATTTATTTTGTCAGATTTTGAATAGAAAAAAATCGTATCATGCTTTCGTTGAAATTGGTTTTTAGCAAGATTGCCAGTTCTATAATGCCAAACTATTTCATTACGAAAATTTTCGTATCCAAATATTTCATCCATAACTGCTTTGGCATAATGTCCTGCATGCCAATCCAAATGAACATAAATACTCCCGTCGTCAGCCAATAATTCTTTCAATAGTAAAACTGTTTCATAAAACCATTGTAAATAACTGTCTAATCCTTTACCCCAAGTATCCCGATACGCTTTCTGTTCGATAATGCTTGGTTGTTTTACAAATTGTGTTGTTTCATCTTCTTCTGTTTCGGGGTTATCAGATATTGTTGCTTTAAAAGAAAAATCAGAACCGACATTAAATGGCGGGTCAATATAAATAAGATTTACTTTGCCAGCGAATTCCGGCAATAGACTCGGCAAAACATATTTTTTATCGCCCCAGATAAGGCGGTTGCGCCACTCATTGCCGTACTTCGCATCCGGCTCGGCAATAAGAAAATCAAGTGTTTTTTGCCTTTGCTGTGCACTTTCATTGATCGTTTCAATTGTTTGAAATGGTAACGCGATACGTACTGGCGTAACTTTTTTGCCGTCTTTATATTTACCTTCCCAAACAAGTTCTGTCATGGTTTTCTACCTTTCGGCAATTTAATTAGGGACGCTTTAATCCAGTTATCCCATCTTGATTAAAACTTTCATGTAAATCAATTAATATCTTGCGTGAGCAAATATCGGATTTTAGGTATTGCTTATAAATATTTCTCATTGTGTCTGAATCAAGAGAACCTTTCATTTCTATATTTGCTTCACATTTAATGAATTTATCTTCCGTCAAATTATCATATATACCTTCCTCATAATCGAGGATACAATTTTCTTCAAATATAGAGAATTGGCGGACGTCGAACCTTTTAAGTGTATGATGTGCTCGATTACCACCAGCATTAAAATATTGTAATTGTGTTGTTGTGCAAAAGTAGAGAAAAATAGGATGGGTTATATTGCTGGATCGGCCCAGATAAATAAACCATCTTGGTTTTATTTCGCCTTCTTTTGGATATGGGAAGTCATTCCAGCGAATAACGTCACCAACTTTTAGACGCAATTCTCCAAACCTTTTTGGGTCAAATATACTTCTTCCGGGAAAGTGAGCGCTGATTCAGATTTCTTCAAAACATCATCTGAAAATTCTAAAGAAAAATCGATAAAAGCATTTTTTTCTTTATTCCATGTTTTTACCCAAGCCAATATAGTTTCATGGCTAACATCGCTCATTAATTTAGATGTAACATAATTCTGCGCATAAATTTCAATTAACTCATTCATTAATTTGATTTCTCGCGAACTGAAGTAGTCCAGATTTGGTTTGTTTTTAGGAGTAATAATATAATTATTATCTTCTGCTTGCTTAAATTCAAATAGTTCAGACCAATTATTTTCTGTGCGCTTGCTATATATTTCTACTGGCACGGGTCCTTTTTCCATTGCCCTGTATTTCAAATTCAATGGTGTTTTCCCATATTTCTTTAAATATCCAAATTCGAATAGCGCGAGGTATTTATAGAGAAACGTTTGATAAAGGTAATGCTTTGTTTTTTTGTAATGTTCTGCTGCAAAGAAGCAGATAGCGCTTTCGATTTTTTCTTTTTGATAAGGAATCATGGATAATAACCAGTTTGGTTGATAATTATTATATTGGCTTTTATACCCAATTAAGCCTCATAAAAACGAGATATTCTATGGTTGCGGCTCTATTATGCGGATTTTCCTTTATTCGTCAACAAGAAAGGAAGAAAGGTTGATAGTATAATTTACTTAAGTTCAATTATATTAATCACTTAATTATATTATTTTTTTGAGAATTGTTCTGCCCAAATCATTTTCTAAGCCGCGGATTGTGAGCGTTGCGACCAAGATGACCGGTTGGCATTCTGGAAGGAACGCTGCTTTGGTTTTCTTCCGGTTTGCGCCGGGCGGGTAAATGATCTTCTTCTCTTTTCCGATTTCATAGCAACCGCCTTTTTCTTAGATGAACCAGTCTTTATTTCGGAAGTCAATCCAGCAACGTTATGATATTGTAGTTTTTCTCCGAGTATTCTTTTCAGAGAATGCGCGAGAGCCAGGTCGTCTCCGGTCACAAAGGTAAAAGCGTCACCGGTCTTCGAGGCG
>Ga0209407_1001581_pt1 | contig 23405 bp, 20 predicted proteins | sample AD_JPNHG3_MetaG_FD_184410 | JGI IMG/M metagenome (GOLD analysis project Ga0209407, IMG submission 184410) | Active sludge microbial communities of municipal wastewater-treating anaerobic digesters from Japan - AD_JPNHG3_MetaG (SPAdes) (version 2) | ecosystem: Engineered > Bioreactor > Anaerobic... | reverse complement strand
GTTTGAAAAAGATATTCCGTTTGAAAAAAATAGCATTGCAGTTGATGCCGCTTGTAGTCGCAATCCTTGAATCACAGAATATCAGTGAATAGACCTTGTTAGTGGAGAAACGATTTTTCATACCAAGCTTTGAGAATGAACCAACAATATTTGAGAATTTCTTGCTCTTGTTCACTGATTAAGTTATTTAAAAAAAAACAATTCAGATAAGGCGATTTATTCAGATTCCAAACGAGCTATCAAGCGAGTTTCAGAATGAAAATGTAAGACAAATCTCAAAAAAACACCAGATAATGCCAAAATTTTTGATTTAATAAAAAGAGCAGAGGATTGGTTGGCGAAAAATAAATTTGATACAAAAATACTTAAACGAGATACGGAAGAACGATGAGAAATTCCAGCAGATTTTGGTAGAAAGTAGGAGAGATTATTGGTTTGAATTTTTTTTTGATAACCGTATACATTTGAATGTTTTATATTGTATTCAAAATGTTATGATAAATCCAAACTGTATATTTTGTAAGATAATTTGATGAGAAATTCCTGGCGTGAAAATACGAGAAAACGACGATTTTGTAGCTATATTAGATTCTTTTCCAAATCGTAGAGGTATGACTTTAGTTTTGAGTAAAGACCATTACGGCTCTGATATGTTCCAGTTAGATGACGATTTTTTGGCTAAATATATGAAAGCTACAAAAGAAGTTGTTTCCATACTAAAAAAATGATTGGGAGTGGAGAGAGTTTGAATGGTTATTGAATGATTAGAAGTAAATCATGCTCATATAAAATTATATCCATTTTATGATTGAATGTGATTTCAAATAGGAGTATGAAGCTGACCACAAGAATCTCTGGAAAATTTGAATAAAGTTGCCGAAGAAATAAAATGAAAAAATAACTAAAAATAACATATTTATTCTGAAAACATTTTCTATTAGTGTTGTGTATTTGTATGAAAACTATTTATTTTTTTTGTTTTTTGTTGGATGAAAGTTGTTCGCTATTCTTTTTCAAATATGAAAGTAGTAGATAAGTAAACCAGTATATGGCTCATATTATAATGTATAAAAATCCTGTACTTATCAAAGCTGTTTGCCATGGTGCAGAACATCAATTGCAATTGAGCATCGCCTGAATGTTTATAATTGTATTAATTGTTCATACAATTAAAATTGTTCCTAATCCAATAAAAAGTAACTTTTTGTTCATTTTTTTTTTGAAAAATAAATTTTAAAATTGATATCGATGAGTTTGATAAAGATTGTTTTATATTTTTCAAGATTAAAATTATAAAACAGTAATATTCTTTTAATAAGTTGAGAGTAGCAATTATTTTCTGTTGAAAACTTTAATTATAATATTAAATATAAAACTATATCTTTTATTTCAAAAAAGACTTGAATGCTTTTGATTTGAGATTTGCATATAAATTCGCGTGTTAAAGATAGAATTATAGAAGAGTTGAGAGCCTTTATTTCCAATAGTTCTGAAACAAACATTATTTTCTTAGGAGATTATGTTTATCATTTCTCTTATGATAGATGAGCATTATTATCTCTTTATACTTTGTTTCTAGAGCTGTTTTCTCAATGAAAAAATGTCTATATACTGTCTGGAAATCATGACTGGCTTGGAAGTACTTTTGTGTTTGAAGAAGCTAAAATGACATATGAGATGATTACGAGAAATATCTCCTCAGATCACAAATGATGAAAAATTGAATTCATCACAAGTCCCAAAGTAGAAAACATAGAATGAGAAGATGTTTTATTTTTACCCTATTATTTAAGTGATTGAGTTGTTTCTTCATCACAAAGTAGCACTTCAGTAGACTATACAGAAATTGAAAGTATGATCACAACCCTATCACAATCCAAAAAGAAAAATGAACAAATTAGTGCTCACATAAATCAAGTTTTATTAGATTACATAAAAAAATATCCAAAACTTACTGTCATACACCATTACTATATAGAATGAGTTAATTTCCCATGACAAAGGAGTAGGTTTTATTTTAATGATATTGCCTTGTCTCATCTATTTTGTGATTTAGAAAATATAAAGATGATTTCTGGACATCTACATCAAGGTTTTGTGTATAAAAATTATTTATGTACTGGTAGTGTTCGAAGTACATCCCCATTGGAAGTAAATCAAACTAAGGCATTATTTCAATACTCTCCAAACTCAGTTAAATGAAAAATGATTTTTATTAATCCTTATCTTTTGATAGATGGCTCAAATATTAAAAACGATGATGGTTCACTATTTTCATTAAATGGAGGGCTTGATATAAAAAAATTGAGTGAAGGCTTTTTAGATCAGTTTATCTTTGATGTAATAGAACAAAATAAGCAAAATTATCTTTGATCAGAGTTCCGAAAAATAGATTTTGATGAAAATGTTAATTTAAATAAAAAAGATATCTCTATCTCTTTAAAGGTAGACAACATAAATTATGATAAGGTTTTTGAATATATAGATGAAGATTTGTACAAAAAATTAAAAGATTTTAAACTAAAAAAGCATTTAGTAGTATCAAAAGATTTGTCTGATAAGTTGGATATAGATTGAAGAAACTTATCTCAATGATTTTCTGATCGAAAAAACTTGTTAAAAGATTATTTAAAAGCAAAGTATCCAGAAGATAATGAAAAGTATTTAGATTTTTTGAGAAAAGAGAAGATTCTGTAAAGTTTGTAAAGTGTTTGAACCCTCTTAATAAGGGGGTAGGGGGATTTTGTGTTAAGTGAAGGTTTTTTATCTAATTCCCCTTACTTACGGAGTTTTCCGTAACAAGTAAGGGGGACTTATCAATTTTATTAACTTCGTAATACAGCGAGACAGACAGGTTCATAAAGTTTATAAAATTTGGGGATAAAGTTCCTCCCTTGGGGGAGGCTGCTATCCTGCACCGTAGTCTTACGGTGCGGGATAGGTGGGGGTTTTATCCCCAACAACCCCCAACTATCCCGTAGTACTACGGGAAACAACTTCCCCCAAGGGAAGAATATCTTCAGTCTTAATGTTTGTAAAATATATATTACTTAACTTTTAACTTTATAAACTTGCAACTTTTAACTAAACAAAGGAATGTCAAGCCGTATTTTTTGACAAAACAATATGTTTTGAGTATAATTTACTTGTAATTTATTTCTTTTCATAAAAATATGGCAACAAATGATGAAATTATTCTTCATAATAAGCATGGTTTTGATGGAGAAAAGTATATAGAAATGCAAAAAAACCAAATATTAGATAGATTGGCAAATTTTTCTTGAAAACTTTATTTGGAGGTTTGATGAAAGTTTTTAAGAGATCCACATGCATCTAGAGTATTGCCATGATTTTTGATAGATAGTAAACAGACAATTTTTTATGATTTAAGAGATAAAATAGAAGTATTGTATTGTGTAAATGCAGAAGATATTATTTCAAATAGAAAGTTTTCAGATAAAGATTTAGATTTTTCTGAATATGTTTCTCGTAATTTAACCGTTATAGAAAGATCTTTATGAACTAAACCTATTATAGTTATCAATAAAATAGATGTAACGGAAATGTTTGATTTGGTGTTAAGCTTTGAACGTAAATTTCAAAAAAAACAATATAGAGTTTTTGAAAGATACAAAATATCATCTTATCCTTACAATGTGAAAGAAATTTTGAGCGACAACGGATTTGGTTCAGATGATCATATTCCTACAAAGAAAAACCTAGTCTTAGTGACTGGAGCAGGACATGATAGTTGAAAACTGTCTACATGTCTATGACAAATTTATTTAGATAATGAAATAGATATCAAGTCTGGTTATGCAAAGTTTGAACTTTTTCCGTTGAAAAATAAAGGGCTGGATCATCCAGTAAACTTAGCTTACGAATCAGCAATAAAAAATTCCTGAAACAAGCTTGTTTTGGATACTTTCCACAAAAAAGAGTACTGACAAGATTCTGTAGTAAATCAAAAAGATTTAGATGCTTTCGAAGCTACGATGGATATTATTAGAAATATAGCAAATCACAAAAATTATATGATAAAATATAAATCACCTACAGACATGGTAATAAATACCACATCTTTTTGTATAACAGATGAAGAAAGTGTAAAAAAAGCTTCTTTAGAAGAAATTGAAAGAAGAAAATCAGCAGAATAAAATAATAAATATAGATTTTGTACAAATGAAGACTAGTTTATTAAACTAGTCTTTTTGATTTTTTTTGAAAAAGGTTTTAATTGGTAAATTTTCCTCTTCAAATCCAACCAAAAGCAATAAAAAGTTAACAAATTATCCAATGAAAAATAGGAATTTCCGTAAAATTTTATCATAAAATGATCTTGATTTTTTTAGTAAATACTCTATGCTCGAAATCAAGATTGACCTTTGTTTATTACATCTTTTTGGCTGTCACTACAAGGGAAAGTCATTTTTATATTCTATTATGAATTTACATGAAACAAACAGTAGTGTTGGGAGCACTTTTAACTTCCATTATATTCCTTTGAGGATGTACAATTAATTCAACCCTTTCTCCAGTAGACAGTGACTCTGAAGAAATTCTCCGACAATCTGATCCAGGAGAAACTGTAATGAGCCCACAAGCGACCTTTGTTGCCTGCCAAAATGAGATGGAAAAAGAAATTTTTACTGATCCTACTATATCAACTCTCAGAGAGCATTACGATCAGATATTACAAAGTCCTGAAAATCAAACTGAAGATGAACATAAGTTTTTAGGGTATTACTTTGATCTTATAAACGAAGAAGCAGAATATTATACTCTTTCTCTTGTAGAATCTTATCTTGATACTACTGTTACTACAGAATGGTTTCATGTAGACAAACAAACAGGTAATATTTGTCGTTATGATGTTGCTATGGATACTTGTAGTGACATTGAAACTACAGAGGCATATAAAGAGTTCTTCGTTCAGAACTGTGGTGATCTTTCAAAATCTGATGCCCCTGCAGGGAACAATCTTCATGGTGGAGAGTATTTTTAAGAAAATGTTGAATAAAATATAATAGCATTAGTGAAAATTGTTGTTTTTCTGTGTTTTAAACAGTTATTTGGAGTTTTGTACTTCACAATGCGACATATGACTATTCTGTCACACTTTAGAGTTAAAAATAAACTAAAAAACAGTAGACTATACAATTGATCTACTGTTTTTTTATGTCAAAATATTTTTAAACTTTATCTAAACTGCGCCTTGAGCATTATGTAATAGAGGATTGTAGTAATTAAACAATAATTCAATAATTCAGCTTGTTGATAATTTTTCTGTTCTTATTCATATAGAAGCTAATCAATCTGTTAACAGATTACATCTACTATCTAACATGCTTCTTCATTTTTGGAATCCTCTATATCTTTCTACAATTTTTTCTGTATTATCTTTTGCATTTAATGCATCTAATAATTTAGTAAACCAAGATTTTTTTATACTTGCTTCATCTTTTTCTCATATATAATAAGGAACAACTATATAGAACGATTTTTCATAAATTAATCATTGTTTGTTATCTATATTTTCCAAAAACTGATAATAAGATTCTCATGTTTTTTTCAGTGTTGGATTAACGATATCTTTTAAATTCTTTTTTATATAAGTAAGATAACCAGATAAATCTAAATAATTATTACGAACTATAATTTGTATTGGAAAACCTAATCAGTTTAGGAATTTTTTATATTGTTCCAAGACTATTTGTTGATCTTCAAAGTTTTTCAAATCCAAATTTATTCATTCTACCTTTAATATAGATCTCAATCATCAGTCTTTTAAAATGACTACATCATTTTTAATTTCTGAAATTGGCATCATAGTTTCAGTATTAAACTGAGCCTGAGGCTTTTGATTTTGTTTATTGATTTTATTTCATATATCGAATATTTTCATGATTAATTATTATTTTCTAAAGTCATGGTGCTAGGCGCATTGGATTGAGCTGGGTTTAGAGAAGATGCATTATTTACGGGTGGTATATCATTCTCAGGATTTGCGCTATTTGATTGGATCCAGAATATCATACTTACTATAAATCGGGATAGTCACATTATTATAATTGCGATAGCAACTCATTTTAACACCTGTTTTGCTTTTGTGATACCAGCTTCATCTTTTAGGAAGAATATCATATAAAAGGCATATATTACCATTACTAATGCGATAAAACTTACAAAAGATAACATTAAGTTCACAATCATTTTTGCATAATATACTGCTTTACTTGTTCATCATCAATAATCATACCAACTTTGATTACTTAATTTAAATAAATCAAGAAGCCTATTTAAAACACTATTAGTTTGTGTTACATTATCATATTTCATAATTTGTCATATTTCTGTTTCATAATTACCTGATGATATTTCATTCTCATTGGTCATATATTCATAAGGAAAATCATAGTTGGCACCAACATAAAGTCACATTGTAATAAGTGTTGTTGTGAATAATATTAATAATAATTTAAGCTTTTTCATTATAAATTTTTTAAATAAAAACTAAAGGTTTTATTGGGCTGTTATGTTTTGGATAACTCGGAATATAAGACTAATTATAAATCGACTTAATCATATACCTCATAAAGCAATTGCAGCATTTTTGATTCATTTCATTCATTTTTTATATTTTGTATCATCTCATGCAGCTGTTACCATCATAAAGCCATGAACTAAGATATACACTAATGCAACAAGCGACAATAATCATAATGCTCGATTTATAATTCTTTTTACTATTCCCAGTGTCCTTTCAAGTGCAGTGCTATGTTTAGTGATTTCACTGTCACTATCCACTATTCATTCCACTCTATAAATTCAATCATCAGAATGAACAACATGAAATGCTCATTCTCTAAGTGGGTTGGCAATAGTACTGTTCCCAACATTTGTATCTATTGTAGCCTCAATATTTGTATTTAAAATAGTACTTGTATTTCACAAATCTAGCTGTCAAAATGTATTATTTAATAATAAAATGCTACTTGTAAGGAATAAAGTACTTAATATATAACATATACCTTTTTTCATTTGTGTAAATTTTTAGTTAAAATTTCGTGAATTGATAGGAATATATTATATATTCCACATCTTTCTCTTAAATTTTATTGAAAAAAAAATATTTTGCAAATTTTCTTCTTGAAAATAATAACATATTTATTATATATATAATATTTATGTAAATATATTTGACTTTTTCTTTTTTTATACCCTAATTTTATGAAAATGAAAAGAAATACATTTATTTTGTTTAGTATTTATTTGTTTGTTCTTCAGGCTATTTTTGTTTGATTGTTGCGATGAGATTACAAATTTTTTTGTTTGGCTGGGATAAATACATTTTTTATTTCAATTATAGGATATTTTACTAGAAATACAGATAATTTACAAAAAGATTTTTCGAGAATAGAAGAAAATCAAGTTTTTTCTGAAAAAGTTCATTATATACAAAAAAAATCTCATAATAAAAAAACAGTACATCATTTTTGGTTTTTCATTGTTGCTGTTTTGTGTGGATTTTTTGCTTGGTTTTGGATGCCAACTATGGATGTATTTTTACAAATATTTCTTGCGACATTAGTTTCATTTTTTGTTTTTGCTATATTTTGTTCATTATTCAAATTCAAACCTTTCAGAGTATGGGAATCTAAGTTGTTTTTTGTGGTATTGTTTTTATCTTTATTGTGATATGTTTTATGATATTTTAAGATAGATGTTTTAGATTTCAATAAGTCCGCAAATTTAGATGTATCTTGAGATGTTATATCATCTTGATATATAGCAAATTCTTTTGTGTCTGTGGATGCTGATTTAAATGAAAATGAAATAAGTCCTATTGTTGAAGTAGAGGAGACTTCAGACTTAGATTTGGCAAAGAATGCTACTTTTGATGATGTTATAAAGTATTTATTGGATAAAAATACTATTACTTTGTCCACAGATAAATCCATAAAATTCAATTATATTTCAAACAATCACAAAGACTATCCTTATTATAGGACAGCTTATTGATTAAGAATGATAGGTAAAAATATTAACCCATCTAAATCATTGCTTTGTGAGACTTATGTTGTGATGCAATGATTAGTAGAAAATTGGAATGTTCCATCTTATTCTGATATTAAACAAGCGTACTGGAATTACGCCAAAAATAATGATAAACTTCCATCTTGTTCATATTGAAAATTTCTTACTTTAGCAGACATAAAGTAGTTAGAAAGTTTGTAAAGTTCATAAAGTTCGTAAAGTTCATAAAGTTTGTAAAGTTCGTAAAGTTCATAATTTAGTAATAACTTTACAAACTTGTTACTTGCAACTTTATAAACTTGTTACTTGCAACTTTATAAACTTGTTACTTGCAACTTTACAAACTTTCAACTTTCAACTATATTATATATGTTTTTTGCTTTTTTGGTTTATTTTATTGAGTCAATATTACCAATATTTTGAATATATTTTTTTTAATATTATAATTATGTATGAATTATTTAGCAAACTAATACATAAATTATAAATGAAAAACACAATTAAATTTATTGGTAATATATTCAAAAAAAAGACAATAAAAATGTTTTTATGAGTTCTCATATTGCTTGGAGTTTCAAGTATGTTTTTGGCAAATAATAACGTTATTGCCCAGGGGATTGAGGCAAGTGAAACTACTAATCAAACAGAAGAAGATAAATATAAAGATATGACCGAAGTAAATGAAGTATTTACCTATATTTCCAATGCTGTATATGCACTTTTATGGCCGGTTTTATTTATTGCTTGAATTGCTTTAGATAATAGACTGGTATATTGATCCTTCTTACACTTGGATGCTAGTTTGCGATCTTTATGGAATATAATGAAAAATTTTGCAAACTTTGCTTTATGATTTATGGTACTTTTTGCTATAGTAAGGAATATTTTTGCTGGACCTTTTGGATCAGATAAACAAAAACGATGACCAATTTCGGTAATTAAAAAAACCTTAATTGCATGAGTTTTAATTCAAGCAAGTCGGTTTATTGTTGCAGCAGTTATAGATTTATCAACAATACTTACTTATTCAATTGGATGATTACCTATTACGGTTACACAGAGTAACCCTCAGCAAAGTGATCAACCAATTCTGTGAGTAAAAGCTGTTGTAAGTACAAAATGATCAGGTTGAAATAATAAAATGAGTTTACAACATTACAATACTTATTGAGATGTAAACTTTTCTCCGTGTTATACTACAAAAAAAGTCCCTGGCTTAACTGGTTTATATATTGTTTGAAGAAAACAAATTTCGATCAATTCTGGACAGGAATTTATTTCTGGTTATTGTACATTATGAGGGTGGCCATATCGTTATGAAGAAAATGATGATTATATAAGCTTTTCAACATGAACTAATGAAGCATATTTGGCTGGTTTAAAAGAGTATTTCCAATCGTGAGTAAATGACACAGGTCACTTTCTTTGATTGCTTAATGATTGTAAAATAATACCTACCGATTTTAATAGAATGCCACAACAGTGTAGAAGCGACTATTGAATGGTAAAAAAAGATGATCCGTTTTTTGATAATATTTCTGAAGACAATAATATAAAATATACATTTACGAATATTTTAGAAAAATCTAAATGATTCGTGTGACCGTTTATTACGATATACAGTTCTTTATTAAATTTTTCAGACTTAGCAGAACCGGCACCATGATATAGTGTTGTTTGAGATTTCTTGGATCTAATTATAAAATTGTTTTTTGCGATTGTGTTATTTGTTCCTTTGTTTGTCTTGGCTATTGTCTTGATAGTTAGAATTTGAATATTATGGATTGTAATTGCGGCATCTCCGGTTTTAGCATTACTTGCTGTTTTCAAGGATGAATTGAAATTAAAATGAGGAGATAAGTGAATTATGGCCTATTTGGATTGAGCACAGATTGTGAAACTCGTTTTTGCACCAGTGTTCATAGTTTTTGCTATTAGTATGTCTATGATATTTTTATCAGCATTAAATCCTAAAGATATATCTAAAGATGCATGATTAGGTGATGAGCAATTTGAAACACTGTGAATAACAAAAAATGAAAAAAGTTTTTCTTTCTTATGATTGATGGAAATAGAATTGGATATGGAAAGAGTTAATAAGTGAATGGATATGTTGTCGTGGTTTATCACCATGTTTTTTGCAACATGAATTATGCGATTTTTCTTATTCTTTGCGATCAGAATGACAAAGATATGAGATACTATATGAAAATGATTCCAAGAAAGTGCTCAAAATTTGGTGAAAAATCTTCCTATGATACCTATTGGTTGAGGTGTGGGAATTACTGCAGCTAAAGAATGATTAGAAAAATTAAGATCAGCTGTGCCTGACAGATTACATAGAGAACAAACAGAACAACTTAAAGAAAGATTCCCTTGGTTATATCAATGAGCTATGGACGCAAGTAGAGGTGCAAGTTGATTTGATGGTATTTCTAAGGATAAATTAAATACAATTATAAATGATATAAAAAGTTGAGGAATAGAAAGTGCTCTTAGCAAACATAGATCCACTCTTGAAACAGCGGGGATTACTTCAACAGTATTATTGCTAGATGCATATAACAACCATATTGTTGAAAACATGAAAGAGTTTGAGAAGGATCTTATGAAACAAGTTAGTGAAGAAAATGGAATTCGTACATATAGTAATGAAAATTTAAAGATTGAGACTGTAAAACAATTCCTTGAATCTGAGAGTTGACAGAATTTACTTAAAGATACTGAAAAGATTTGAATCAATGTTGAAACACATGAGGGTACTAGTTTTGTGGTCAATAAGTGAAGTATTTTAGCACCTAAATATGAATTGTTAACTAAACAAGAGTATGAGGAGGAGTACTGAAAATTGGATGAAAAAAAACTAAAGGAAAAGTTCGAAGAACAACTTAAAGACGATAAAAAACCTGATGATAAAAATGATGATGATTGGACACAAGAGAAAAATGCTTGGGTAAATACACAAATTGAGATAGCACAAAAAAGATCAGGAAATAAAACTACCAAATCAGATGAAACTAAATCATCAGATGAGACCAAATCATCAGATGAAACTACTGAGCAACAATAATTTAATTTAATATGACTGTAATGAAATTAATCCAAAAATTGATAGCACAAATGTTTACTAAAAAGAGCATTAAGATATGGTCGGTGTTTTTGATTTTTGGATTGTTCTTTGTTTCACAAACTTATGCAGCTAATGAGCTATTGGATGAAACTACCAAATATATGCAAATAATCATGTCATTATTATCTTGGGTATGGATAGTTCTTGCAAATTTAGCTGGAGCTTTAATGACAAACAATATTTTATATTGATCGTTCTTACATTTGGATGCTAGTTTGTGGGCATTATGGAATATAATGAAGAACTTTGCAAATTTTGCTTTATGATTTTTTGTATTGTTTGCCATAGTCAGAAATATTGTTTCTAGTCCTTCTAGTAAAGATGCTGGAGAACGGAAACCTATAAAAGTAATCCAAAAAACCTTAATAGCTGGAGTGTTGATCCAATCTAGTTGGTTTTTGATGTGAGCTCTTGTGGATTTGTCTACAATTATGACTTCAGCTATTGGATCTTTCCCATCTCAATTTATTGTATGAAATTCAGAGTTTAGATGAGCAACCGAAAATCTAGCTGGAATGCTGGCTAAAAATAATAAAATTGTATTTAAACCTTGAGCTGATGGTGATGATCTAGTAGATTTTGAGACTAATACAGGTAATATACAAGATGAAGACGATATAAAAGCTATGTTAGATACTATTTTACCGGATCATAATTCGGTTTCGGGTCCTTTAATGTTTTTATGAATTTCTGTGTTCTGATTTAATGAACATGAAGCATTTTGAACTGCAGGTGATCATAATAGTGCTATTACGGATTGGTGAGATTTATTCTTATCAATATGACTATCTGGGGCTATATTAGTCTTTTTTACGGTTATGATGTTTTTTATCTTTTTGTTTAATCTGTTTAGATTAATTATATTATGGATTATTATTCCACTCTTGCCTATAATAATTTTATTAAAAGTGTTTAAATTAGCTGATAAGTTATGAGGATCATGAAAGGGATTAGACTTATGAAAACTTATGGATATAAAAACAATATTGAAACTTATATTCAAACCAGTTCTTTTAGTATGAGCTTTAAGTTTGATTTTAGTGGTTTTGGTACTTATTAAAAACATTATAGCAGGAAACAAAGAACATAATATACAGTTTGAAGATCAATGAAATATACAAATTATAAGTCAAAAAGAATGAAGCTCTGAATTATACACTTCTACGATGAAGTCTGATTGAATGTTTGATTTTAGTATGACTGGAGTAAAAGATACATTTGCTGATATTATTGTTTATTTGTTTGGGTTGTTTTTGATATTTTTATTGGTGAAATTTTCTTTAAAATTGGATACATGAATATCATTTATAGATAATGCTTTAAATAAAACTTTTGAATCTCTTGAAAATACTTTAAAAACATTGCCGATTGTTCCGGTATGATGATGAGCAGTTTGAATTTCTGCTATTCAAGAGGCCTTTAGCTCTGGTAATGTGAGTGGCATGATGACAAGAGCGGTATGAATAGATATTGCAAAACAAACAGATGCAATTAATAGGATATTGGGATTAGAAGGTTCATTTGACAGTTTACATGATGGTATGAGTAGAGATGATTTTATTAGTAGAGCAGCAGAGATAGCAAATCAACTTGGTTATAATAGAAATACTTTAGTAAACAACCAACAATTTATGTCAAAATTTGATAGTTGGAATAAATATAATACTAAGTATAATAGACAGGCAATTGGAATAGATGATATTCTAAAGAAAATGAAAGGAGTTGATGAATCTTCAAGTGAGCCAACACAGTCACCAACACCGTCACCAACACAGTCACCAACGCCAACACAGCCAGCACCAACAAAATAGCTCTTCAAATAATAAAAAACAATTAAGGCATACTTGAGTTGTTTCAAAAAACGGTTTATAAAACCGTTTTTTACTATAAAATATTTTTTCTTGCATATAAAAAAAGTATCTGTATAATAAATAATGTTAATTGTTGTTTTTTATATATAAATATTTTTATTATGAAAAAAGTATTTTTATGACTATTGGCTTTCCTTTTTGTTGGGTCTGTATTTGCCTATACTCCTACTGCCAATGATGTTTCTAATTTAAATAATCTAAAATTTCAACTTAGTTGATTGATAGAAAATAATAATATTAATTTACGAGATTTTTATAATCAATTAAGAATATTACAAGAAGACTATTCCAAAGATGCTAGACTAAACTATATGCTTGGAAATCTAAAAGATCATCTATATCACAATTTTTTCGCACAAAAAACACATGCAAAAATTACTTCTCAATCTGGCAAACAAGAATTTTTAGATCAATATTTGAGTGGTATCTCTGATGATATTCAAAACTCATTACATAACTGTACTGGTTGGTACAACACTTTGGATGATATTAGTTTTGCATACGATTTTCCTACGGCTTTGACTATAGCTACTTGGTACAGAGAATCTACTTGTGCTTATCATTTACCAAGTAATAAAAATGGACCATTCCAAATTATATCCAAAGATTATTGAACATGAGAGATTACTCAAAATAAATTTATAGAAACTGTTGTAGATTTTATCGAATTTACTAAGGGTAAATTTAGTAGATATTCATGATTGACTGGTAAGTTGACCTATACAGAATTTGATATTGCTTGAATAAATAATTTTGCTGGTCTTTATAATGGTTGAGTGAAATCTTGAGATTTGATTATGCCCAATGCTCCAAAATATTTATATGATTGATATAGTGATGCATTTTCTGGAGCTAAAAAATATGGTATTTTCCCACAATTTCTAAAAGTATTAGAGCGAGAGCTAAGCCAGTAGTAAGTTTGTCAAGTTTGTAAAGTTATAAAGTTTATAAAGTTCATAAACTTTCAACTTTATAAACTTGCAACTTATAATTTTCAACTTCTTTGTTTTTCAATTGTAAATTGATTTTATATCAATAGACTCATCAATTGATAAATTTTTTAGTTAAAATTCAAAAAATATGTCAAAACAAAAAGAAATAGATATGACACAATATTCCAATGAAATTGTGTTTCAGTGAGTAAGTACTCACAATCTCAAAAAGATTGACTTAGTTTTACCAAAAAACAAGGTGATCGTAGTAACTTGAGTTTCTGGTAGTGGAAAATCATCTTTTGCTTTTGACACAGTTTATAAAGAGTGACAATTTCGTTATATAGAGTCTTTGTCTAGTTATTTGAGACAATTTTTTAACTTATGAACAAGGCCAGAAATCGAGCATTGTACCGGGCTTTCTCCGGCAATAGCCATTGAGCAAAATAAAAAAGCTTGAAATAGCAGAAGTACAGTTGGAACTTTGACAGAAATTGATGATTATATGAGATTGCTTTTTGCTAAATTGTGAGATTCTTATTGTTATTCCTGTGGTAAAATAATAAAACCTAGTTCGGTAGATTCTATTATTAGCGATATTAAAAATAATTATATAAATAAAAGAATATTTTTATTGCAAGAAGTTTGAGAAATCAAAGATTTGGAACTTTTGATCAAATTTGTCAAAAAAAACAGAAATAAAGTAGAAAAATGAGTTGGATTTACTAGATATTTGTTAATTTGAGATGATAAGGATCCAGTAGAATATTTTTATTTAGAAGATCCAAATGTACCAAAAGATTATTTCCCTTTGAAAATATATGGTATATACGATCGTATTACCATAGAGTGAGATAAGATTGATAGATTAAAGGAAGATGTAATTAAAATTTTGTGAGAAACTAAAAAGTTTTGAGTTTATGTGGATCAGAATGAGGATTGAAAGATAACTACTAAAAATAGTAAATTAGTGAAGTGGTTTACAGATAAAATGTATTGTCCTGATTGTGATGTTATTTATCCAGAATTTACGACTCAACATTTTTCTTCCAATAGACAAGAGTGAGCTTGTCCAGAATGTCATGGAATAGGGGAGGTTTTACAAGTAGATTTAGATAAAGTTATTGACCCATATAGTTCATACTCCAATGCTATTTTACCTTGGAGAGATAGTACATTTGGACAAGTTGTTTTAGGGAAATTAGCTGAAAAATACTCCATGGATACAGAAAAGTTGCGAAAAGATTTACCGGAGCGGTTTCAACATGTAGTAATATATTGAGATGAGGAAGTGATCAGAGTACAAACTTGATGAAAGTATTCTAGTGTAAAATATCAGTGAATTGAAAATATTTTAAAAGATCAGTATATCAAAGGATTGCTTACTGTCGATTTTCAAGCAATGTTAGGTATGAAATCTTGTCCAGTTTGTGATTGAAAAAAGCTTAGAATAGAGAGTTTGAATGTATTTATAAATTTATGAAAAAATAAATATAATATTGCAGATTTACAGAAGTTTACTTTAGATCATTTATTAGAATTTTTTCAAGAATATGTACAAAAAACAAAAAAACCTAATTTATTGGTAGATAGAATCATAAAACCTCTGATAGATAGACTGGAAACTATTCAAGACTTGTGATTGTGATATATTGATTTGAGCAGGACAATAGATACTTTGTCGTGATGAGAAATTCAAAGACTTAGACTAGCTAAACAGCTTGGGAATAAGCTTACATGAATTATTTATGTTTTAGATGAACCAACGATTTGATTAAGTCAAAGAGAGATCGACAAGACAATTAAAGCTATTAGAAATTTACAAATTATGGGAAACACTGTCATTGTTGTAGAACATAATGAAAGCTTCATTAAGTCGGCTGATCGAGTAATAGAAATTGGACCGTGAGCATGAGATTTTGGAGGGAAGCTTGTATTTAATGGTACTTATGATGATTTTTTGAAATCAGACACTTTGACTGCAAAATATATTACTTGAAAGCTAAAAGTAAAAGCAAACTTTAATCATCGTAAATGAAATAAATTCGTTTCTATCAAAAAAGCAAGCAAACATAATTTAAAAAATATAGATGTGAAAATTAGACTGGGTTGATTTACTGTTATTACATGAGCAAGTTGAGCATGAAAAACTACATTAATGTATTCTACTTTATATAGATTTTTGAATGAAAAACAGAAGTTTGTCCAAGGTTATATCAGACTTCAGCTTTTAAAAAAATGAATGAGTTGGGAAGAAATTATATCTGCTCCAGTGATTCAAAAAGAGCTTTACGATCATTATGAAAATTTAGCTTTACAAGAGTTTTATCAAGATTTGGCTGTAGATACAATTACTGGTCATCAAGAGATAAAAAATACCATATATGTAGATCAAAGTAATATATGAAAAACACCTCGTTCTTGTCCAGCTACTTTTATAGGTACTTTTGATAAAATTAGAACTATTTTTGCTTGAACTACTCAAGCAAAGTATCTTGGTTTTTCTTCATCATATTTTAGTTTTAATTCTGAAAAATGAGCATGTCCAGCTTGTAATGGATATGGTTATAAAAAAGTTGAGTTAAAGTTTTTACCAGATACTTATGTCCCTTGTGATTTGTGTAAGTGAAATAGATACAGGTCAGAAATACTTGAAATTAAGCGAAAGTGAAGAAATATTGCAGAAATTCTAGATATGTATGTTTCTGATGCTTTAGAGTTATTCTCAGAAATAGATATTATTCGTGAAGAATTACAACTTATGTGTGACATTTGATTATGATACTTAAAAATGTGACAAGCTGCTCATACTTTATCAGGATGAGAAAGTCAAAGATTAAAGTTAGTAAAGCATTTATTAAAAACTTATAGTGGCCATACAGTATATTTTCTGGATGAGCCGACAGTTGGATTACATCCACAAGATATAGAAAAATTATTAAAAGTATTAGAAAAGTTTTTGGAAGCTTGAGACACAATACTTATGATAGAACACGATAAAAATATTGTTCAATTCGCAGATGATGTCATTGAATTAGATGATGGAAGAGTAGTTGAGAATCCACTAAGTTCGTAAAGCTTGCCCCGCCAGTATTGCGGGGTTTATAAAGTTGAAAGTTATAAAGTTATTCCCCTTGCTTGTTACGGAGAACTCTGTAAATAAGGTGGATTAAGGGGGTCTGACTCCCAAAAACGATAGGGCAACTTCTTTGTTGGGGAAGTTTTTTGTTTTATAATTTTATTATTTCATCATACATGAAGGCGCGAATTCGAATTCGCGCCTACATTATTTAATCATTTTAACATTTTATCATTTTATCGCGAACACCGTGAGCATTTATCACTTTATCGCGAGCAAATTTCACCCCGTCTGGAAGAGCAAGCTTTCCTATTACTTCAAATAAAACTCAGGTTTATAGTCTCATTTTAATAGATTTAAGTTTTTATTGTCTTGTAAGAAATCTTCTTGTAGAGTTATGTTTTCATAAAATAGTTTAAATTTATGCTCATTTTTAATTAGTTCATTATATTTACTGTCTTGTTTTTGTTGATCGTAAATATTGTTGATCGCAGATAATGTGTTTCACCATAATCATTGGTTATCAACTCATTCTTTTAAGTATTCTTTAAAAAATTCATTAGCTAAATTTATTTTTTCGCTTCATTTTGGAACAACAAAAACTCGTCCTTTTACAGGATATGATAGATTTGTATTGTTAAAAACAGCTATTTCAAGTATGGTTTTATTACCTGTAAAATATTTTTCTAAAATATCAAAGTCTGATAAAAATCAAAACTTCAAATCTCAAAAATTGTAGTACATTAGACATATAGAAGGGAATATGTTACAATTTTCATCTCTTTTTCATATACTTTTGTATAGTTGTTTGAATTTTATATAATCATAACTGTAATCCAAAGATAATTTTTCTACATCCAACATGTTTTTTAGTTCTGCAGTGTTGTTGTTTTCTTTTATTTGTTCTAACTGTAAAAACAATATTTCAAAATAATTTTCAAAAGGACTTTCTCATCTTTCTAGAAATCTTATATCATTTTTTCATATTCACCAAACTATTGGCATAGAATACATTTTGTTTTGTTCTCGTATGGCACTGAAAGTAAGTAAACTCTCCCAATTGCTTCACACATTTACTCATTCTTTTTTTATTGTAATGGTCGGGTCTATGGAATATGGAATTATAGTGTTGTTGTTTACTCATAAAATATCTTTGAAAATTCAATGAAAATATACTTTTGGATTTTCATCTATGCTAATAATTTCTAAATCCATTCCTTTTATCCAATTTGTAGGTAACAAATAAACAATATCTGTTTTTAGACCAGACAGAAGGTCTTTTCTATATTTAGTCATAGATTCAATATATTCAAAATTTATTTTAATTTCTTTGTTATTTAATTCTTGTGCGATCTTATCAAATCCCGTATTTCAGAAAAAACTAGGTAACATTATGGTTAAATCTCCAGTTTTTGCTAAATTTTTTTGGACTTCAGGTTGAACAATTTCATTGGGATCACTCAATAGTTCTTGATATTCTTGAGTAATTTCTTGTTCTTTTTGATTGGTTTCCAACATTTTTTTTGTATTTTTAAACTTTATGTCTCTAAAGCTGTAGAGAGCTAGAGAACTTATAACTATGGAAACTAGTCATAAAATTAGAATTTTTTGAAAATCTTTATTCATTATAATATGGAAAAATAAAATTTTTATAATTTGGGTTTTGATAATTGGAAATAGGTTTTTTGATTAATAAGTTTTGTTTGTATTTTCAATATATGGACATTCAAGTAATATAATAATATGAGTCTACAAAATCAAGATTAGAATTTATTTCAAAATCTAAATAAGGTACGATTTTATTGTTAGCCAGAAGATAGTTTGTCCCAGTAATATAGAAGTGTATTTCTAAAGCTTCCCCTCCGGAAAGAGCTTCTCAAATAGTATTATATGCCGTTCAAGAATTGTTGAATCCATTTTCTGTTGCAGAAAAACCGAATATATTTTGTGTTCAGCCGGAAAAATAAAAATTTGTTCATTCATTTAGAGTTCAATTGAAAAATTCGTTCCCCGTGATATTTGCTATTACATATCCATTTTCATCATTTAATGTGAGAATTCGTTTTAATTGTATTTGGTTTGTATCTGATATTGGATCAAAGTTGTTTGTTATTGTCCCAGAAATGTAATTGTCATCATTAAAAAAGTTTAATATTTGATTTGTTCTAGAATATATGTTTTCTCCGGTGTTTAATACTAGCTTTATTGTTGTAATTTTATTATATTCTATTGTTCAGTTTGTTCATGTGGTTTTTGAGTTTATATCAAAAAACAATCAATTAGCAAAATTTCAAAACTCTCATTCTACTATATCACCTATGTTTCATCATGTTCATAAATTTTCTGTACTTCATTTATATCAATGTCACATGTATTTGCTTGATAATAATCATCTTTCTATAGCAGATATAGCTCAATAATAGCTGTTTTGATAATGGTTTAGATCTTGAAAGTTTTGTTGAAAGTTAAAAAAATGAAAATATATATTTCATAGGATTCAAACACTAGCAATAAGTATTATTATTACAATTAGTAGTAGCATGTTTTATTTAAAGTAGGAAAATTAAAATTTTCCGTATGAGATGTTGAATATATAATCTTTTCTTGGCTAATTTAATTCAATATTGGGTCATCAACATTTTGGACAATAACGATAATTGTGTGGGTATTCAGTATCACATTCTTTACATTTTATGGTAAGTTTTTTTCAACAGTTTATACAACACTTATGTTCTTTAGCATTTATAGTAGAGCATTCTATACATATGGTAGAATTGCTGACACAAGCTTCTCTCCATGGCATTTTATCTTTTTTATATCATATTGGTTTGATAATATGATAAAGTGGTATTCAGATTATTGGAGTAAAAAAGGTCACAAGTAGTATTGCAATGATTTGTAACAAAACACTATTTGTTCTGGCGGAAATATCTTTTGCTACCCAAATAATGCTTATTATCCATAAAAATACAAACAGAACAACAATTGTTGTATAGATGTTTTCAAATCATCCATATTGGTTAATGTCCATTTTGATTTTTTATAATATAAATTATGTTGTTTTTCTTTTTACTAGGCTTAACTTATCTCAGTATTTTTTAATTTGTTCACGAATCATTCAGAGTTGTCATGGATTTTTTAATACCCATGTTAGGTGTATTATTTTGTTTTTACCATCTTTATCATCTTTTATAGAAAAGCCACTTACATCAATTTGCGATTTTGTAAACATTTCCAGTAATTTTATAAAATCAAAGTCTTTGTCCATAACTACAACAGAATTGACTGTGTATGTGTTTTTTGGCTCTCATTCTCGGTGTGCTTCTAATAATTTATTCGGAGAAATTGTCTTTAATGCTCTACACTCTAAATTATGTATTTTTATTCAATCTTTTCAGGTTTTTGCTATAATTTTTTGAGGAAAAGTTGGTCTACATTCAGGACATAAATGATAATTTATCAGCTTATCGTCATCTATTATAACATTTTTGAATTTTTTGTCTTCTACTGGCTTTGCTTTGATGCTGTTTTTTTGATAATAAGATTTGTATTCTTCTGGATATACTCATTTGATGATATCATTGTATATCAGTCTATTGTCTGCAGCTTCAATAAGTTTTTTTTCTAATTCTTTTTTATCATAAAGCTGGTTTATCTTGCTATCTTTTGCGGCTATATTAGGTAAATTAAATTCTTTGAGTCTTTCATTCAATATTTTTGTAGAGCTTTCCAAAATTTTTTCTTGTTGAGTGCTTTTTAAGAATTTAACCAATTTTGCTTTTGCACTTGGAGTTTTTAGAACATCTTGTCGATGTTTGTTTGCCGTATATTGATACCTAAATGTATTTATTTTTACGATATCTCATGTGTTTGGGACATGTGTGATAGGAACAATTTCTCAGTTTACAATTGCGTTTTTAAATCTTAGTCCAATTTCTGTATGTACATAAAATGCAAAATCTAATACAGTACTTCATTTTGGTAGTTCAATAATATCTCACTTTGGTGTATAAAGCAGTGTTTCTTTACTTAAAAGCTCGATATCTAATTTGTTTTTGAATTGATCTTTTTGTTCACTTTCTTTGTATGCATTTACTAATTCCTGTAACTTTTTTACTCGTTCTGCTTGTTTTTGGTTTACTTTGCTCGGTCATTTTGATTCGCTATATGCATAATGAGCTGCTACTCCATATTCAGCAACATCGTCCATTTCTTTTGTTCTGATTTGTATTTCGATAGGGAAATTAAACATTCAAAGTATTGTAGTGTGAATACTCTTGTATCAATTGAATTTTGGAACAGCAATATAGTCTTTAATTTTTTTAATTAAAGGAGTATAGTGTTTGTGAATTATTCCCAGTATCATATAACAATCAGCAACATCTTTTGCGATAACTCTAAATGCCAACAAATCCATTATTGCAGAAATATCTGTAGTTTTGTATCTATATTCCATTTTTTCTCGTATTCTATACGGACTTTTGACTCTTCATTTTACTTCAAAATCACTGATTCATTCTTTTTGTAGTAATTTTGTTATATTAAATATTCATTTTTTAATGTATTTATCAGAGCCAGAGTATCATTTTTTTAGGTAAGAAACTATTGTTTTGAATTCTTCTGGGTATAGTATTTTAAAACATGCATTTTCTAATGCTATTTGATATTGGTATAATCACAATCTTTTTGCTACAGGGGCATAAATTTTCATAGTTTCTAGTGCAATTTTTTCTCTTTTTTTAGGCTCAGGGTGATAGTGCAATGTTTGCATGTTGTGTATACGGTCTGCAAGCTTTACAAAAATAACTCTTAAATCTTTACCCATCGCTAAGAAAGTTTTTTTTATGGTTTCCAAATGTCTATCTTCTCATTTATATCTTATTTTTGAAACTTTTACTAGTCATTCACAAAGTCATGCTACTTCTTCTCAAAACTCTTTTTCAATTTCTTCTTGGGTGAATGTTGTGTCTTCTATAACGTCGTGTAATATACAGGTTTGGATCGATTCTAAGTCTGGTTTTAAGTCCATTAAAATCAATGTTGCTTTGAGTGGATGAGTAACATATGGCTCTCATGATAATCTAAATTGTCATTCGTGTGCCCTTTTAGCTAAATTGTAAGCTTTTAATATTCAGTTTTTGGAGTTTTCAGGTAGATATTTTTGTGCTTTTGAAATAATTTCTTGTACCAAAACATCTAGATCTTCGTTTGGATCTACTTTGTAATCTAGAAAACCATCTAATTGATTTATATCCAAAATTTTTAATTTGAACTAAAAAACATAACAAACATGTATCCTTAATAAAAAATAACTAAATTCATTCCATTTTCAATAAGAAAGTTAGTGAAGTTCTTAAAGTTTATAAAGTTCGTAAAGTTCGTAAAGTTCGTAAAGTTCATAAAGTTTATAAAGTTCATAAAGTTTATAAAGTTCATAAAGTATTAATAATTTTATAAACTTGTAACTTGCAACTTTACAAACTTTCAACTTGTAACTTTATAACTTGCAACTTTACAAACTTTCAACTTGTAACTTGCAACTTTATAGCAATCCTCCCTTTTCTATCTGTTTCAATAACTCTTTACTCATTTTGCTATCTTTTTGTTCTATAACTTGTTTTTTTTCTTCGATTCTAGATTTTTTAATCATTACATCTATCGGATTTTCTTTTTCAAAATTGACCTGAAATTTTTTTGGACTATCATACATTTTATTTCTGATCATTTTAGCTATATATTCTAACAATCACATTTCTGATACTTTAAAAAATGCTATCACAATAAAAATTGCTAATACAGGTATGGCAAATACGACACCTGCAGCAGTAGAGCCAGATTGAGAAGCTGTTTTAAAGATAGTTAGAGCTAGTCATACTCAAACAGCTAACAAAAAAAGCTGAACTATTGTAACAGAAACTGGTCACAAGTTTAATGTCATTCATGCTAATAGTCATTTTTTTATATTCTTTGGAAAGGTAACTTTCATGCGGTAGTTAATTAATTTATAAATCATAACTAACTATATTATAATCAAGAAAATATATTTTGCAAATTTTTCGAGGTGTTTTGTTATTAAGTTAGAAAGTTCATAAAGTTCATAAAGTTCATCAAGTTTGTAAAGTTCATAAAGTTCATAAAGTTTGTAAAGTTCATCAAGTTTGTAAAGTATTCATAACTTTATAAACTTGTAACTTTATAACTTGTAACTTTATAAACTTGCAACTTGTTACTTGTAACTTTATAAACTTGCAACTTGTTACTTGTAACTTTATAACTTGTAACTTTACAAACTTGCAACTTGTAACTTTATAACTTGTAACTTTCAACCGCCTTACAGCTCAATATCACTATCGTCT
>Ga0209407_1001572_pt1 | contig 23489 bp, 18 predicted proteins | sample AD_JPNHG3_MetaG_FD_184410 | JGI IMG/M metagenome (GOLD analysis project Ga0209407, IMG submission 184410) | Active sludge microbial communities of municipal wastewater-treating anaerobic digesters from Japan - AD_JPNHG3_MetaG (SPAdes) (version 2) | ecosystem: Engineered > Bioreactor > Anaerobic... | reverse complement strand
GTCTCGGCTCTGTTGTGACTTGCCCTCAGACGCGGATCAGTTACAATCGGAACTGGACATCCATCGGCACCGATGCGTTGTGACTTGCCCTCAGACGCGGATCAGTTACAATCCCGCTATGGACCGCACGTGACGGCCCCCTGTTGTGACTTGCCCTCAGACGCGGATCAGTTACAATGGATACGGGATTTCATAGACGACCGTGGGCGTTGTGACTTGCCCTCAGACGCGGATCAGTTACAATTCCGTGGATGTATCCCCACCTGCCGGCGGGTTGTGACTTGCCCTCAGACGCGGATCAGTTACAATCCCACCGCCCGCGTCACGAGGCACCCACTGTTGTGACTTGCCCTCAGACGCGGATCAGTTACAATGCCTTGTCTGCAAGCCTTTGCTGCGCAAGGGCTTGCAGACAAGTCGCATCAGAATAATTCGAGTTGGCGCGGGGCGCGAGGAGCGGGTTTTCGCATTTTCCCCCAGAAGGTTTCCATGCGCGCAAATTGCTTGTCCGTGAGGGTGATGAGGCGAACCTCCCCGTCCGGGGGCAAGAAACTGCCGATCCGATTGTAATGGACATCGGCGTTTTCCTCGCTGGCACAATGCCGGACATATACCGAGTATTGTAGCATCGTGAAGCCGTCCTGCAAGAGACGCTTGCGGAAATCCGTGTAGGCTTTCCGCGCCTTTGGGGTATCGGTCGGCAAGTCGAACATAGCGAAGATCCACACAGCTCGGTACCCACTGAGAGTCATAGCTCGGGCAACTCCAGTTGCTGTTGCTCGCCCGCAAGACACCGCTGAAGGGAGGCCATCGTGCGGTGCAAACCCACCATCAGGGGGCTCGTGCACCCGGCGATGACCACCGTCTCGTAGAGCACTTCGAGCAGTCGCGCCTTGAGGCCCTGATTGAGATCGTCCGGCACGCCATCGTCTTCCACGATTTCTTTGACCTTGGCGTCCACATATCCGCGAAAAGGCTCGAGCAGATCGTCCGCCAAGCAGAAGGCGTTGTAGCGGTTGCGATGATGAATCCCGAGGCAGGGCAGCAGCCCGGCAGAACACAGGGCACGCGCCACAGCGGCACGCATGACGGTGTAGCCATAGTTGAGCAGATTGTTGGGCGGCTTGCCGTCGACGTCGCGACGGAACTGGACGTGCTGTAAATAGGCGGCCCAATACTTGCGGCTGGCCTGGGCCTCGATGTTCTGCGGGTCGCCGGAGCGGACACGCTGACGTAGGGCCATCAGGACAGGGTAGACCTCGCTGTCAGGCCCGACCACGCGGGCCTGGTGCTTGATCTTCGCCTGCACCAGTTGCTTCCAGAGACGCTTCTTGACCGGCTCCTTGGCCTCGATTTGCTGGCGGAAGCGTTCGGTCTGGGCGCTATGGCTCTCCAGAGGCAGTAGCAGGCCCGCCGGATGGTGGTTCCCGCCGCACAGTACGATCGCGGCGCCTGCGTCAAGCAGACGGGTCAGTGCCGCGTGCGTATAGCTGGTCCCGACGTGATCCACCAGCAGGATGCCGATGTCCTCGCAGGGAATCTGAGACTGAACGGTCCCGTTCTGCTTGATAATGAGCTGGTCATACTTGACCGATAAATACGTCCCTGCCGACGATATCTCGACAATCCGCTTGATCACCGCCACGACCTCTCTCGATGTTGCCGCCGCGATAGCTTGACTTCTTTCTATCGGCAGATCCGAGAGGTCACTTCAGGAGCGACTAATCGCGCATCAGAACTTTGCAGTCTCCCAACGGGCCAACCCAAACCTTCACAGGAGGCCTGGTCTCCGACTCCCCGAGTTGCTGCAATTGCGCCGGCGACAATGGGATATCTGCGCGAACCGCAGCTTCCTCGGTCTTCTTGCTTCTTCCCGCGTCCCAGTGGGGTGTGAAGTGGATGGTTCCGGTACTATCGATCTTGAACACGACGTAGTAGTCGAGCGTTCTTGTCGTGCGATCACGCATTCGCACCATTTCGCCAATGGAAAGCGACATGACGAAACGGCCTTCACACGTGTCGCGACGATCGACGGCGGAACATGAATCCAATCCGGAGTTCTTCGATGGCCTGACCCTTTGTGCTGCCTCAAAATTCGTGACGACCTTGCCGACCCACCTGCCCTTTGCGTTCTCGCGGATTTCGATATGATGGTTGTTTTGCGGCTCGTAAAGGCGGACAGCCTGGGGGTGTTCATCATATGTCAACCGGCCCATCCGGTCGTCCCATCTCTTTCTTCTGATCGCCACGACCGACGGGGCCCGCAGGAGCGTGGTCCGCCGAACCGGCACGCCGCTTCGGAGAGAGATCCCCTTGTTCGTCACCAACTCTTTGATCTGTTTGGACGTAAAACGGTCGGGGTCCAGGCCGTTGTCGCGGAGGCATTGTCTGAGTTCCTCGCGGAACCAGCGGTCGCGGACAACGCCCGATTTCTCAGGCTTGACGTCTTCCAGTGCCAGCATTCGCCGGCGTATGGCCCGCCGGGCTGCTTCGCCGGGCGCGCTCTCCAAGTGGCGACGCAGCTCGTCCCATTGTGTGGGTACGCGTAGGTGTTTCGGCGTCAATTCGATCACAGACTTCTTGATGGTTGCGTATCGGCTCAGGCGACCCTCGCCATCGAGGACCGGGCCATACATGGTATCGTTGTGGAGTGAACCTGTTATCTTGCGTTGCGCAGGCCGATGCGCGACGACCAACCGGCCAAATTCCTCCATGACCTGGACGCGGAATGTATCCTTATCCCCCCAAGGGGGAAGCAAGCGTTCCCGGTCCGGCATGGCCACTCCTTCACTCTTGGCCAGTTCGCTGGCCTCGACGGCGTGGGCCAGTTCCTGCAGGCGTTCGGGCCCGCTGAGGGCAACGACGAGCGCATCCATCGCATGCTCGCGATGGTCGCCTCGGTTCTTCATCCCGGCGCTCGCGTACAGCCCCCAGTGACGGCGCAGCCAGGGCGTATAGCGCCCCTTTGTGGTGTACACGTGCCGAGTTCCGCTAATCGCACCGCCGTACAGCGCCTCCCGAAGCCAGTCGGCAACCTGGCGAGAAGCATAGGCAGTGTCTGTCAGTTGGGATTCGCTGAACCCTGTGATGTCGGGGACGTCCTTGTGAAGGTTGTCCCATTTCACCGGGTTGCTTTTCTTGAGATGTTGCAGGCGCTGCTCCAGCTTGGCGAACGCCTCCGCGGAAAGCCATTCTTTGGGCGTTCTATTGGCTTTGCCACGATTGCATCGCGTGTGACACAAAACGAGATTGTTCAGCCCACTACCGCCTCCGCGACTCTCCGGAATGATGTGATCGAGTTCCACTTCGACGCCTTCGGCTGCGGCCTTCTCTGTGATTGTGTTATTCCCGTTCCCACAATAAGCACATTGCTGGCCCTGCTCCTGGCACAGAAGAACCCGTTTGACGGCTTTCTCTCGCTGAGTCGGCGTCAGTCCACCGAGCCCGAACTGCTCGATGATCTCGTTCCGTCTCTTCTCCCGTGCGCGATTTGCCGCCAACTGCTCGTTTCGCACCTTCGCGGGCATCTTCGCATCGCGCGCCAACTCGATGATGACCCGATCGGGCCTCCCGAACTTCCGCAGATAGGCCTGCACGTGGCGGCGCACTTCGTGAATCGCCTTGCGAACCACCGGATTGCTCAGCATCTGGGGGGCCGGTGGAAGAAGGTCAGGGTGCTTCTCTCGGAAGCGTCGGATAGCGCCGCTGGGGCGTGTTCCGCCGAACCCATATCGCTCTCGTTGTTCCGGCGTGGCACCATTGTCAGCATCTTCGGCGAATCGTTTGCGCGCTTCGCTTACGGTCGCCCCTTCGGCGCGCATGTAGGGCAGCAGATTCAAAATCGCCCGGCGCGAGAGCTTCAGGCGAACATTCGGGTTTGGGCGATCGTGCCACGCGCGGATGAGTCGCTTGGTCTGCTCCTCGTCAAATCCCCACCAATCGCGGCAACCTCTCTCGAAGCGCTCAGCGTGTGGCTGCCGCTTGGGGTCGAGCTTGAGAATCGCCTGGTTGATGGACTCTCGCTGCGTCTGCGTCAAGGCTTGCCACGCGGATAGCCCTACCGCGTTGCAGACCACTTCGCGGTAAAACCAGTCCGTGTTAAGCGCGCGCTTCGGGTCTGCATCAAGACTCAACGCGTATTGGGTCTTGGCCATTCCCCGATGGAGACCTAACGCTTTGCGAACCGTGGAGGCGCTGGCCGTCTTCTGGCTGCGCAACGCAGCAATTACTGCCTGGCGCTCGTCGTCACGCAGCGCTCGCTTGCTCTGCCCGGGTGGAATGATCTTGATATTGTTGACTGTCTCCAGGACCAGGAACTCCTGTGCGTGCATATCGGCTCGTGGGCATCCCAGGTCCGTCGGTTCGAGGTCGCATCGCCCAAGCACACCTGTATCCCAGTCCGTACTCCGCTGGCCGAACAGGATGCCTCTGCACCGCCACGTGTCATCGCCAGTAGGATCGTCAAGTTGTCGGCGACGTTCCTCCGTCAGCTGGTGGGCAAGCTCGCCGTCGAAAGATCGCTGCTTGTTCCACAGGGCAAGGAACTCCTCGCGGACCAGGTCGCGATCCGCACAGAATTCGTACACCGGCTCCCCGGCGGCGTTCGTTCGGTTGCGAATCGGTAGACGCGCCTGCTTCCCCTTATATCCCACGGCCTTGCCGCGTTCGCAATACAGCGTTGCCATCAACTCACCAAACGTGCCCACATCTCGTTGTCGCATCATCTGCCGCGTATGATCGATGGCTTCCTTAACTTTTCCCGCATCCTGATCGTCTTCTTCCACATCGAAACCATATGCGCCCCGTCGTTGGGCTAGGTGCAACAGGATGCGCCCGAATTCAGATGTGCTCAAGGCGCGATGAAGGCCCTCGGCGCGGAGTATCCATGGATTCAGTTGAATCCATTCCTTGTAGGCAATCTCATCGGCCGGCATCCATCCGTTTTCCCGCAACCACGCACGCATCTGGTGCTTGCGCTGTGCCCGACGAGCTGTGTTCTTGCGCTGACTGCGGTACGCTCGTCTCAGTTGGTTCTTCGGCGCCCCCCTCTTGGTGTCGGATTCCTCTACTCCTGCTGGGAACACGCTGACCCCCATCCTGACGGCATGCTGATCCGTATCAACCCACGCTGAACCGACGGAATTGGTGCCAATGTCAAGGCCCAAGATCTTCATGTCGCTCTTCCTCTCATTTTCTAGAGAATCGTCGCTTTTCGGCTTGACAACCTGCCGCATACAGGCCATCATAGCAGCATTGTAACTGATCCGCGTCTGCGTGTTTTTCACAACAAGACGAAAGATTCGCAGGCACCAGCCTTCGGGCGACCCGCCGTAGCGCGTGTAACCCACGTCCTGCGGCTCTTTTTTTCTGAGGCGTCCTCGCGGAGTCTCATTTCGGCAGAACCACCGAAACTCCATTGTGCATATTGTCGGATTCGGTTGGGCGCGCCAAGAAAAAAGAGAAGGCACCCACAGGGGACGAATCCACACTTCCACGCATCCACGCACCAACAGGCCACGCATTTTACGCATTTACGCTCCCACGCTCGCGAGCGACGAGCGAAGCCTGCCCCTTCGGCATGGCTCAGGGCAAGCTCCGAGCGGAGTCGAGGGGGAGCGACGGGCGACGGTCTGCGGCGGGTGGCTGTCAAGTTGGCGTGCGGCCAGGTGGCGGCCCTGCCGGATTTGGCATCTGTAACAGGCGGATGCGGGATGTTCTCGGGCTTGAACGCGATTCATGCAATATATAACAGCTTGTTTTACAAGTACTTATGATGCAAGGATCAAATGGAGGGCCGTCCGGCGGGGCCATTGGTATATTTTTTGCACGCTACTTGGCATTTACGCTGCAACTATGGCCTGAAAACGTTTATGACGCATGCGAATTAAGGAGGCACGCAATTATGGCAGTGAAAGAATTGGCGTTCAACGCTGAGGCAAGAGCGAGCCTGCTGGCCGGGGTGGAGAAGCTGGCCAAGGCGGTTAAGGCGACGCTGGGCCCTCGCGGCCGGAACGCGGTGCTCGACAAGAGCTGGGGCGGCCCGAACGTGACGAAGGACGGCGTGACCGTCGCCGAGGAGATCGAGCTGAGCAACAAGGCCGAGAACCTCGGTGCCAAGCTCGTAAAGGAAGCCGCCAGCAAGACTTCCAAGATCGCCGGCGACGGGACGACCACTGCGACGGTGCTGACCGAGGCCCTTTTCAAAGAGGCGTACAAGAACCTGGCGGCCGGGGCCGACGCGATGGCTCTCAAACGCGGCATGGAAGAGGGCGTAAAGGCTGCCGTCGACAAGCTCAAGACGCTGGCCAGGCCGGTGGACATCAGCAAGACCGACGACATCGTCAACATCGCCGCTGTTTCGGCCAATAACGACCGTGAGATCGGCAAGATCATGGCCGACGCCTTCCAGCGGGTGGGCAAAGATGGCGTGATCACCGTAGAAAGTGGGAAGGGTTTTGAGACAACGGTTGAGTTCGTCGAGGGTATGCAGTTTGATCGCGGGTACATGTCGCCGCACTTTGTGACCAATCCCGACAAGATGGTCTGCGAGCTGGAGAAACCCTACATCCTGGTCCATGAGGAGAAGATCGGCAGCATCGCCAAGCTCATTCCGCTGCTGGAGAAGATCTCCCAGACCAAGCGTCCGCTGCTGGTGATCGCCGAGGACGTCGAGAGCGAGGTCCTGGCGACGCTCGTGGTGAACAAGCTGAAGGGCGTTCTGAAGGTGGCGGCGGTAAAGGCCCCCGGCTACGGTGACCGCCGCAAAGCCATGCTCCAGGACATCGCGGTCCTGACCGGGGCCGAGGCCATCTTCAAGGACCTGGGCATTGAACTGGACAATGTCAGCCTCTCGCAACTCGGCCAGGCCAAGAAGGTTACGATCGACAACGACAACACGATCATCGTCGAAGGGGCCGGCACACAGGAGGCAATCAACGGCCGCATCAAGCAGATCAAGGACGAAATCGAAATCACTACCAGCGACTACGACCGTGAGAAGCTCCAGGAGCGGCTCGCCAAACTCACCGGCGGCGTCGCCCAGATCAACGTCGGCGCGGCCACCGAGGCCGAAATGAAGGAGAAGAAGGCCCGCATCGAGGACGCACTGCATGCCACGCGTGCGGCCATCGAAGAAGGCATCGTCCCCGGCGGCGGCGTGGCTCTGATCCGCTGCATCGACGCGGTGACCAGCCTGAAGCTCAAGGGCGACGAGAAGACCGGCGCCGAGATCCTCGCCAAGGCCTTGCGTATGCCGTGCTACTACATTGCGGACAATGCGGGCGCCACACCCAACCTCGTGGTCAACAAGGTCGCCGAGGGCAAGGACGGGTTCGGGTACAACGCCGACACCGACACGTACGAGGACCTCGTCAAGGCGGGCGTCATTGACCCGGCCAAGGTCACGCGGATCGCGCTGCAGAACGCCGTGAGCATTGCCGGCCTGTTGCTGACGACCGATTGCCTGGTCACCGAGAAACCCAAGGACAAGGACGCGACGCCGGCCGGCGGCCGTCCCGGGATGGGCGGAATGGGTGACATGGACGACATGATGTAACCGGCACCCGGAGCATCAACCCACAGGCACAGCGTCAAAGGAGTGATACGAATGATCGACAGACGTCTGAACCAAACAACATTGATGCGTCTGACCGCGTTGGGGCTGGTCCTGGCGGTCCTCGTCGGCGGCTGCGACAAGGATTTGCGTCTGAGCCGGTCGAAGGGCAAAGTCCTGACCGACGATGAGCGCATGGAGTGGTGGCGCGAGGCTCGGTTCGGCCTCTTTGTGCATTGGGGCCTGTACGCGGTCCCGGCGGGAACCTACCAGGGCAAACGCATCGACGGAATCGGCGAATGGATCATGAACAGCGCCCGGATCCCGGTCGAGGAATACGAGACGTTCGCTGGGCGCTTCAATCCCATCGGTTTCGATGCCGACGAGTGGGTGCGTCTGGCCAAGAACGCCGGCATGAAATACATCGTGATCACGAGCAAGCACCACGACGGCTTCTGCCTGTGGGACTCGAAGGTGACGGACTACGACGTGATGGACGCGACGCCGTTCAAGCGGGACCTCCTCGCAGAGCTGGCGAAGGCGTGCAAGAAGCACGGGATCAAGCTGTGCTTCTACTACTCGATCATGGACTGGCACCACCCCGACGCCCAGGCGCCGTTCTTCCCGAACTACAACGACACAAGCCGCTCCAATCCGAACTTCGACCGGTACGTCGAGACCTACATGAAGCCGCAACTGGCGGAGCTGCTGGCCAAGTACGGCCCGCTCGGCGTGCTGTGGTTTGACGGCGAGTGGATCAAAGACTGGACCGAGCCCCAGGGCAAGGCTCTGTACGCCTGGCTGCGTGAGCTGCAACCGGACCTGATTATCAACAATCGGGTGGGCAAGGGCCGCCAGGGGATGGAAGGTCTGACCAAGAGCGACGGCGCGTATGCCGGCGACTTCGGGACACCCGAGCAGCAGGTTCCGGCGACCGGGCTTCCCGGGGTGGACTGGGAAACCTGCATGACCATGAACGACACGTGGGGCTTCAAGTCCTACGATGAGAACTGGAAGTCGGCCGCCGAACTGATCCGCACGCTGGTGGAGACCGCCAGCAAAGGCGGCAACTTCCTGCTCAACGTCGGCCCGACGCCGGAAGGCCTGATCCCCCAGGCCAGCGTCGAGCGCCTCGAAGCGATGGGCCGGTGGATGGCGGTCAACGGAGAGAGCATCTACGGCACCACCGCCAGCCCCATCGGCAAGCCCGACTGGGGATACTGCACGGCCAAGGGCCGGAAGCTCTACCTCCACGTGACCGAATGGCCCGCCGACGGAACGCTGTCGGTGAAGCTGCCGAACGCGGGCGCGGCCAAGGCCCACTTGTTGGCGGACCCGAAGAAGAAACCGCTGCCCGTGGCGTGCACGGATGACCAGGTCACGGTCACGCTGCCGGGCACGGCGCCCGACCCGGTCGTCAGTGTCGTCGTATTGACGGTCAACACCAAGTAAAACCACTGCAACGTAGAAACACTTGTTGGTGAAGGAGTAACTGGATATGAAGCTCAGACCATTGGATGACAGAGTGGTGATCAAGCCGTTGGAGGCCCAGGACAAAACCGCGGGGGGTATCTTCCTGCCCGATACCGCCAAAGAGAAACCCCAGATCGGCAAAGTCGTGTGGACGGGCCCGGGCAAGATGCAGGATGACGGCAAGCGCGCCCCCATGTCGGTCAAGAAGAACGACGAAGTCATCTACGGCAAGTACATGGGCAACGACATCGAGATCGACGGGCAGAAGTACGTGATCCTGCGTGAGAGCGATCTATTGGGCATCGTCGAGAAATAGTACGGAACGGACAGGAGCAGCGCCTCCCGGCCCGCCGGGAGGAACAGACCAATAGAGGAAGACAAACCATGGCAAAACAACTGATGTTTGACGACGCCGCACGGGCCGAGCTGCGCGACGGCTTGAAAGAGCTGGCCGCCGCCGTCAAGGTGACACTCGGACCGACCGGCCGAAACGTCGTACTGCACAAGAGTTGGGGCTCGCCCAAGGTGACCAAAGACGGGGTCTCGGTCAGCAAGGAGATCGAGTTACCCCAGCCGTTCAAGAACATGGGCGCCAAGATGGTCAACGAGGTGGCCAGCAAGACCTCCGACGTGGTCGGCGACGGGACCACCACGTCGATCGTCCTGGCGGAGGCCATCTACCTGGAAGGGCTCAAGCACGTGACCGCCGGTGCCAATCCGATGGCGCTCTATCGCGGGATCAACAAGGCCACCGCGGTCGCCAGCAAATTCATCAAGGATGTCAGTGTGCCGGTCAAGGGCCACGCCGACATCGCCAAGGTCGCGACGATCAGTGCCAACAACGACGCGGAGGTGGGAGAGATTCTCGCCAAAGCCCTCGACGCGGTCGGCAAAGAAGGCGTGATCGAGGTCGAGGAAGGCAAAGGCATGGAGAACGAACTGACCGTGGTCGAAGGCATGCAGTTCGACCGCGGGTACATCTCACCCTACTTCATGACCAACGCCGACACGCTCGAAGCGGTTCTGGAGGACGCCTACATCCTCCTGCACGAGAAGAAGATTTCCAGTGTCCGCGATTTCATCCCGCTGCTGGAGAAGATCGCGCACATGGGCAAGCCGTTGCTGGTCATCAGCGAAGAGGTCGAGGGCGAGGCGCTGGCGGCACTGGTCATCAACCGGCTGCAAGGGGTCCTGAAGGTCTGTGCGGTCAAGGCGCCCGGGTTCGGCGACCGCCGCAAGGCGATGCTCCAGGACATCGCCGTGGTGACCGGCGGGCAGGTCATCAGCGAAGATCTCGGACTCAAGCTCGAGAACGTCGAAATCAGCCAGCTCGGCCAGGCCAAACGGATCGTGGTCACCAAAGACAACACGACGATCATCGAAGGCGCCGGCAAGAAAAAGGATATCCAGGCCCGCTGCGATCAGATTCGGGCTCAGATTGAGAAGACCACCAGCGACTACGACCGCGAGAAGCTCCAGGAGCGTCTGGCCAAACTCACCGGTGGTGTCGCCGTCATCAAAGCGGGTGCGGCCACCGAGACCGAGATGAAGGAGCGCAAGGATCTGCTCGACGATGCGCTGCACGCGACGCGAGCGGCCACGGCGGAAGGCATCGTCGCCGGCGGCGGCGTCACCTTCCTGAAGGCCATCAAGGAGGTCGAGAAAGCCAAGGCCAAAGCCAAGGGCGATGAGAAAACAGGCTTCGACATCGTGATCCACGCCCTCAAGGCGCCCACGGCCCAGATCGTCGACAACGCCGGCGAGCATGGCGACGTGGTGGTGGCTCAGTTGCTTGAGAAGCTGGAGAAAGACAAGAACATCGGCTACGATGCCAACACAGGTGAGTTTGTCGATATGATGAAGGCCGGGATCGTCGATCCGGCCAAGGTCGCGCGAACGGCGCTGGAGATGGCCGCGTCCGTGGCCGGTCTGATGCTGACCACCAACGTCCTGGTCACCGAACTCAAGGATGAGGACGCCGAACCGGTTGCCGGTTCCGTTCGATAATCAACTGTTTGCGAGCGGTTGGCCGCAGAGGGCGCAGAGATGCCAAGCACGAAACTCGAAATCCGAAATCCGAAACAAACCCAAAGCACGAAATCCAAGTGACGGAAACGAGGCGCCCCGGGCGCGACACTGTTTGGGGTTTCGGGTTTTGATCCTTCGTGCTTGTTTCGGAATTCGTTACTCGAATTTCGGATTTGCTGTGCGTTCTCTGGGTCCTCTGTGGCTGACTGTCTTTCAGTGCTTATGGCCAAACGCGACTACTACACCGTCCTGGGCGTCGAGAAGAACGCCTCGGCCGACGAGATCAAACGTGCCTACCGTCGGCTGGCGATCAAGTATCACCCGGACAAGAACCCGGGCGACAAGGAAGCCGAGGCGAAGTTCAAGGAGTGCGCCGAGGCCTACGAGGTCCTCAGCGACGCGGAGAAGCGCAAGCAGTACGACCAGTTCGGTCACGAAGGGCTCCGCGGGGCGAGCATGCACGACTTCTCGCGCATGAACGTCGAGGACATCTTCAGCATGTTCGGGTTCGAGGACTTCTTCGGCGGGATGTTCGGCGGTCCCGGGGGGCGCCGCCGGGCCAGTCGCCGCGGCGGCCCGACGCGCGGATACGACCTGGAGACGGGCGTAGAGCTGACACTGAACGAGATCGCACATGGAGCGGAGAAGACCATCGAGTTCACGCGACAGGACCGCTGCCCGGAATGCGATGGGACCGGGGCCGCGCGGGGCAGCCAGCCGAGCCGATGCCCGGTATGTGGCGGCTCCGGGCAGGTCGCCAAAGGCGGCGGCTTCTTTCAGATGGTCTCAACCTGTCCGCAGTGTCAGGGCTCCGGGCAGGTCATCACCAAGCCCTGCCCGAAGTGCCAGGGCAGCGGGCACGTGCCGCGCAAGCGCACCGTCACCATCAAGATTCCGGCGGGCGTGCACGAGGGCCAGGGTATCCGGGTCGCGGGCGAGGGCGAGCCCGGCCAGGGCGGCGGTCCACACGGGGACCTGTACTGCTACGTCCGCATCAAACCCCACGAGTTCCTGGAGCGGGACGGCAACAACCTGATCGCGGTCGTGCCCATCAGCATGACCCAGGCGGCGCTGGGCGCGACGATCGACGTGCCCAGCCTCGACGGGACCAAGCAGCTCAAGATCCCGCCGGGGACCCAGTACGGCAGCCTCTTTCGCATCCGCGGACAGGGACTTCCCGACATGCGTTCCGGACGCATGGGCGATCAACTGGTCCAGGTCACGGTCGAGACGCCGGCCCACTTGAACGCCCGCCAGGAAGAACTGTTGCGCGAGTTCGCCAAGACGGAGAACATCGACGTGTCCCCCAAGTCACAGGGTTTCTTTGAAAAACTCAAGCGACATTTCGGGAACCACGGATGAAAGACAAGAAAGCCAAACCCAGCGACGAGAACGCCAGGACGACGACGGAAGAGCTCGAAGCGGCGCGCAAGCAACTGGAACAGACCCAGGCCGAACGCGACGAACTGTTCGGCAAGCTGCAGCGCGTCAGTGCCGACTACGCCAATTATCAGAAGCGCATGAGCCGGCAGGTGGCCGAATCGATCGCCTATGAGAAAGAGCGTCTGCTCAAGACACTGCTGCCGATCCTGGACAACTTCGAGCATACGCTCGAGAAGTCGAAGGCCGCCGAGAGCATCGACGTCGTTCTTCAGGGCGTCCGGATCGTCTACGACCAGATGCTCGACATCCTCCGCTCCCATGGCGTCGAGGTCACCCAGGCACTCGGCGAACCGTTCGACCCGAGCATCCATGAAGCGGTCTTGCGGAGGGAAGACCCGGAGCGTCCGGACAACACGATTCTGGAGGAATTTCAGAAGGGTTACAGGCTCAACGGGCGCGTCATCCGGCCCAGCAAAGTCATCGTCAACAAGCTGGGGTGCACGGAGGCTCCGGCGCAGGAGGCACCATCCGGGCAGGCAACGGAAGAGCCGGATTCCGAGGCCCCTCGGGAGGCCACCAACGATTCAGAAAGCACCGACACGGAGTAGTGACCATGCCAACGTACGAATACGCATGTGAACGTTGCGGACACGAGTTTGAGGCATTCCAGAGCATCACGGCCAAGCCCCTTCGCAAATGCCCCGAGTGCCAGAGGCCGGCGCTGCGAAGGCTGTTGGGCACCGGCGCGGGAATCCTGTTCAAAGGTTCGGGGTTTTACCAGACCGACTATCGCAGCGACAGCTACAAGAAGGCCGCCGAGAAGGAGACCGGGGGAACTGCCGTCAAGAGCAGCGACAAGCAGGAGACCAAGGCCGAAACCAAGACCGTTTCGACGGCGGCGACCAGCACAAAGATCGGCCAGAAGAAGTCCGCCTGACATGTGGCCTTCCGATCACCGCTCCTGCCGAGGTGCCGGACAGCCGGGGGGAATCTCTGTGCAGCAGACCATCACACGAGTCTGCCGTGCAAGCTGGCTTGTTGTCAGCCTCTTGCTGATCAGTTGTGGTTCCTGCGCTGAGACCGCCGGCCTTGCCGGCAAGAACCGCAAAGGATGTGCGCAGAGTCCCCCTGCTCCCGTCATCTTCGTCGAGTATGTGGTGACACCTCACGACGTCGTCGCGCGGATGCTCGAACTGGCGCGCGTGGGACCTGAGGATATCGTCTACGATCTGGGCTGCGGCGACGGTCGGATCCTCGTGGCGGCCGCGAAGAACTACGGCTGCCGGGCGGTCGGATTCGACCTGGACCGCCTGCGCGTGGCGGAGGCGCGGGCCAGCGCCGCCGGCGAAGGGCTGTCCGATCGCATCCGCATCGAGCAGAAGGACGTTCTGAAAGTGGACCTGCGTGCGGCCACGGTGGTGACCACTTATCTGAGCCCGGAGCTGAACCGCCGGCTCATACCGCAACTGGAGCAGCTGCCGCCGGGAGCCCGCATCGTTTCACACAACTTCGGGATCGGGGACTTCCTACCCGATCAGACGGTCCGCATGACCAGCCGGGAAGACCACGAAGAGCATCTGATCCATCTCTGGACCTGCCCTCTCAAGAAGACCGAATAGCGGCCGAATCTCTGACTTCCGCTTCACGGACGCATCAGTAGGCCGGGGTCGTCCGCGCCCGGCGAGCCATCCGCCAGGCTGCTGGCCTGCCAGCCTTCCTTCAGTGACCATGCCGCCGGATCGGGGTCCGTCACGTCCACCATCGTCAGGGAGAAACCTCCGCCATCGGTGGCTTCGTACCAGTTGTCCGCATAGGCGAAACGGTGAATGACCGTTCCGACGGCGTCGACCAGTTCGATCGTCTCACCGCCATTGGCCAGTTTGCCGGCATATTGCCCCGCGATGGGCAGTCCCGGCCCGTACCGGGCCTCGAAGGCGCTGATGTCATCGACCACCAGACAGTGCGCCCCCGGCGCCAGCTCGAAGTCCGAGAACACGAAGTCGATTCCATCCGTGAAGCGGGCCAGATGGAGGTTGATTGTCTCGTCGGCAATGTTGGTCAGCTCCACATACTCGGCGCCGGGATCCGCGTCGTCGCCGGTATCCCTCGCATGGTACATGATCTCGCTGATACGCAGACCCTCGGCCACCGGGCCGACCGCAAACGTCGCATCATGCACGGCGCTCCAGACGCCGCCCTGCAGGGCGCGGGCCCGGATGCGGGCCGACTTCGTGAGCACGACAGGGCCGGTATACGCGATCGCGCTTGCGCTGACCGCACCGCCCGACAGACGCGGGTCAGTGCCGTCGAGGGTGTAATAGACCGCACCGGCAGGCGCCGTCATCACGAGGCCGAAGCCGCGGTCGACCGCCCCCCCGTGCTCGTTGAATGCCGGCGCTTCGACGCTCGGATACCAGCCTTTGGCCTTGAACTGCCCCAGAACGATGTCCGTGCGCTTCGGAAGGTAGTCGTTCAGCAGGAAACGCACCTGGGGGAGCCAGTCGTCATCCTTCGTGCGCGGCTTGGCGACCTTCGCATCGCCCCAGCGCGCGGACTCGGCGATAATCGCCAGGTCGATGGTGTTCTTGCGGGCGGTCAGCAGACGCGTCGCGGCCGCAGGCGTCATAACCCCGTCGTTGAAGAAGTGCTTGTAGACGTGGTCGGCGAACCGCATCCGGTACTCCGGGTGCGCGGTAAGCTGCTGATGCAGCCATTGCGGATTGAAGTACTGCGCCTGCTGGCCGGCGCTGTAAGGGCCCGTGCGGTTCTCGTTGACGTTGAACATCGTGTGCTCGCAGTCGTGCCGGAAGAACTTGAAACCGTCGGGATTCGTGCGGTTGTAAATGGCGTAGAAATTGTTCGGCCGGCTGTTCTGAAGGAAGCTTGAAATCGGTGCATCGAGATCGCCGACGTAGAACGTGCAGATCATGTAGTCGATGAGATTGTCCACGTCAACGAGCCGCTCCCACACCGGGTTCGGCGTGCCGTCGGGATTCAGCCCCTGGACCTGATAGTATGCCGCATCCGTGCCGAAACCTTTGGCGGCCAGCTGCCAAAGGCGATTGTACGCATCCAGATTGCCGTCGGTGGCGTGGATCGTGTAGGGCCGTCCCGGGCCGGCATCGACCTTGGCCACGTCGTAGTCCCCTGCTTCGCCCCCGAAATACGAAGCCGCGTAGCGGGCCTCGGAACGCTCCTGCGTCTGGTAGATGCCCCAGTACTGCCCGTTGAGGTACAGGTGGTAGTATCGACTCCTGGTGTACGGCTGCCCCGTCGCCCCCTGCAAGTCGCGGCTGAACACGTCGCGCAGCAGACTGTTCTTGCTGCCGTTGTCGTCGCCCATGCTGCCCTTGAAGGCCCAGGAGTAGTTCTGCTCGGCCCGCAGGTCCACCTTCTCGAATTCATCGACGCCTTCGTCCTCGAACAGCGGGTACTTGAGCCTGGACGCACCGTACTCGGCCCGGAAGAACAGGCGAAACCCGTGCTTGGCGTTGTCACCCTGCCGACCATAGCCGCCGCGAATTCGCAGACCCGCATCGATCTGGAACCCCTCGGTCCCATCCGGATAGATCAACTCGACAGAGACCGGCCGCTCCCACGCGATGCCGTCCTGCAAGGCATTGACATAGATCCCCGTGCTCGGATTGAACAGGTTGGCCAGGGGCGTCACCAGCGAGATCGAAGGCAGTGACAGCAGCGCATCATCGACCAGGTCCTTGTACCTGGGGTCGTTGACCACCTCGGGGTCCATGCCGTAGTCGATGACCTGCCCGCCGCCCATGCCGCCCCCCGGAAACCAGCCACCCCCGCCGGATGACACCGTGGGAGAAGGCCAGCCCGACCCCGGGCTCTGGCCGCTCGGCGACTGAACCACCACATCCGCAACGAAGATGTAGGTCTGCGTGCCGATCGGCGAAGGCTTCCATCCATCTCTCCTGGCGACGGCCCGCAGGCAGGTGGTCCGGCGAATCTCGATCGGCCCCCTGTAAATCAGACCCGAAAGGGCGCGTCCTCCGGGCTGCCCCGGATTCTCCGCATCCAGCGTATAATAGATCGTCGTCTCCGGCGTCGGCGTGCTCAGGGTGACGGTGAAAGGCTCATCGTAGAAGCCGCGCCGGTGGCTGAATTCGACCGGCTTGACGAGTCCCTCGTAGGCTCCTTCGTTCCGGGCGCCGGGCGTCGGTTCGGCGAAGAACCGCCACTGCTCCGGGTTGTCGGGGTATCGACCGTACGACAGGTCCATCACCAGCGCCGGAAAGCTCACGCTGTCGATGACAGTCGCGCCGTCGGCGGCAAACAGGCCGACGTACTCGCCGTCGGCATCGAGCTTGAAACTCGCATGCAGCCCGTCGTCGGCCGTGTCGCCATCGGCCCAAATCACCGCGTATCCGTGCGCCGGAACGGTCGTCAAGGCCGGCACACCCGCGGGCACCTGCCACATCGCCGGTTCGTTCGGATCATCGGTCAGGTACATGCCCGCCAGATCGACCGGCGTATCCCCATAGTTGTAGATCTCGATCCAGTCGTCGTACTGGCCCTGGGGGTCCTGGCCCGCCGCCCCGTTGGACGCCACAATCTCGTTGATCGCCAGGGAAACGCCTTCCTGCGCGGCCAGACGGCTTGCACCCGCCAGGGCCACACACACCGCCGCCCCCATCACGGCCAGGATCGACGATCGGAACATGCTCAATCTCCTTTGCCTGTCTCAGATTTGCAGCGGCCAAGTCAGCATGGGCACAGAACATGCCCGCCGCGGACCCACACACTGAAGGTAGCCCGCCCCGGCGGGCTGGTTACACGCGGAAGCAGACAATTCCTGAGACATTCCGGCGCACACGCTATCGGGCCGCAGTGGGTGTCGCGGGCGGGGCGATCCAGTCGTAGGTCGGGAGGACCCGTCCGTCTTCGAGCGTCAGTCCGGCTGCACACATCGGCGATATCCCGTCCAGGCCGTCCGGCCGCGTCGCGATGGCACTGATTCCCAGGCGGCAGACCGGAATCACTTCGCCCGAATCGGAGAGGCCGTCACTGTTGCGGTCAAACCAGACGGATAAGCCTTCCATCTCGCCTAAGTCCAGCCGGCCGTTGCGGTTATCGTCGAGCGCATCCATCGCGCGGTAGCCGTTCTTGAAGAGCATCCACCACGTCGCCGAACCGAACATCTGGCGTCCGGAGGTGACCCGGCCGGTCCGACCGCAATCCCAGACCAGGAAACCCGTCGTCGACTTGACCCACGGGCGCTTCTCCGCGCGCCCGTCGCCGTCCAGGTCAAACGACACAACCGTCGCAGGCGCCAGCAGGTCGGCCAGCGACGAACCGCCCTCCAGGCCAAACACGATGGGCGTGATCGCTCCGATCGGCAGGGCCTCGAACTTCGCGAGATTCGCCTGGATCGCCGCGAGCCTGTCCTGCACGTCCTTGGGAACTTCCTTCTCCCTGTGCCAGAGACGTACGAAGGCACTGCCGGCCTCATAACTGATGATCCCGCGCAGGCCTGTGATGGGCAGCCGATCCAGCATCAGGTCGGCCCGGATCGACAGATCGTAGGCCAGCAGGTAGGTCTGGCGGACCGCATTGAGCAGGATTGTCTTGAGCCCAGCCGGCATCGGTGCGCCACCGGCCTCGGCGAAAAACTCCAGGTACTGCTCGCCCAAACTGGCCTGGCCCAGAACGTACAGCGCGTTGTTCGGATCGAGCGCCGCGGCTCGGTAGAAGTTCCACTGGGCCGCTCCGGCGTGTTCGATGAGCTGGTCGGTCGTCGGCCGCTCGGGCCGCCAGCCCTCCCGTTCGAGATCGGTCTGGATCTGACTGACGCGGGACCAGAATGCGTCAACCTGCCCGGCGGGAAGGTCCGCCGCCGAGTCCACTCCGTACTCATCCAGCGCGACGCGCATCGCCTCGGCATACCGCGCGGCGCCGAGATAGTCCTCCCACCACCAGTACTCAATCACGGAAGGCGGCGTCTGCTCGTTGAACGCTCCCACCAGAAACGCTTTGTTTGCGAAGGCCAGGTAGTGAATCCGCGCCAGGGTGTAGTAGCCCGCCGGATCGTTCGGCTCCTCTGCAACATACGCCGTCGCGTTGGCGATCAAGCGCTCGACCGGAAGATACTGCGGCCGCATCCACATGGCTCCCGCGACGCCCACAGAGTACGCAACCGTCAGTACAACTGCCGCATATCGCAACGTCCTCATGGTCTTACCCTCACTCAAGAGGCTAATGCGCCTTCTTCTGCGACTCGACCTCGCCGGTGTCGCTCTTCATGTCCCTGGCCAGGGCGGGTTTGCCCCGGATGATGCCGAGGGCATGGCAGTACGTCTTGTAGCCGCCGGTCAGATTGCGCGCCGAAAAACCGCGCTGGTTGAGAATCCGTGTCGCCAGATAGCCGCGCAGACCGACTTGGCAGAAGACAAGCAACTCCTTGTCCTTCGGGATCTCGTCGAGGCGGTCGCGCAGCTCGTCGAGGGGGATGTTCACCGCGCCGGGGATCGTGCCGGCCTGCACCTCGCCGGGGGTACGCACGTCGATCAGCCTCTGGTTCTCGCGCGGCTCGACGACGTCCGGAACGTGACAGATGGGCATGTCGCCGGCGATGAAGTTCGCCGCGACGAAGCCGGCGTAGTTGACCGGGTCCTTGGCCGAGCCGAAGGGCGGCGCATAACAGAGTTCGAGGTCTTGCAGGTCGAAGACGGTCATGCCCGCCCGCAGGGCGACCGCCAGCACGTCGATCCGCTTATCGACGCCCTTGGCGCCGACGCACTGGGCGCCGAGGATCTTGCCCGTCTTCGGATCGAACAGCAGCTTGAGACTCAACTGACTGGCGCCGGGGTAGTATCCGGCGTGGTCGGCCGGATGGACATAGACCTTCTCGTAGGCCATGTTCTGCCGCCTGAGATTCTTCTCGTTCATCCCGGTCGTCCCAACCGCCAGGTCGAATACCTTGCAGATGGCGGTCCCCTGCGTCCTGGCGTACTTGCTGTCGCGTCCGAAGATCGTGTTGGCCGCGATGCGTCCCTGGCGGTTCGCCGGTCCGGCCAGCGGAATCACCGCCGGGCAATCGCCGACGAAGTCCGTCACCTCCACCGCGTCGCCGACCGCATAGATGTTCGGATCGCTGGTCTGCATGTGCTCGTTGACGACGATGCCGCCCCGCCGGCCGATCTCCAGGCCCGCCTCCTGGGCCAGCTTGACCTCGGGACGCACACCTACCGCCATGATGACCAGGTCGGTGGTGATTCGTTTGCCGTCGCTCAACAGCACGCTCGTGCCATGGCCGTCGGTGACCACCTCCGTCACGCTGGTGCGCAGGTGGAGATCGACGCCGTGCCGCTTCAGCTCCTCGTGCAGCGGCGTCGCCATCTCGGGATCGACGCTGCCCATGACGTTGGCTTCCAACTCCACCAGCGAAACGGACAGATCGCGATCAACCAGCGCCTCGGCCATCTCCAGCCCGATGTACCCGCCCCCGACCACCACCGCGTGGGAGCAGCCCTCCTTCTCGACCACCGCCTTGATCGCATCCATGTCGGGGATGGACCGCAGCGTGAAGACGCGGGGCGAATCGATGCCGGGCATCCGGGGACGCACGGGCTCGGCGCCGGGACTGAGGATCAGCACATCGTAGTCGGTCTGGTATTCCTGCCCCTTGGCGAGATCGCGCACCGTGACCTGCCGGTTCGCGCGGTCGATTTGCGTGACCTCGCTCTGGGTTCGCACGTCGATCGCAAACCGCTCGCGCATCTTCTCCGGCGTCTGTACGAGGAGCCGGTCGCGGTCCTTGATCTGTCCGCCGATGTGGTAAGGCAGACCACAGTTGGCGAACGAGATGTACGGCCCCCTCTCGAACATGACGATCTCAGCCTCTTCACTGAGGCGTCTGGCCCGCGCGGCCGCCGAGGCCCCGCCTGCCACACCACCTACGATCACGATACGCTTTCTCTGATCCATTGACGATCTCCGTCGGATGAACTGGTTACGATCCACAGTGAGCAACGATGCACTCGACCAGACGGGGCAGCCGAGGCGACACGATCCTGTAGTACACGGTCCGTCCTCTTCGCTCGCTGGACAGCAGGCCGTGCCCTTTGAGCAGCCGCAGATGCTCGCAGGTCTGGTTGGCAGACACGTGGCACAGTTCGGCAATCTCGTGCACGGCGAATTCGCCCTGCATCAGGATCTTGACCATCTTCAGGCGAACCGGATGCGCCATCACCTTCAGGCACTCGGCGGCCTCTGCCAACACCTCGTCGGCCGGCAACTGCAACGGTCTGCTCATCGTCTGCCCTTTCTTCATAACACATCAATATATCGAAACCTTACGATATATCAATGTATATTTTGCGTCGGCCGTCGATTTGTTCCTGGGCAGGCTCTGACGGGCACACTACAAACGCCACACTGCGAATCCCGGACTATTTGACCAGGCGGGCGATGGGCTTGAAGTGGGGGTGCTGGGCGGTCTTGAGCAGTTCGAAAAGGACCATTTCCGTACAGGCGACCGCTGCCCCTTCGGCGGCCAGACGGGCCAGGGCGATCTGCCTGTTCTCGGCGGTCCGGGACGAGACCGCGTCGGCGACGACGGTCACGCCGTAGTCCTGCGCGAGCAGGTCCATGGCCGTCTGGTAGATGCAGACGTGGGTCTCGATGCCGCAGAGCACAACTTGCCTGCGCGACAGCGATTCGAGCTTGACGTTGAACGGCTCGTGGCCGGCGCAGCTGAAGCTGGCCTTGTCGATCGGCTCGACGCCGGCCAGCAGCTCGGCGACCTCCGGCACGGTCGGACCGAGGGCCTGCGGCACCTGTTGGCACCACAGAATCGGGATCTCCAGAATCCGGGCGGCCTGGATAAGAATACGGACGTTCCGGAAGAGGGTCTCTTTGTCGGCCATCAACTGGGCGAGCTTGCCCTGGATGTCAACGACGACGAGGCAGCACTGATCGATTTCGAGCATTCCGTTGCTCTCCGCTGGAGAGGCCGGAAGAAAGCGCCTCCGTGCGCTACTTGCCGGTCACTGCGTGTTGAGGAGGACGATTGTCAAGCTTGTCTGTACTCCGCCTTGCGGCGGAGCCTCGATCGCTTTGGTCGCCGGATCGTTCGAGGCCAGTCTCGGCCTGGGAATCTCGGGCATCGCGATCGTCATGATCTGGTCATTTTCAACGGGCGAGAGAATCTCCCGTCCCGGCATCGCCTGGGCGAAGCCGTTCAGGACCGCCGCCCTGCGCGCGGCTTCCACGCAGGCTTCGGCGCTGTCCTGGCCGATGATTTGTGCGGTCTGGTGCGGCGTCACCGACTCCAGGACGACCGGCTCGGCGAAGCGGTCCGTATCGACCGTCAGGGTCGCCGATTCGAAGTTCTGCCAGATCGTACCCAGATCGGCCACGAGGCGGTCGAGCCCTTCGCGGCTGCACTCGATCCGGTAGATCCGGCGGTCGGGCAGCGTCTGCACCTGCGTAAGGCCCTTCAGGCCGTTGTCTTCGATAGCCGCCTTGAGGAACGCATCGGCCTGGGTCAGGGCCGCCGTGCGCAGCTCCAGCCGGCCGCTGAAGCCCGGGCCACTCGCCACCATCGGCGCCGCGACCGGCGGCAGCGGTTCGGGAACCACCGGCGAAGGCTGAGGTGCATCGATCGCCACCGGTCCCGGAACTCCCGCCGGCACCGGCGCGACGATCTGATAGACGACCGCCCCGAGCCCCCCCATCAGGGCGATCATCGCGGCGGCCGCCACGAAACGACGAACCTTCAGGTGCCACGCCCCCGCGCGCGTCCCGGCCGAAACCGGACGCTCACCCAGCAGGCTCTGGCGTTCCCACGACCGCTTGATTTGTTCGAGCATATCGCCCGGCGCTTGCTCAGCCGGCAACGAATTGACCAGGTTCTTGCAGTTCTGAAGCTGCCGCAGACGTTTGGCCACCTCGGCATCTCGCGCCACCAGCCGCTGCACCTCCGTCTGCTGGCGGAGGGACAGTTCGCCGTCAATGAAGCTGCAGAGCAGTTCATCGATCTGTGGGTTCGCCTTCATTTCTGCATGGCCTCCAAAATCTCTCTCAGATGGCTCCTGGCACGGCTGAGCCGGCTGCGGACGGTCCCGAGTTCGACGTTCAAAACCTCGGCGATCTCAGCGTAGTTCATACCTTCGATATCCCGGAGCACCATCACCGCCCGCTGGGGCTCTTCGAGCTTCAGCAGGGCCGTCTTCGCCAGGTCGCACAGTTCCCGCCGCTGCGCCAGGACCGCCGGGTCCGTAACGCTGTCGTCGCTGAGGAACTCCTTCAGCCCGTGTCGCGCCTCGCTGTCGGACTCGCTCTCTTCGGCCTCCAGAGAACGGGTCGCCATCCTGGCGTTTCTCTGACAGTAGTTCAGTGTCAGGTTGACCGCGATGCGAAAGACCCAGGTGTAAAAGCTGCTCTTGCCTTTGAACTTTTCGATGCTCTCTATGACTTTGACAAACGTCTCCTGGGTTAGTTCCGCCGCATCGTCCGAGTTGCCACACATTTTGAGGATTACGTTGTAGATGCGGCTCTGGTACTTGAGGATCAGCCTCTCCATGGCCTCCAGATCGCCGGTCTGCGACCGCTGGACCAGCACGGAGTCGTCGATGTTGATGCTTGCTGCGCTCAAGGGCACCGTTTTCCTCTCAGTGGACGGGTCTGACGGGCGAGCCGCCGTACCAAACACCATTCTGCCGTTCATAGGGTCGGTCATCATCGCAGATCGCCCGATTGGGGTCAATCGAATTCAACACCGGCCTGCCGGAGAGCCCAAGAGACCGGCCGGAAGGAACATGTTTCCGGACGTAACCGCGTGCAGATCAACACCGCTGCGTGGCCGCCTGTACGTCCTACAAAAAGGGCCTGTCCCGACGGACATCGGGACAGGCCCTCGTGAGTCGAAGCGTGGATACGGGACCCACCGTTTAAGGCTACGGTGCGACGGTGCCGAGGAACTCCACTTCCGCGATCTGCATGTTGCCATCGCTGTTGGCCCGAAGGGTCGGGAACAGGATCTGATAGTACCTGTAGGCAACCGTGTTGGCGAACTCGATCGGGGTGGTTG
>Ga0209407_1001571_pt1 | contig 23506 bp, 15 predicted proteins | sample AD_JPNHG3_MetaG_FD_184410 | JGI IMG/M metagenome (GOLD analysis project Ga0209407, IMG submission 184410) | Active sludge microbial communities of municipal wastewater-treating anaerobic digesters from Japan - AD_JPNHG3_MetaG (SPAdes) (version 2) | ecosystem: Engineered > Bioreactor > Anaerobic... | reverse complement strand
TTTGGTAAGAAGAGAGTATCCCACATATCTCTTGCTGGATGATACTTAGGCATATTAAGCGCCTCAAAATTGTAATAATCTGTTTCAATTTCTGGTCCTTCATAAATCGAAAACCCCATTTTTAGAAAAACTTCTGTTATTTCTTCTTCGACTTTTGTTAAAATATGTTTTTTACCCAAAATAAATGGGTAACCAGGTAAAGTTTCATCAATTTCCTCTTCTAATAATTTTTGATTCTCAGAATCTTCTCGAATTTTTTTTTCTAATATATTTATTTTTTTTTCGATTTCTTTTTTAATTTTATTAATTTTTTCACCATACTCCTTTTTTTGTTGAATATCGGAAATATTTTTAATATTCTCCATTAAATTTTTAATTATTCCCTTTTTACCAAGATATCTATTCTTAATTATTTCAAGTTCATCAGGTGTTTTTAAATTAGAAATTTCTTCGTTGAATTCTTTCATTACATCTTCATCCATTAATAACTCCTTTAATATGTTTGCATTTATTATAACTAAAATTGTATAATATTTTCAATGGATGAAAAGAAAGTCAACTTTAAGTCAATAGGAAGAAATATACTGATATCATTTTCTTTAACAATTTTAGTAGTTTTCATTTTAATAATATTATCTAAAGGTGGGAATTTCATTGAATCTTTTTTTGAAATCAAACCATTATATTTAATAATTTCATTTGCTCTTGTGGGTTTATCATGGTTACTTGAAGCTTTTCAAATTATTTATTGTGCTAAACTATTATCGATCAATTTATCAAAACGTGAAGCAATTAATCTTGCACTTATAGGAAACTTTTTTTCAGCTGTTACTCCTTTTTCAACTGGCGGTCAACCATTTCAAATGTATCTATTAAATAAAAACTCAAATGTTGAGTATGGAGAAAGTGCCTTTTTTCTGTTAGTTAAAGAAATTATTGCTTTCATTGTTCGGATTAGTTTAATTATTGCTATTCCAATTTTTGTTACTTTCTTTAAATTTGAATATACTTTGCCACATGGCGTAAATATTGCTATAGATATAGGATTGATAATTTATCTATTGATTTCAATATTGATAATTTTAGCTCTTTTTCGAACAAGAAAAATAGCAGATTTTATAAAAAAAATAGCAAAAAAAATTTTACCATTAAAAATCTCAACAAAAGTCAACGAAGAGATTGATAAAAATGTTCATCTTTTTGAGGAAGGGAAAAGGTCTTTAGATAAAAGTAAAATAAATATTCTTTTATTAATATTTTTTTTAAATCTGATACAATGGTTAAGTTCACTTTTTTTACCTGTTGTTCTTCTTAGGGGCCTTGGTTCGAATTCACCAATATTTTCTATAATATTTGTAACAATAGTTTTTTTAGTATCTGTTGTATATGTTCCTACGCCTGGTACCTCTGGTGCTGCTGAATTTGGCATCGCTTTGTTTTTTTCATCATTTTTACCAAGACAACCACTTATTGTATTTATTTTATTATGGAGATTTTTTTATTATTATATAAATATAATTATAGGTAGTTTCTTTGTATTTAAAGAATTTATGTCGAAAAGAAAAAAAGAAAAAAAGAAAAATTTATAAAACTTTATCAATTATACCACCGCCAAGAACAGCTTCATCTTTATAAAAAACAGCGGATTGGCCAGGAGTTATTGCAAATTCATCAAAGTTTAATTTTACTTTCACTCCTTCATCAATTTTTTCTACACCACAATCCATTTCTTTGCTTTTATATCTTGTTTTAACTTTTGCCCTAAAAGATGATTTATTTATTTCATAAAGCCAATTTAAATTTTTTACTGTAAATTCATTCTTCATTGTATAAATTCTTTCACCTACATATAAAATATTGTTTTCGGGATCTATATTTACTATATATAAAGGCTCTCTCCATGAAATATTTAATCCCTCTCTTTGACCAATTGTATAAAAATAATAACCTTTGTGTGTTCCTAATTTTTTACCATTAATATGAAGAATATCCCCTTTAGATTCTGGTAAAATTTCTTTTAAAAATTTTTCTTTTTTATCAATAAGAAAACATAAATCCTGACTTTCTTTTGGTATTTTTTCATATAAATTTAATTTTTTCACTTCATTAATAACCTCTTTTTTATAATAAGAACCAAGAGGAAAAATAATTTTAGATAAATAATCTTTATCAACTCTATATAACATATAAGATTGATCTTTTAATTTATCCACTCCTTTCAATAAAAAATAATCTCCATTTATATTTTGAATTCTTGCATAATGACCACTTGCTACATAATCATTTTGTTTTAATAAATTTTCGATTATCAATTTAAATTTAATTTTTTCATTGCATAAAACACAGGGATTTGGCGTTCTACCATTTTTATATTCATTAATAAAATTATTAATTATCTCTTTTTTGAAATTTTCTCTAACATCAATTATTTCTAATTTAACATTTAATTTCTTAGTTATGTTTATAACATTCATAGTATTACAACAATTTAATGAACAAACGTTTTTTTGATCAAATAATATTAAAAAAACAGCAGTTACTTCAGAAAAACTTTTTTTTAAAAGATAGAGAGAGTAAGTTGAGTCAATTCCTCCTGATAAACCAATATAAATCATCTATAATATTTTATAAATTCTTGATAAAAAAGTAAAATTTTTAAAAAATTCATACCTCTTGACAAAATCGACTTTTTTGATAAACTTTTAAAATTGTGTTCTGATAAGAGTTTCATAAAGAACCTTGAAAATTTTACATCAAATTACTTGACAAAAAGTAGTTTAATGTTAAAATTTATAATGGTGAATTATCTCGAACTTTGAAAACTAAGCAGTACATATTTATACCGTACTTGTCAGGGTTTAAACTTTCTGAAATTAATTTTATTTAGTTAACTTTGGAGAGTTTGATCCTGGCTCAGGATGAACGCTGGCGGCGTGCCTAATGCATGCAAGTCGAGCGGCAACAGATCCTTATCTCTGATAAGGGTGCTGGCGAGCGGCAAACGGGTGAGTAATACATGGGTAACCTACCCTGAAGAAGGGGATACCCCACCGAAAGGTGGTTCAATACCCTATAATCTTTAGAAAGGAAGCTTTTTAAAGTAAAGGTGGTAAGTCTACTTACTACCACTTCAGGATGGGCTCATGGCCTATCAGCTAGTTGGTGAGTTAAAAGCCCACCAAGGCGAAGACGGGTAGCTGACCTGAGAGGGTGATCAGCCACATTGGGACTGAGACACGGCCCAAACTCCTACGGGAGGCAGCAGCAGGGAATATTGGGCAATGAGCGAAAGCTTGACCCAGCGACGCCGCGTGGGTGATGAAGGCCTTCGGGTCTTAAAGCCCTTTTCTAAGGAATGAAGGATTATATCCTGAATAAGAATATAATCTTGACAGTACCTTAGGAATAAGCTCCAGCCAACTACGTGCCAGCAGCTGCGGTAATACGTAGGGAGCAAGCGTTATCCGGAATTACTGGGTGTAAAGGGTGTGCAGGCGGTTTAACAAGTTAAATGTCAAAGACTACTGCTTAACGGTAGAAAGGCATTTAATACTGCTAAACTAGAGGGCGAAAGAGGGAAGTGGAATTCCCGGTGTAGCGGTGAAATGCGTAGATATCGGGAGGAACACCAATAGCGAAGGCAGCTTCCTGGTTCGTTCCTGACGCTCATACACGAAAGCCAGGGGAGCAAACCGGATTAGATACCCGGGTAGTCCTGGCCCTAAACGATGGGTGCTTGGTGTTGGGAGGGTAATTCCTTTCAGTGCCGTAGTTAACACGTTAAGCACCCCACCTGGGTAGTACGGTCGCAAGGCTGAAACTCAAAGGAATTGACGGGACCCCGCACAAGCAGCGGCGCATGTGGTTTAATTCGATGCTACACGAAGAACCTTACCTGGGCTTGACATGTATGTGAAAAAAGATAGAAATATCTTTCCTCTAAGGTTTATACCTTAGACACATACACAGGTGCTGCATGGTTGTCGTCAGCTCGTGTCGTGAGATGTAAGGTTAAGTCCTTGAACGAGCGCAACCCCTGCCCTTAGTTGCTAACAGGTTATGCTGAGGACACTAAGGGGACTGCCGTCGACAAGACGGAGGAAGGTGGGGATGACGTCAAATCCTCATGGCCTTTATGTCCAGGGCCACACACATGCGACAATGGTGAGGACAATAGGAAGCAAGAGGGTAACCTTGAGCAAATCCTCAAAACTCATCCCAGTACCGATTGAGGACTGCAACTCGTCCTCATGAAGCTGGAGTTGCTAGTAACTGTGAGTCAGCTATATCACAGTGAATACGTTCCCGGGGTTTGTACACACCGCCCGTCAAACCACCCGAGTTGGTTGCACTCGAAGTCGCTTACCCTAACCTGCAAAGGATGGGGGCGCCGAAGGTGTGACTAATGAGGAGGGTTAAGTCGTAACAAGGTAGGTGTACGAGAACGTGCGCCTGGATCACCTCCTTTCTAGGGAGCTATTTCTTTGAGGTATAAATACGTACTGCTTAGTTTTGAGGGTTTAAGCCCTCTTTTTTATCTGAACCTTGAAAATTGGAAATTTAATTCTGATCTCTCAACTTACCTAAGTCAAGGAAGTAAGGGCGTATGGTGGATGCCTTGGCACAGGAGGCCGATGAAGGACGCAGCAAGCCTGCGATAGGCTTCGGGTAGCTGCAAGCGAGCGTAAATCCGAAGATTTCCGAATGGGGTAACCCGATATTCCTGATAAGGGAGTATCATCTTTACTTAAATCAATAATAGTAAAGAAGGTAAGCAGGTGAAGTGAAACATCTCAGTAACCTGAGGAAAAGAAAGAAAAATCGATTCCCTTAGTAGTGGCGAACGAAAAGGGAATAGCCTAAACCAATCAAGTGCTAAAGCCTTGGAGCGTTGCTTGATTGGGGTAGTAGGAGTAACTATTTTGGAATTCCAAGATTCCAAAGGAAGTTAAAAAAGAATTTCTTAATTGAATACTATGGGAAGAGTAGCCATAGAAGGTGAAAGCCCTGTAAAGACAAGAAATTCTCTTCCTTAGTTACTCCTAAGTACCATGGGACTCGTGAAATCCTGTGGGAATCAGGGAGGACCACCTCCTAAGGCTAAATACCTCCGTGACCGATAGTGAACATAGTACTGTGAAGGAAAGGTGAAAAGAACCCCGGAAGGGGAGTGAAATAGAACCTGAAACCATATGCCTACAAACCGTGGGAGGACTATGTTAAGTTTTTCTTAACAGTCTGACCACGTGCCTTTTGAAGAATGAGCCAGCGAGTTACTGGTTGCGGCAAGATTAAGGGTTAATCCTGTAGTCGTAGCGAAAGCGAGTCTGAATAGGGCTTTAAGTCGTAATCAGTAGACCCGAAGCCGGGTGATCTACCCATGGTCAGGTTGAAGTGAGACTAACCTCTCATGAAGGACCGAACCAGTCAGGGGTGAAATCCTGTTGGATGAACTGTGGGTAGCGGAGAAATTCCAACCGAACCCGGGAATAGCTGGTTCTCCCCGAAATGCATTTAGGTGCAGCCTCAGGTTAAATGAAGAGTGGTGGTAGAGCACTGGATGGGCTAGGGGTCCATTGGGCTACCAAACCCAACCAAACTCCGAATACCACTTTTTCTTATCCTGAGAGTGAGAAAGCGGGGGAAAAGCTCCGTTTTCGAGAGGGTAACAACCCAGATCATCCGCTAAGGTCCCTAATGAAAACTAAGTGTTGTTGATAAGGAAGTGGGGTTACTCAGACAGCTAGGAGGTTGGCTTAGAAGCAGCCATCCTTTAAAGAGTGCGTAACAGCTCACTAGTCGAGTGACCCTGCGCCGAATATGTACGGGACTAAGTTTTCAACCGAAGCGATGGATTAAGATATTAATTTTATAATTAATATTTTAGTGGTAGGGGAGCGTTCCTATTGTGGTGAAGGTATACTGTAAAGAATGCTGGAACGATAGGAAGTGAGAATGCTGGCTTAAGTAACGAAAAGAAGGATGAGAATTCCTTCCGCCGTAAGTCTAAGGTTTCCTGGGGAAGGTTCGTCCACCCAGGGTTAGTCGATCCTAAGTTGAGGCTGAAAAGCGTAGACAATGGATAGCTGGTTAATATTCCAGCACTACCTAAATTTCGTAAAAAGCGATGGGGAGGTCAAGGAGGATAGGTCTGCAGGGTGATGGAATACCCTGTCTAAGCCTGTAGGTGGCATCTTCAGGTAAATCCGGAGATGCATTAACACTAAGAGGTGATGGGGAGCCATTGGGTAACCAATGGCGAAGTGACCGACTCCATACTTGCTGGAAAAACCTCTAAGCATTGAAATTTAGGTAATCGTACCGCAAACCAACACAGGTAGACTGGGATAAATGTCCTAAGGCGCGCGGAAGAACTCTCGTCAAGGAACTCGGCAATTTAACCCCGTACCTACGGAATAAGGGGTGCTCTTCTTGGTTTAGGTAATATCTGCTGAAGCTAAGAGGAGCCGCAGATAATTGGCTCGGGCGACTGTTTAACAAAAACACAGGTCTCTGCAAAGCCGTAAGGCAAAGTATAGGGGCTGTGGCCTGCCCAGTGCCGGAAGGTTATGGGGAGGGGTTAGCTTTCCTTGTGGAAGCGAAGCTCCAAACTTAAGCCCCGGTGAACGGCGGCCGTAACTATAACGGTCCTATGGTAGCGAAATACCTTGTCGGGTAAGTTCCGACGCGCATGAAAGGTATAACGACCTGAGCGCTGTCTCGACGAGAGATCCGGTGAAATAGCAATACCCGTGCAGATGCGGGTTACTTGCAGCAGGACGGTAAGACCCCGTGGAGCTTTACTATAACTTGGCATTGGATTCTGGCACATTATGTATAGGATAGGTGGGAGACTATGAAACAGGAGCGCCAGTTCCTGTGGAGTCGTCCTTGGAATACCACCCTTAATGTGTTTGAATTCTAACATTTGACCCTAATCGGGCAAATGGACAGTGTCAGGCAGGTAGTTTGACTGGGGCGGTCGCCTCCTAAAAGGTAACGGAGGCGCCCAAAGGTACCCTCAACGCGGTTGGAAATCGCGTGAAGAGTGCAAAGGCATAAGGGTGCTTTACTGCATAGACCGACAGGTCGAACAGTCACGAAAGTGGGGCTTAGTGATCCGGTGGTTGCGTGTGGAAGCGCCATCGCTCAACGAATAAAAGTTACCCCGGGGATAACAGGCTGATCTATCCTGAGAGTCCATATCGACGGGTAGGATTGGCACCTCGATGTCGGCTCATCGCATCCTGGGGCTGGAGAAGGTCCCAAGGGTTGGGCTGTTCGCCCATTAAAGCGGTACGCGAGCTGGGTTCAGAACGTCGTGAGACAGTTCGGACCTAATCCGCTGCAAGCGTTGGAGATTTGAGGAGGTAGACCCTTAGTACGAGAGGACCAGGGTGTGGGAACCTCTGGTTTACCGGCTGTTCCGCCAGGAGCATGCGCCGGGTAGCTAAGTTCCTATGGGATAAGCGCTGAAAGCATCTAAGTGCGAAGCCCACTCCAAGATAAGATCTCCCATCCTCTGCAAAGAGGAGTAAGGTCCCTGGTAGACAACCAGGTTGATAGGCTCAAGGTATAAGTGTGGTGACACATTTAGCTGATGAGTACTAATAGACCGAGGACTTGACTTAGGCTAAGTTGAGAGGTCAGAATTAAATTTCCAATTTTTTTCTAAATATATGGCTCTGGTGACTATAGCGAAGGGGAAACACCCGGCTCCATTCCGAACCCGGAAGTTAAGCCCTTCAACGCCGATGGTACTGAGGAGGGAAACCCCTTGGGAGAGTAGGTAATTGCCAGGGCCATTTTTATTTTATATCAAGAACTCCATAAAATTAAGATTAAAATTTTATGTTAATATATTTATTGTGGAGGAACATTATATACTAAAAAACATTGAGAATATTTTAAAAGAGATACCAGATTATGTTCATTTGATAGCTGTAGCAAAAGGAAGAAGTTTAAAAGAAATAGAGTTATGTATAGAGGGTGGTATAAAAATATTAGGGATAAATTATGTACAACAAGGAGAAAAAATTTATCCATTTTTAAAAGATAAAGCTGATTTTCATTTGATTGGTCATTTACAAACAAATAAGATAAAAAAAGCATTAAATATATTTAATATGATTCAAACTATAGATTCAATTGAAACTGTAAAAGAAATACAGAATAGATTAAAATCTGAAGATCGAAAAATGCCAATTTTGATTGAGGTAAACATTGCAAATGAAAAAAATAAATTTGGTGTACCTCCAGAAAATCTATTTGATTTTTTTTCTGAAATATCCAAATTTGATAAAATTTTAATTATGGGATTGATGACTATAGGTCCAAACACAAATGACGAAAATATAATTAGAAAATATTTTAAAAAAACATATAATTTATACAATCAATTAAGAAATTATAAATCAGCAAATGTTAACTTTAAATATTTATCAATGGGTATGTCAGATAGTTATAAAATAGCTATTGATGAAGGTTCTAATATGATTAGAATAGGAAGAAAAATTTTTTTAGAGCAAAATTGATAAGTATATGATAAACTTATATGGAACATTTAGTTATAATTTATTTCTAAAATATAAAGGAGGATTTAATGAAAAAAAGTTTAATCTTGATAATTTTGATTCTTTTATCCATTTCATTTAATTATGGATTTAAAAATCAAACCACAAAAATATACATAGAACCTCAAAATATGACAGTAATATCAGGTGAAATCAAATCTTTTGACATTTTTATATCAAATGTTTCAGATTTATATGGTGTAGCTTTTGATATCTCAATTCCCCTATCACAAATAAAAGTATTAGATTCATACATCAATCATTCAAAAGATAATGAAAAGAATATTTTGACTAAGGATAATAAGGATATTGTATTATTAAAAAGTATTAAAGAAAATGAAAATAAGATTATTATAGGAATTTCAAGGATAGGTCAGGTAAGTGGTATATCTGGTTCTGGTCTTATTTTATCTGTTCAATTTACTGGCAGCAATGTAGGAGTATTTGATATATCATTACAAAATATCTATCTGTTCGATTCAAAAATGAAACAGATTTCAGTTGATTCAAGCAGTGCAAATTCTAAAATTACTGTTGTACCACAAGATACATTACCTCCATCAATTAAACTAACTAAAACACCTCCTCCAGAAACAAATCAAACTTTAAGTGTTGAATTTCAATGGGAAGGAAGCGATGACAAAACATTACCTGAAAATTTACTTTATTCATACAAACTTGATGATGGGATATGGAGTGATTGGAAAAAAACAAATAAATACTTAACACCAAATTTAAAAGAGGGAGATCATATTTTTTCAATAAAAGCAAAAGATGAAGCAGGTAATGAATCCCAAACCCTAATTTATACCTTTAAAGTTGATATAACACCACCATCTCTTGAAATTTTATCACCATTATCAGGAACAGAAGTTTTAGAGAAAATAATTGAGATAAAAGGCAAAACTGAACCAAATATTAGTGTAAAAGTTAAAGATACATTAGTAACAACAGATGAACAAACAGGAGAATTCAAAATTTCATATACACTTAACGAAGGAACAAATGATATTTTAGTAACTGCAATTGATAAAGCAGGAAATGAAACAAGCAAAAAAATCACTATTTTATACAAAAGAAGAACAATAATAAGACTTCAAATAGGAAATTTAATGGCAGTAATCAATGATAAGACAGTTATTCTTGAACTTGCTCCTTTTATAGAAAGTGGAAGGACCCTTGTGCCTTTAAGATTTGTTGCTGAAACATTTGGAGCAAATGTCGGTTGGGAAGATAAAGAACAAAAAATCACAATCACACTTGAAGATAAAAATATTGTTCTTTGGGTTGGCAAAAAAGAGGCTCTTGTCAACGATGAAAGATATTATTTAGAGGTGCCCCCAAAAGTTATTGAAATTCCTGAAATAGGTGGTGGAAGAACTGTTGTACCTTTAAGATTTGTATCAGAAGCTCTTGGGGCTCAGGTTGATTGGGATCCAGATTTACAAATTATAACAATAACATATCCTAAATATTAAGGAGGAAAAATGAAAAATAAATTTTTTTCATTAGTAACAATTTTATTTTTAATAGCAACTTCTTTTTTAGGAATAGTAAAGGGAGTAAATATTCAACAATCAATATGGCCAATTTTTATGAAAGATATAAGGCATACAGGAGTTAGTGATATCATAATTGATCCATCAAAACTTCCAAAAAAAGATGACCCAATTGCAAGAGCACAACTATCATCAAACTCAAAATCATCTCCTATAGTTGTAAATGGATATGTATATGTTGGAGATTATAATGGCTATCTATTTGCATTCAGTATAAATGATGCAAAAAATGTAGTTATATCAGGTGGAACTTGGCAACCAAAGTGGACATATCAAACACCTAATTTAATTACAGGTTCACCTTTATATAATAATGGTAAAATATATGTTACTTCAGGAGGAGATGTTAATAGAAATAGTGGCCTATATGCTTTTAATGCAATAACTGGAGAAAAACTATGGGAATTTTCAGATTTTACAAATAGAGATATATTTAGAGGGCAAGCAGAGGGTTCCCCGGTTTATGCTGAAGGGAAAGTTATATTTGCTACAAATGGTATTGAATCTTATGTTTATGCAATTGATGCTGAAACAGGCAATTTAATATGGAGATTCCCTCTTTCAAATCATGGAGTCAGAGGTTCGCCTTGTGTTTTAGGTGGAGTTGTTTATGTTTTAACATTTGATGGTTATGTTTATGCAATTGATGTTCTTGGCGGGACAGCACCTCTTGCTTCTTATAAGATTTCTGGTATTACAGCATTTCAAAATTATTCAACAATTTCAACAGATGGAAATTATCTATATGTTCCAGTAAAATCACAATATGCTTATGAAAATGGTAAAGTTATATTTCTAACATCCATTTTGACTTTTGTTAGAGAATTTTCTACAAATAGTCATTTTTCAGCAACAGCAGCAGTCGGAGATGATTCAATATATATTGGAGATGAACTTGGAAGATTCTATTCAATTGAAAAAAGTACATCTACAATAAGAGCGGGATTTCCATTTCAATCAGGAGGAAAAATTGAAAGTTCTGCTGCAATTTCTGGAGATTTTATATATTTTGGCTCTGATGATAAAAAAATATATGGATTAAATAGAAGAAGTGGAGTTAAACTATGGGAATATGAAACTGCTGGTGAGATTCAATCCTCTCCAGCAATAGCAGAAGGAGGTATTTTTGTTACCTCTCAAGATCATTACCTTTATGCCTTTTTCGAAAATGATTTTGATATAACTGTTACTCCAGACAGTGCAGTTACCTATGTTGGAGGAGAAGAAAAATTTACAATAAATATAACTCCTTTTTCTAACTTCTCAGGTGGAGTTAATCTTTTTCTTGAAGGGGCTCCTCAAAATTTAATCTATAATTTTGAACCACAAACTTTAACCAATGAAATTAGAACATCAACATTGACGATTAATGTAACTGAAAATGTTCTTTCAGGTACATATAACTTAAAGGTTGTAGGAAAAAGTTTAGTATCAAGGAGGATTAGAGAAATTAGATTAACAGTTAATCCAGAGCCATATTTTGCATTAAACATAACTCCAGAATCAGGAGAAGTTTATATTGGAGATGAAATAACATTTAATGTATCTTTTACTCCCTATAGTGGATTTGATGGGGTAATAAATCTGAGTGTTGAAAATCCTCCAGATAATATGCAATTAGAATTTAATCCAACATCAATTTCTTTAACAAACAAAAACTCACAACTAACAATAAGGCCTTTTCCAAACGTAATTGTTCAATCTTATACTATAAGAGTAAAAGGTGTTAGTGGAGATATAATAAGAAATAAAGATATTATTATTAGGGTGAAAGAGCAAGTGTCAGGTTCATTTACTTTAAATATACAAAGTGTACTTTCGACTGTTTATCAAGGTGAAACTGGTATATATAGAATATATATGGAAGCATCTGGGGGATTTAATGAAAAAGTAAAACTCACAATTTCAAATCTTCCAGCAAATTGTAATTATGTTTTTCAGCCAAAAGAGATATATAGTGGACAGACGAGCACTTTAACGATAAATACGTCATTAGACACTACCCCTGGGTCTTATCTTATAACAATTATTGGAAAAGGCGGCGGAAAGAGTTTTACTACTACAATACCATTAAATATTGTTATAAAACCAACAGGTGATTTTAAAATAGAAGTAGAGCCACCAATAGAAAGGAATGTTACTGTTGGGGAGAGCTTATTTTTTGTTGTTAAAGTAAAAAGAGACAATATCTTTAAAGATGATGTAAATTTAACACTCGACGGTTTAGATCAACCTCTTCCACAAGGACTATCTTATTCTTTTAATCCAAATAAAATGCCATCTTTTATTGATACCTCTTATTTAACCATAGATACATCTCAAAATTTAGAAAGCACAACATATACTTTGGTAATTAAAGGTGAAAGTGGAGGAAAGGTAAGAACTGCAAATGTAATAATTGTTGCTCATCAACCAAAAAATAGTAATATCTCTATTCTTCCTTCTCAAGTTACAGTGAATTCAAATGAAATATTTACTGTGGACATAATAATAAATAATGTCGAAAATGTTATATCTGCAAACTTTTTCTTAAATTTTGATCCAAATTTAGTTCAGATTGAAGAGATAAAAGAAAGTACATTTCTTGGCAGTGATGGTATAAAACCTATATATTCATATAAAATATTTAATCTTGAAGGATATGCTATTTTGCAAGCTATAAGGACTTCTCAAAAAGGTATCTCAGGTAGTGGTTCACTTTTTAAAGTTACTTTTAGAACAATTTCTAAAGGTGATTTGAAATTAAAATTTACAAATCTTTCCTTGTATGATTCTTCTCCACTTTTTATACCTTGTAAAACATTTGTTAATGAGATAAAAATTCTTGAGAGTGTTGGTGTTTTAGGAGACGCAAATGGAGATAAAATTGTTAATGGTCTTGATTTAATTCTCTTAATGCAAGCATTTGGCTCAACTCCATCAGATCCAAATTGGAATCCTAATTGTGATTTTAATAATGATTTAAGAGTAAATGGAATTGATTTGATAATTTTATCTCAAAATTGGGGAAAGATTGTACCTTAAAAACTATTGACAAAATGATATTTATAATTTATCAATAAATATATACTAAAAAATTCTAAAATTCGGAGGTAAAAATGGAAAAAAAGAAGGAAGAAGTAAAAAAATCAGCACCAAAAAAGGTTGTTAAGAAATCTACAAAAAAGGTAACTGAAAAAGCAACTACTAGAAAAACTGCTAAAAAAACAATGACAAAAAAACCAACCTCTAAAAAAGGTAAAAAGTAAAAAATTCAAAGGAGTCAAAAATGGCTAAAAAGAAAAATGAAACTAAAAAAGAAAAGAAAAAAAAAAAAACTACAAAAAAACCAACCTCTAAAAAAGGTAAAAAGTAAAAAATTCAAAGGAGTCAAAAATGGCTAAAAAGAAAAATGAAACTAAAAAAGAACAGAAAAAAGAAAAAACTACAAAAAAACATTCAAAGAGCGGATGTAAAACAAGAAAAAAAGGTTAGAAAGTTAACTTTATAAATTAAAATGTTTATTGTTTTTCTAAATAGATTTTTTATTATTATATAGTTGTTTAATTTTGTAGTATTTATATAAATTAATTTTTATATCCATCAATTTATCATTAGCAGAAAAACTCTAAAAAATCCTATTTTTGTCATTCTTTTACCCTAAAAATTAAAAAACTTGAACTTAGAATTTCCATAAGCAATATAGATTCCTGGTTAACAGGAATTAAAGTTTAAATAACTTTTCACTGACCTAATTAACAAACCTCTTGACAAAAATAATATGAGCTGTAAAATATTGATTGTTTAGCTAACTATTAGTTTATATGCTAACCTTTAGTTAGTTAAATAATTTTTTTAAAAGGAGGTTAAATCTATTGTATGCAAACGAATCAGATGATACATCTTTTTTAAATATAGAACGAATAGATCCTGTTTCTCTTGAGGTATTTCACTCTCTTTTTAAATTTATACGCTTCCATAGTCAGCTTCTATTCAAACTAACCTCTGAAAAAGGGATCTATCCAGGTCAGGCAGTGTGCCTTTGGTTTATCAATCAAAATTCAGGAATAAGCCAACGAGATCTCGCTGAAAAGATGCATGTTGCGCCACCCACTGTTACACATATGCTACAAAAGTTAGAAAAAGCAGGATTAATAATACGTAAAGATGATGAACATGATCAACGTCTAAGCCGAATATATTTAACTGATGCTGGTATAGATATGTTAAGTATATTAAATGATATTTTAGCTGATATTATAAATACAAGTTTAAATAATTTAAGTTGCGATCAGAAAAATAATTTGGTTAGTTGGCTTAACATTATAAGTTCAAACATATTAAACAAGCTTTAAAAAGGAAGGAGAAGCATCTATATGAAGGATTTATTTATAAAATTTTTAAAACCCTATTGGAAACAACTTACACTTACTATAATATTACTTTCTATACAAGCTATATCTAATCTTTATTTACCAAATTTGAATGCTGATATTATTAACAATGGTATTGCTAAAGGTGATATTAAATACATCACAAATACTGGACTTTTTATGTTAGGAGTAACTTTAATTTTAGCAGTTTGTGCTATAGCTTCTTCATATTTAAGTTCTAAAATTTCTATGAGTTTTGGAAAAGATATGAGGAGGGCTATTTTCTATAAAGTAGAAAGTTTTTCACAAGCTGATCTTGATAAATTTGGTACACCATCACTAATCACACGCAACACTAATGATGTCCATCAAATGCAGATGTTAATGTTTATTGGTTTAAATCTTATGGTAATGGCTCCTATTATGTGTATAGGTGGCATAATAATGGCTTTGAGACAAGATGTGGTTTTATCCTACTCTATAATAATAATAGTTCCTATTATGGCAGCATTAGTTGGAATTCTTCTGGTAAAAACTATACCAATATTTCGTTCAATTCAGGTAAAAATAGATCGTGTTAACCAAATTATGCGTGAAAAATTAATGGGTGTTAGAGTTATAAGAGCATTTGTGAAATCAGATTATGAAAAGAGACGTTTCGATGAAGCAAACCGCGATCTTACATCTACTACATTGAGAGTAAATAGAATTATTGCATTTGCTATTCCATCACTTATGATTGTTATGAACATATCAATTGTAGCTATTATATGGTTTGGTGGACATAGAATAGATAGTGGTGCTATGCCTATAGGAAATCTTACAGCTTTTTTGACATATATTATGGAGATAATGATGTCAGTTATGATAGCAATGGCTATGTTCATAATGATACCAAGGGCTGAGGCATCAGCTGAACGTATTTTAGATGTACTTAATACTGAACCATCAATAAAAGACCAAAATAATCCTATAGTACCTATTATTGCAAAAGGAAGCGTAGAATTTTGGAATGTGGATTTTAGATATCCAGGTGCAGAAGAGCCAGTACTTAAAGATATATCTTTTAAGACAATACCAGGTGAAACTACTGCTATAATAGGAAGTACAGGATGTGGGAAAAGCACCCTCGTTAATCTAATACCACGTTTTTATGATGTCACTAATGGTTGCATAAAAATTGATGATATAGATATACGTGATATACCATTAAAGGATTTAAGAGATAGAATAGGATTGGTTCCTCAAAAGGCATTTCTTTTTAGTGGAACAATAGCTGACAATTTGAGATATGGAAATGAAAATGCTACTGATGAAGAGTTGTGGCATGCATTAGAGGTAGCACAGGCTAAAGATTTTGTAATGGAGTTACCCGATAGATTATATGCACCAGTTGATCAAGGAGGTGTTAACTTTTCAGGAGGTCAAAGGCAGAGATTAGCTATTGCAAGAGCGTTGGTTAAAAAACCAGAAATATATGTATTTGATGATAGCTTTTCAGCTCTTGATTTTAAAACAGATGCAAGGCTTAGATTAGCACTTAAAAATGAAACTGTAAATTCTACTGTTATTATTGTTGCACAGCGTGTAAGCACTATTATGGATGCTGATCAGATTATAACTTTAAATGACGATGGTACTATAGCTGGAATAGGCAATCATAATAAGTTAATGGATACTTGCGATGTTTATCGTGATATAGTATATTCGCAACTTTCAGAGGAGGAAATTAATGAGTACAAACAATAATAATACAAATAATGAACCCAAAGTTAAACCAAGAAGACATGGTGGATTTGGTGGTGGAAGAGCTGCTGCAATGTCTGGTGAAAAAGCTAAGGACTTCAAAGGCACTCTTAAACGTCTTATGACCTATCTTAAACCTCAAGCTTTTCCTATGTTATTGGTAATTATATTCACAATTATTAGTGTGACATTTACAATACTATCACCAAAGATGATGGGTAGAGCCACTAATAAACTATTTGAAGGTATAATAAGTAAAAATTTACCGGCAGGTACAACTAAAGATCAAGTAATACAAATGTTAAAGCTTAGAGGTGAAAATCAATTTGCAGATATGATATCAGCAATGGATATAACACCAGGAAAAGGTGTAGATTTTAATGCTTTATTACATCTATTGCTTACTCTTTTAGTTATATATATTTTAGCTGCTTTCTTTCAATGGTTACAGCAATATACAATGGCTGGTGTAGCTCAAAATGTTGTATATAATTTACGACGAGATGTTGATAACAAACTTTCCAAACTTCCTTTAAAATATTATGATAATCACTCTCATGGAGATATCTTAAGTCGTGTAACTAATGATGTAGATAATATAGCACATACACTGCAACAAACAATCACTCAGATAGTTCATGCTATAGCTGTAGTAGTTGGCGTTCTAATTATGATGTTTTCTATAAGTTCCCTTCTATCTTGGATATCTCTTGCAATTATTCCTCTATCATTTTTGGTAACAATGTTTATTATGAGGAAATCTCAAAAATACTTTATAGCTCAATGGGATAGTACTGGTGCTTTAAATGGTCATATAGAAGAAACTTTTACTGGGCACAATATCGTTGGAGCATTTAACCAACAAGATAAAGCAATAAAACGTTTTGATAAAGAGAATGAAAGAGTTTATGAATCAAGTTTTAAAGCTCAATTTATATCAAGTATAATACGTCCAGCTGTAAATTTTCTTAACAATGTGAATTATGTAATAATATGTGTTATAGGTGGTATAAGAGTGTCAAATGGAATTATTACTCTCGGTGATGTATTGGCTTTTATCCAATACTCCAGACAATTCACTCAACCTGTAGTTCAGGTTGCAAGCATAGTAAATGTTTTACAATCTACAGTGGCTTCTGCTGAACGTGTATTTGAATTGCTTGATGAGAAGGAAGAGATACCAGATACAGATAAACCAGTTGTATTAGATGATGCAAAAGGACATGTTAAATTTGAACATGTTTATTTTAGCTATAATCCTGATGCACCGCTCATTGAAGATATGAATCTTGAGGCTTATCCTGGACAAACTGTTGCTATAGTTGGTCCAACAGGTGCCGGCAAAACAACTTTAGTCAACTTACTTATGCGTTTTTATGAAATAGATAGCGGAAGAATAACTATAGATGATGTAGATATTCGAGATATGAGACGAGATGATCTACGTAAACTTTTTGGTATGGTTTTACAAGATACCTGGTTATTCAATGGTACTATAAAAGATAACATTGCCTATAGTAAAGAAGGAGCATCTGATGAAGAGATAATAGCTGCAGCTCAAGCAGCTTATGTAGATCACTTCATAAGAACACTGCCTGAAGGATACAATACCATACTTACAGGTGATGCTACTAATATATCCCAAGGACAAAAACAACTTTTAACTATAGCACGTGCGTTTTTAGCTGATCCTAAGATACTTATACTTGATGAAGCTACAAGCTCAGTTGATACTCGTACTGAGATGCTTATACAAAAAGCTATGTCTAAATTGAGGATAGGAAGAACAAGTTTTGTAATAGCTCACAGACTTTCAACTATACGAAATGCTGAAACAATATTAGTTATGAATAAAGGAAAAATTGTTGAACAGGGTAATCATAAAGAACTAATGGCAGCTCAAGGTTTCTATTATGATCTTTATATGAGTCAGTTCCTCTCGCCAGTTTTAGATAACATAGATGAGATATAGGTTTAACAATTCTATAGTTTTTTCAGAATTTGGATGATATTATTTTATAGAATTTAGATGAAAGGGTAACCAATTTACCTTTTTTAAAAGTTTCGAAAATTTAACGAAACTAATAAAATAGATATTTAAGAATTTCTTATGGTTACCTTTTCATTTTTTTATCATTTTAATTTAACCAAATTATTCATTTAATACCTTGAATTAAGCTGACTTAAAAATAAATTATTCAATCTATGATATACTAATTCTGGTATATTATGAGTTATATTAAAGATATTATTAATAAAGATTTAAGTGAAAATCAAAAAAAAGCAGTTCTTCATATTGAAGGTCCTCTACTTGTCTTTGCAGGAGCAGGAAGCGGAAAAACAAAAACTTTAACATATAGAGTTGCATATTTAATCGAAGAATTAAAAGTTAAACCAGATAATATACTTGCAGTCACTTTTACGAATAAAGCAAGTGAAGAGATGAAGGAAAGAATTAAAAATTTATTGAATAAAGATATTAATTTATTTTGGATTGGAACTTTTCATTCAATGTGCTCAAGAATATTGAGAAAAGAGATAGTATATCTTGGTTATAATAAAAATTTTACAATTCTTGATGAAGATGATTCTTTAAAAATAATTGATGAAGCAATTAAAAATCTTGATTTTCAAAAAAATTATTTTCAATCTCGTGAGATTTATAACAAAATTTCTTATATTAAAAGTAGAGGTCTTTTTGTCGAAGATTATATTCCAAAAGATGGTTGTGATGAAGCATTGAAGAAAATTTTTTTAAAATATGAAGAGATTAAAAAAAAAGGTAATTTAGTTGACTTCGATGATTTGATAAATTTTGTAACAAAAATATTAAATCAGAATGATATAATATCAAGATTTTATTCAGAAAAATTTAAATTTATACTTGTCGATGAATATCAAGACATCAATCCCGCTCAGCATAAATTGTTAAAAGCATTAACAAAATACAACAAAAATATTTTTGTTGTCGGAGATGACGATCAGAGTATTTATAAATTCAGAGGTTCCTCTTCAGAATTAATGCTTTCATTTAAAGATGATTTTGAAAAGGTTGAAGTTGTTTATCTATCTGAGAATTATAGAAGTACTGAAACTATTGTAAATGCAAGCAAATTTTTAATAAAAAATAATAAAACAAGAGAAGAAAAACCTTTATATGCTATTAAAAGTGGTGGGGATAAAATTAAATTATATAGAGCCATAAATGAAATAGACGAAGCAAGGTTTGTTATTAAAAAAATAATCGAACTAAAAGAAACAGGAATCGACTTTTCTCAAATTGCTATTCTTTATAGAACAAATGCACAATCAAGAACATTCGAGGAAGCAGCTATACTTTTCAGCATTCCATATAGGCTTGTTGGTGGAATAAAATTCTATCAAAGAAAGGAGATAAAAGATCTTCTTTCTTATTTAAGAATAGTTCTTAATGAAAGAGACTTCTTATCATTAGAAAGAGTGTTCAACTTTCCAAAAATTGGAGTTGGTGAAAAAACTTTCGATAAAATTAAATTCTATCTTGAGACAGAAAAATCATTAATTGATAGTTTAGAGAAAATTTTAGAAATTACTAAAAATAAAAAAGTTAAGAATAGCATTACTAAATTTATTGAAAATTATAAAAAATGGAGAAACCTACAAGATGATATATTTGAACTTATTAACTCTATCATTTCTGATGTACAATTTTTAGAAAATTTAGAGGAAGAGAAAAAAGAGAATATCTATGAATTTTTAAATATAGTTAAAGAATTCAATGATAGAACAGGAAGTACAAAATTGGAAGATTTTTTATCTTACATTTCTTTAATAAGTGATATGGATACAATTGATACAAGCGACAAAATAACACTTATGACTGTTCATTCTGCAAAGGGTTTGGAATTCAATACTGTTTTCATTGTTGGATTAGAGGAGGGTCTTTTTCCTCATTTTAAATCACTTCTATCTAATGATGATGTAGAAGAAGAAAGAAGATTACTTTATGTTGCAATGACAAGAGCAAAAGAAAATCTATATCTTACCTATTCAATGAGAAGAACAAGAATGGGAGTTCCTGAATTTTTAGACCCATCAAGATTTTTAAATGAGATACCTGAGGAGTTTATCGATAAAATCACAACAGATTTGAAAGAGGAAAGTAAAATAATAAATGAAGAACAGAGTTTTAAAAATGAAGAAAATTTATATGTAAATTATAAGGTTGGAGAAAAAATTTATCATGATGAATTTGGATATGGTAAAATTATTGAGATAGTGAAGGATAAATTGAATCCATATTTAGTTATAAATTTTGGAAATGAAGGAATTAAGAAAATATCTCTTAAATATTCTAAAATAAAAAGAGGTGAAATATGAATGAGTTAGGTTTGATTCATTGTTATACTGGGGATGGTAAAGGAAAAACAACATCAAGTATTGGTCTTATTATAAGAGCCTTAGGTCATCATTATAAAATTGGATTCATACAATTTTTAAAAGGAATAAGTTATTATGGTGAATTATTTTTTCTATATAATCTCTATCCAGATGTTATTTTTTACCATTTTGGTAAAGATTGTCCAAAATCCTCATTAATAAGACAGGGCTTTGAAAAATGTGATTCTTCCTGTAGAGCTTGTTTTGTTAATTTTAATAATCCTTCTAATGAAGATTTAGAATATGTAAAACTTGCGTTTGAAAAAACAAAAGAAGTTTCAAAAATAGTCGATATACTAGTACTTGATGAAATAAATCTTGCTTTAAAATACAATTTGTTACCAATGAGAGAATTTTTAGATTTTATAAATGAAAAACCTAAAAATTTAGAAATTATTTTAACAGGTAGAGATGCACCAAAAGAGGTAATTGAAATTAGTGATTATGTTTCTGAAATTAAAATGATTAAACACCCTTTTTATAAAGGAATTTCTGGAAGAAGAGGTATAGAATATTAATTGATAATTGCAATTGATGGGCCAACTGCTTCTGGTAAAAGTAGATTGGGAAAAAATCTTTCAGATAAATTAAAAATAGATTTTGTTGATTCAGGAAAATTATATAGAATAATTGCATATCTATATAAAAATTCTAATAGCAACTTAAATAAGTTTCTAAAATCTAAAAATTGGGATGAAGAATTTAAAAGAGATGATTTTAGTAATGATGATTTATATTCTCCAGAAGTTTCTGATATTAGTTCAAAAATTTCAACAAATAAAGAGGTAAGAAAAATCGTAACAGACTATTTAAGAAAATTGGCTAAAAAAAATAATTTAATTGTTGCTGGCAGAGACATTGGAACAGTAGTTTTTAAAAATGCTGATTTAAAAATTTTTTTAACAGCAGAAGAAAATGAAAGGGAAAAGAGAAGATTAAAGCAACTCTTAGAAAAAGGTTATTCAGATGATAAAATTGATAGAGAATTATTTATAAGAGATAAAAGAGATTCAAGAAGAAAAATTGCACCTTTGAAACCAGCAAAAGATGCTATTATAATAGATAATACAAATTTAAAAAAGGAAGAGACATTGAACATTGTTTTAAATGAGATGAAAAAAAGGGGTATAATATGAAAAAAATTTTAAGAAAAATTGTCTATTTAATTTTATATTTTTTATCTATAATTCTATTTAAACTTTTTTTTAGATTTCAAGTATTTGGCAAAGAAAATGAATTGAAAAATGGCAGAATTATTTTTGCATCTAATCATTCATCATGGTTTGATTTTCTTTTAATGGCAATTTCTGTATCTCCTTCTAAATATATACATTTTTTAGCAAAAGAGGAGATCTTTAAGGGTTTTCTTAAAAAATTTCTTGAATTTATGGAGATTGTACCAGTTAAAAGAGATAAAATTGATAGAAATGTTATAAAACAGGCAATTTCATATCTTGAAAAAAATGAAAATCTTGGAATATTTCCAGAAGCAACAAGAACAAGAGATGGGAAACTTCAATTGGATAATTTTCATCTTGGTTCAAGTTTTTTCTCAATAAAAGCAAATGCACCAGTACAAGTAATATTAATTAAAGGAAGTTTTGAAGCTTTTTCAAGAAAGAGTAAGTTCCCAAAATTTTTTACAAAAATAAGAACAAAAATTTATCCTCCAATATATCCTGAACAATATTTGAATAGAGAGATTAATTATGAAACAATAAATGAATATAATGAAGAAGTTAAAGAATTATTTGTTAAAGGGATGAGTGAAAATTGGTAATGGAAATAATTGAGAGTAGATTCTTGGGTTTTTGTAATGGTGTTAATTATGCATATAATTTAGCAAATAAAATCTTAAACGAGAAAAATGAAGTTTATTTACTAAAAGAACTTGTACATAATAAAGATGTAAATTCTGAATTGAGAGAAAAAGGTCTTGAAATTGTTGATGAAATTTCTCGAATTCCAGATGATGTAACCTTAATAACACCCGCGCATGGTATATCTTTAGAAGAAGAGGATTTGGCAAAAAAGAAAAGATTAAAAATTATAAAAGCAACATGTCCTTTAGTTACAAAATCACTTATATTAGGTAAAAAGATATTAAAAGATGGTAAAGATTTAATTATTATTGGTGAGAAAAACCATCAAGAAATAAAATATCTATACTCTTATCTAAAAGGTTCAAAAACGTATTTAATAGATATAGATGATGAGATACCGAAAATTAAAGGAAAAGTTGGTGTAATTATACAAACAACTCAAAGTTATGAATTTTATGAAGAGATGAAAAAAAAGATTAAATCAATCAATAATGATGTAGAATTTTTTGATACCTTATGTAATGAGAGTCTTTTAAGACAAAAAGAGGTTTATGAAATTGCAAAAAAAGTAGATCTTCTATTAGTTATCGGAGGAAAAAATTCATCAAACACAAAAAGGTTATATGAAATAGGGGTTAAATTAATAAAAACATATCAAATTGAAAATGAAAATGAGATTAAAAAAGAATGGTTTAATGGAGTTAAAGTAATTGGTATAATTTCAGGTACTTCAACTCCTATTAAAACAATTCAAAATATAAAGAAAAAATGTTTAGAATTGCAATAGTAGGTAGGCCAAATTCTGGCAAATCGACTCTTTTCAATAAATTAATAAGAGAAAGTAAAGCTACTACCTTTGAACTACCTGGTACAACAAGAGATTACATTTATGGAGAAGGAATGGTCTGTGATAAAAAAATATCTTTTCTTGATACAGGAGGAATATCTTTTGATGCTAAAACTGATATAAGCAAAAAAATAAACCTTCAAGTTGAAATAGCAATAGATATGTCTGATTTGATTATTTTTTTGAT
>Ga0209407_1001567_pt1 | contig 23555 bp, 18 predicted proteins | sample AD_JPNHG3_MetaG_FD_184410 | JGI IMG/M metagenome (GOLD analysis project Ga0209407, IMG submission 184410) | Active sludge microbial communities of municipal wastewater-treating anaerobic digesters from Japan - AD_JPNHG3_MetaG (SPAdes) (version 2) | ecosystem: Engineered > Bioreactor > Anaerobic... | reverse complement strand
CGATCTCAACGGGCTTGCCTGATGAGAGGTCACGGCCATAGCATTTGGCGCACATGCCGTAAGGCGCGTCGCACGTGAGACCGCTGCGGATCCAGACACGTTCGATGCCGGCATCCTCCAGAGCCTTGCAGGCCGTCTCGTCGATCTCCGCATTCGCTGCGACCAGCACATTACCGGTCGCGAGGTGGCGAATATCGTAGAGCGCCGTACGGCCCAGCACACGGGTACGCAGTGGGATCAGCGTCTCGTCACCCTCTTCAACCGCCTCGACCTCAATGCCGTTCACGGTGTTGCAGTCCTGGATCGTGATAATCACGTCCTGCGCCACATCCACCAGCTTACGCGTCAGATAACCGGCATCCGCCGTCTTGAGCGCGGTGTCGGCCAGACCCTTACGCGCACCGTGGGTGGAGATAAAGTACTCCAACACACTGAGACCTTCGCGGAACGACGCCGTGATAGGACGCTCAATAATCTCTCCAGACGGATTGGCCATCAGACCACGCATACCAGCGAGCTGGCGGATTTGCAACTTCGAGCCGCGGGACTTGGAGTCCACCATCATGAAGACCGGGTTGGTCTCAGTCGGGTTGGGCTGCGCCTCGGTCACGTTGCGGTCGATTGCCTTGTACAGATCATCCGACACCTTTTCAGTGGCAGCCGTCCACACGTCGACAATCTTGTTGTGCCGCTCGCCGTCCGTGATCACACCGGTCAGGAACTGGCTGTTGACCTTCTCGACTTCAGCGTAGGCATTGGCGATGATCTCTTCCTTGTTCTTCGGACGGATCATGTCCTTCAAGCCCATCGAGACGCCCGCCAGGGTGGCGTGCTTGAAGCCGAGTGTCTTCAACTCATCCAAAACCTGAACCGTAGCGGCATGACCGGCCACCTGATGACAATGCAGGATCAGATCGCCGAGCTTGCTCTTGTCGACCTTGTCGTTGACGTAGCCCAGCTCGTCCGGCCAGATCTCGTTGAAGATCACGCGACCGGCGGTCGTCTCGATCACGCGGACATCCGGGGTGCCGTAACGACGGCCTTCGCTACCGAAGTCCGGATTGCGCAGGCGGATGCGCGTATGATGCGTGATGGCTTTTTCAGCCAGAGCGAAGTCAACCTCCGCCGCATCATTGAAGAGCGGCAGATGCGTCCCGTCGGGCGGTGTCTTGCCGGCGATCTTGCCGGCCAGCTTGTCACTTTGGCTCGGGATGGTCAGGTAATAGATACCCAGAGCGACATCCTGCGTCGGTGTCATGATCGACTTGCCGGAAGCCGGCGAGAAAATCGAGTTGGAGGCCAGCATCAGCAGGCGGCTCTCCAACTGCGCCTCGACCGACAACGGCACGTGCACGGCCATCTGGTCACCGTCGAAATCGGCGTTGAACGCGGTACAGACCATCGGATGGATGCGGATCGCTTCGCCTTCGACCAGCACCGGCTCGAAACTCTGGATCGAGAGACGGTGCAGCGTCGGCGCACGGTTGAGCATCACGGTCTTACCCTTGGTCACCTCCTCGAGGATATCCCAGACCTGCTCGTCGTGGCGCTCGATCATCTTACGCGCCGTACGCACGGTATGGCAGATACTCTTCTCCTTGAGACGGCGGATGATGAACGGCTCGAAGAGCGTCAGCGCCATCTTTTTGGGCAGGCCGCACTGCGTGATCTTCAGTTCGGGGCCGACGACGATCACCGAGCGCCCTGAGTAGTCCACGCGCTTACCGAGCAGGTTCTGACGAAAACGACCGGTCTTGCCTTTGAGCATATCGCTCAGCGACTTGAGCGGGCGGTTGCCAGCGCCGGCGACAGCGCGACCGTGGCGGCCGTTGTCAAACACCGCGTCAACCGCCTCCTGCAACATGCGCTTCTCGTTGCGGATGATGACATCCGGTGTCTTGAGCAACAGCAGGTTTTTCAGACGATTGTTGCGGTTGATCACGCGGCGGTAGAGGTCGTTCAGATCCGATGTCGCGAAGCGACCGCCCTCGAGCGGCACCAACGGACGCAATTCCGGCGGAATCACCGGCAGGCAGTCCAGAATCATCCATTCGGGACGCGCCTTGCTGGAACGGAATCCGTCCACGACCTTCATGCGCTTAGTGATCTTCTTGCGCGTCTGCTTGCTGCGCGTGTTTTCGATCTGCTCTTCAAGATCCTGCATGAGCTGGTCGAGATCAACCTTGTTGAGCGCGCGGCGGACCGCCTCGGCACCCATCATCGCCGTGAAGCTCTCGCCGTACTTCTCGATCACCTCATGGTATTCGGCATCCGTCAGCAATTGCAGATACTCCAGCGGCGTATCACCCGGCTCGATGACCATGTAATCTTCGTAATAGAGCACACTCTCCAGTTCGCTGGCGGTCTTGTCCAAGATCAAGCCGATGCGGCTGGGGTTGCATTTGAAGAACCAGATGTGCGAGACCGGCACAGCCAACTCGATGTGGCCCATGCGCTGACGACGCACACGCGACACCGTCACCTCGACACCGCAGCGGTCGCAGACCACGCCCTTGTGCTTGATCCGCTTATACTTGCCGCATGTGCACTCCCAATCACGCGTGGGGCCGAAGATCCGCTCACAGAAAAGACCGTCACGTTCCGGACGGTAGGTCCGGTAGTTGATGGTCTCGGGATTGCGGACCTCGCCCTTGCTCCAGGAACGGATGGTCTCGGGCGACGCGAGTGTAATACTCACAGCGTCATAATGCCCGCCCGCATCAAACATTCCACCAAACATTTCTCGTGCTGCATAAGGATTCATTGTGAACCTCCTGAAGGGTCGCCTTAAAATTTGCTCAACTCAGAGGCCGGGCCCATTTGCTCACCGCCCAGCAACTTCATGTCCAGACACAGACCGCGCAACTCGTGCATCAGCACCGAGAAGGACTCCGGCATGCCGGCATCCAGCGTGTTCTGCCCCTTCACGATCGCCTCATAAATGCGGGTACGCCCGCCGACGTCGTCGGACTTAACCGTCAACAGCTCTTGCAGAGCGTAGGCCACGCCGTACGCCTCAAGTGCCCAGACCTCCATCTCGCCCATGCGCTGGCCGCCGTACTGCGCCTTGCCGCCCAGCGGCTGCTGCGTCACCAGCGAGTAAGGCCCGGTGGCGCGCGCGTGGATCTTGTCGGTGACCAGATGGTGCAACTTGAGCATGTAGATATGGCCGACCACCACGCGCTGATCGAAGGGCTCGCCCGTGCGGCCGTCATAGACGACGCTCTTACCGTCCTCGCAAATCCATGCGTTACCGGTCTTTTCTTTCTGCGCATCGTGCGCCTCGCGCAGCAGGCTGTCGATTAGATTCTCTTTCACACCGTCGAACACCGGGGATGCGGCATAAAAGCCAAGCTCTTTACAGGCTATGCCGAGACAAGTCTCGAAGAGCTGCCCCAGATTCATACGCGAAGGCACACCGAGGGGGTTCAGCACGATGTCCACCGGCGTACCGTCCGGCAGGAACGGCATGTCGCAATCCGGCACGATCCTGGCCACGACGCCCTTGTTGCCGTGACGGCCTGCCAGCTTGTCGCCTACCGAGAGGTTTTTCTTCTCGGCGATGTAAACCCGCACCTGCTTGATGACGCCGCCTTCATCCGTGAGGCCGTCCAACTCCGCGAACTCACCACCGCCGCTTTCCTGCTCTTTCAGTTCATCGAACTTGGGACGGAAGCCGTTGATGATCTCTTCGATCTTCTGCTGCACCGGGCTGCTCTCGATCTGGATGTGATCGTGTGCTTTAGCCAGGCGCGCCAACAACGTCTTGGTGATCTTGCGGTTGGCTGGGATGATGATGTCACCGGTTTCCACGTCCAGCACATCGAGCGGGATCTTCTCGCCCAGCAGGATGTTGCTCAGTGCCGTGGTCAGTTCCTCCTCCAAAGCCGCCTGTTTCTTCTTGCGCTCCGCCTCAACGTCGCGGACCTCTTTCTTCTCTTCGGGCGACGCCGCGAGCGACAGGAACGGACGCCGGACCTCTTGCTGCGAGGTCACCTTGACATCCATCACGATGCCATAAACACCGCTCGGGACAGTCAGCGACGTGTCGCGCACGTCGGCCGCCTTTTCACCGAAAATCGCGCGCAGCAGCCGCTCTTCCGGCGCCAGCTCGGTCTCGCTCTTCGGCGTGATCTTGCCGACCAGAATATCGCCGGGGCGCACTTCGGCACCCACGCGCACCACGCCGTCCGGCCCCAGATTCCTGAGGGCGTCCTCGCCCACGTTGGGGATGTCGCGCGTGATCTCTTCCGGGCCGAGCTTGGTATCGCGCGCGCCGACCTCGAAATCCTGAATGTGGATCGAGGTGAAGACATCGTCACGCACCACTCTTTCGCTCACGACAATGGCATCTTCGAAGTTGTAACCGGACCACGGCATGAAGGCCACCAGCAGGTTCTTGCCGAGCGCCAGTTCACCTCCGCAGGTAGCGGGACCGTCCGCCAGCACATCACCCTTCTTGACCTTCTGCCCGACCTTGACGACCGGCTTCTGGTTAAAACAGGTGCCGGCATTGCAACGGCGGAATTTCTGGAGGGCGTAACGGTAGACACCCCTGGCGTTCTCATTCTTTTTGGGCTTGCCCGACGGCATCCTTCCGCTGAGCGTGACAACGATGTCACTCGCGGAGGCGTATGCCACCACGCCGTCACTCTCGGAGAGCACCGTCACACAGGAGTCGGACGCGGCCCGCGTCTCAAGACCGGTCGCCACGAAAGGACGCTCGCACCTCAGTAGCGGCACCGCCTGACGCATCATGTTTGCGCCCATCAACGCACGGTTGGCGTCGTCATGCTCTAAGAACGGGATCAAACCGGCGGCGATCGAAACAAGCTGCATCGGCGAGACGTCCATAAACTGGACGCGCATGCGGTCAACATCCTCAAACTCGGTCTCGACACGGCAGGTGACGCGTTCGGAAGCGAAACTGCCATCCGGCTTGAGTTCCGAGTTCGCCTGCGCAATGACGTATTTTTCTTCCGCGTCGGCAGACAGGTACTGCACCTGATTCGTGACCTTACCGTTACGCACCACGCGGTACGGCGTCTCGATAAAGCCGAACTGATTGATCTGCGCGTAAATGCTGAGCGATGAAATCAAACCGATGTTCGGTCCTTCCGGCGTCTCGATCGGACAGATGCGGCCGTAGTGCGACGAGTGCACGTCGCGGACCTCAAAGCCCGCGCGCTCACGGCTCAGTCCGCCGGGACCGAGCGCCGAGAGGCGGCGCTTGTGGGCCAGGCCGCTCAGCGGATTGGTCTGGTCCATGAACTGGCTCAATTGGCTGCGGCCAAAGAAATCCTGCACCACGGCGGAGAGCGATTTGCTGTTGACCAGACGGGCGGGCGCCAACACGCCGCTCGCGGGATCAAAGAGCGTCATGCGCTCGCGGATCAGGCGCTCGGTACGCGCCAGACCTATGCGGCACTGGTTCTCCAACAGTTCCCCGGCCGTGCGGATACGGCGGCTACCGAGATGGTCGATGTCATCGACGTGCTCTTCTCCGACGTAAATGCGCAACAACAGGCGGATCGCCTCGATCACATCGATGCCGCTCTCGTGCAGGATCCGCAGGTCATCAGGGACCTTGCCCGACAGCCCCAGCTTCTGGTTGATCTTGTGACGTCCGACCTTGCCCAGATCATAGCGGCGCGGCTCGAAGAAGAGCCGCTTAAGCAACGTCTTCGCGTTTGATGACGTCGCCGGATCGCCCGGACGCAGCCGCTTGTAAATATCCTTGAGCGCATCCTCTTCCGAACGGATGTTGGCCTTTGCGTCTTCGATCAACGTCTTGATCAAGACGCCTTCATCGACCGAGACATCCACCACCTCGACCCTGTCGAAGCCGGCGGACGCGATCTGCTCAAGCAACGCCGGAGTGATCGGATCGTAGCGGCGGGCCAGAACAGCCTGCGATTCGACATCGACCAGGTCATCCTTCATGATCAGGCACTCAAGCTCTTCGGCATCGTGCTGTTCCCTCACGTTCAGCATCTTTTCGGTGTAGAACAACTTGAGGATGTCCTCGTCGGTTCCATATCCAAGTGCCCGCAAGAAGGTCGTGGCATAGAACTTACGGCGACGACGACGGCGGTCCATATAGACCCACATGATGTCGCTGGAATCAAACTGGATTTCGATCCACGAGCCGCGGTCGGGAATCAGCCGGATGGAGTAGAGCGTCTGTCCGTTGGGGTGGATCGCCTGCTCCGAGCAGATGCCGGGCGAGCGGTGCAACTGCGAGACGATCACGCGCTCGGCACCGTTGATGACAAAGGAGCCATCGCGGGTCATGAGCGGAATCTCGCCCATGTAGACATCCTCTTCGCGGATCTCGTCGCCGTCTTTGAGGCGGAAGGTCGCATGCAGCGGAGCGGCGAACGTGCTGCCGTCGGCCAGGGCGGTCAACGCATCGCACTTGGGCTCGCCTAGATCGTACTTGACGAAATCGAGCGTGTAACGACCATCATAGCTGTCGATGGGGAACACCTCGTGGAAAATGGCCTGCAACCCCTTCTTTTCGCGCTTACTGGGCGCGGTGCCGATCTGCAGAAAATCTTGGTACGATTGCGTCTGAATAGCGATCAGATCGGGCGGCTGAATCACGGGCTTCAGCTTGCCGAACATTTTGCGTTCAACCATTGCCTACCTCAGGTTGGAATGTTATGGACGAGGGTTGTCAACTCAAGGACTTCGCACGCAGGAGCGCTTTTGCCCCCACCGCCCGCCGCGCGCCCTGACACAGTTTTCAGCCAGCCGGTTGTGAATGGAAGTGTGGTAAGCAGCCACTTTGTTAACTGATTCACACTTCGGCTGGTTCATGCATCATCAGGCGTTCGGGTGCGTTTTGTCCCTTTTTTGACAAACACGAAAATGATGACGGGGTCGGGCTTCTCCCTCTCGGCGCACACGGCGTGTTGAGGAAAGCGAGGACTGCCCGCGTCATCACCGAGCAGTCCCCGCGTTTTACACACGGCGCGTGTTACTTGATCTCAACCTTGGCACCGGCCTTCTCAAGCTGCTCCTTCAGCTTCGCGGCCTCTTCCTTCGAGACGCCTTCCTTCACAGCCTTCGGGGCGGCCTCGACCAAGTCCTTGGCATCCTTCAGGCCGAGGCTCGTGATCGCGCGCACCTCTTTGATCACGCCGATCTTGTTGGCGCCGACATCGGCCAAGATCACGTCAAACTCGGTCTTTTCCTCAACCGGCGCAGCAGCAGCGGCGGGAGCCGCGGCGACAGCCACGGGAGCGGCGGCGGTGACGCCCCACTTCTCTTCCAGCGCCTTAACCAGCTTGGAGATCTCAAGCACCGAGAGGTTGCTCAGATATTCAATCACTTCTTCGTTCGTCATGGTTCTCTTCCTTTTCTTTTGTGCAACCGCACGCGTCCATTCGCGGGCGGGGTTCCCGCTAGCGCCACTCCTCATAAAGGAGCCGTTCGCGCCACATGGCGCACTGGGGTGCCGACACCCGCCGACACCCGCGCCGTCGGTTTTTACGACACACGTTTATGCCGCAGATCCGTCTTTCTTCTCCTCGTACGCCTTGAGGGCGTAGAGCATATCCAACAACGGCGCGTTCAACACGCGCACCAGGCTCGTCGCCGGCGCCTGCAGCGTGCCCAACAGCATGCCGCGCATAGCGTCCTTCGACGGCAACTTCGAAAGTTCTTCCACTTCCGCCGCAGTCAGCAGCGCCGCCTCGAAGCTGGCGCCCTTGATCGACGCCTTGTCATTCTGCTTCACAAAGGCGACCAGCGTCTTGGCCACCTCGGCCACATCGCCGCTGCCCGTCACGATGGCGGTCGGGCCGGAAAACAGCGCGGACACGTCGTCCCAGCCAAGCTCTTTGGCAACTCGGCTTAGGTAGGTGTTTTTCACCACCATGGCACGCGAGTCCAACTTGGTCAGGCTCTGGCGCAGCGCGGTCAGTTGCGTGACTTTAAGCCCGCCGTAATTCAGGACAAAGCAGAAATCGGACGCTTTGACGCGCTCGATGACCTCATTCAGGATAGAAACTTTTTCGACTCTCATGTCATCCGTCTCCCGTGATTAAACCGCATCCTCGGTTCTGAGCTGTACGCGCACGCCCACACCCATCGTCGAACTGACCGTGAGGGAACGGATGAACGTCCCTTTCGCTGCCGCCGGGCGCTCGGACTGAACCGCCTTCACGATGGCGTTGATGTTGCCGACCAGTTTGTCGGCGCCAAAGCTGCTCTTGCCGCAGAGCACGCAGACGTTGCCGGTGCGATCCATACGGAAGTCAACCTTGCCGCCCTTGGCCGCCTTGACCGCCGCCGCCGTGTCATCCGTCACCGTGCCGGTCTTGGGGTTCGGCATCAAGCCGCGGGGACCGAGCACGCGGGCGATCTTGCGCACCTCTTTCATCGCGTCGGTGGTCGCGATCGCCACGTCAAAGTCAGTCCAGCCGTCCTTGACCTTTTCGATCAGCTCCTCATAGCCGACTTCATCCGCGCCAGCCTCCTTCGCCTCATCGGCGTGCGTGCCGGCCGCGAACACGATCACGCGGACCGTCTTACCGGTGCCGTGCGGCAGGGTAACGGTCCCGCGCACGGTCTGGTCGGACTTCTTGAAGTCCACGCCGAGGCGCATCGCGACTTCCACTGTCTCGTCAAATTTCGCATTGGCGTTGGCCTTAACGAACGCCACCGCCTCCTCCAAGCTGACCAGCTCCGTCGGAGCCTTCTTCAGCACATCGCTATAACGCTTGCCATGTTTTGCCATGATCCGTGTCCCCTTATGCCTTAGTCAACAACCTCGATACCCATATTGCGTGCGGTACCTTCGATCATCCGCATTGCGGCCGCTTCGTCAGAGGCGTTGAGGTCTGCCTTTTTAATCTCGGCGATCTTGCGGACCTGCTCGCGCGTGACTTTACCGACCTTGTCGCGGTTGGGGACCCCGGAGCCCTTGGCCAGCCCAGCCTCCTTCTTCAGCAGCGTGGAGGCGGGCGGACTCTTGAACACGAGGGAAAAACTGCGGTCCGCATACACCGTGATGACCACGGGGATGATCAGACCCGCTTTGTCTTGAGTCTTGGCGTTAAACTCTTTGCAGAACGCCATGATGTTGACGCCTTGAGCACCCAACGCGGGGCCCACCGGCGGCGCAGGATTCGCCGCACCTGCGGGAATCTGCAATTTCACGATACCCGTGACTTTCTTTGCCATAACTTTGCCTACTGTGTCTGTCGCGGCCCTCCCGGCATCCCTACCGGTACAGACGGACCGCAGTTGACGAGCCGCCGCCGCGCTCCAAGCGCAGCGGGATCGGCTGAACGGCTACGCGTTCTCGTTGACCGCGCGCTCGATCTGCCAATACTCCAGCTCGACCGGAGCGGAGCGTCCGAAGATCGCCACAGAGACCTTCAGCTTGCCCCGGTCAGGATCCACCTCATCGACGGTACCGCTGAAACTCATGAACGGACCGTCAATGATCTTCACGGCATCGCCCGGCTCAAACTGAACCTTGGGCTTAGCCTTTTCCTTGTCCGTATCCGCCGTTTGATTGATGATCGCATCAACCTCGTCGGCGGAAAGCGGCATCGGACGTTCGCCACCAATAAAACCGATCACACCCGGCGTCTCCTTAAGAAACCGCCAAGTGGGTTCCAATACATTGCGCTCCCCATCATAGAGAGCCAAGTTAATCAACACATACCCCGGGAAAAACTTACGGGTGACGGTGGTCTTAACCCCGTTCCTGACCTCGGAGACCTTCTCGGTGGGGATCATGACCTCGCCAATATACTCCCCCATCTCCTCGATCCGCACCCGCGCCTCGATCGAACGCTTGACCTTCTGCTCCTGACCGGTCAGGGTGTGAAGCACAAACCACTGTTTTGTCATGGACGGCCCCCCCGCGTTAGGCATGGATCAACTGCAGGAAAAACATGATGGTTTTGTCGCAGCACAACACCACCACGGCCAAGATCACGATAAACGTAATCACGACGACCGTCGAATCGACCAATTCTTGACGGTCAGGCCAAGAGATCTTTTTGAATTCGATCCCGACATCGCCGAGATACGCTCCCAGACTCTGGATGATTTGCTTTACGTTGCTCATGTCCCAAGACCCTTCGGTCATTCCGCTCCCAAAACGCGAAAACCTGTTGCCGCTCCTCCGACGGAAACGGCGACAGATACCCGTTCTAACTGGCAGGCCAGGAGGGACTCGAACCCCCAACGCCCGGTTTTGGAGACCGGTACTCTGCCAAATTGAGCTACTGGCCTAAAAACTTCTTCGAGAGACGACTACCTCGTTTCGCGGTGCAACGTACGCTTCCTCTCCGTCGGGCAGAACTTCTTCATCTCCAGACGGTTGGTCGTCGTACGCTTATTGCGCGTCGTCGTGTAATTGCGGCGCTTGCACTCGGTGCACGCCAAAATGGCTAATTCTCTCGGCATATCCGCCTCTTTGCTCCTGCCTTGAACCCGTGCCGCGTCCGGGACGCCGCAGCGCCCCGGACGGACACGCTCACAGGAAGCTCACTTACTTCACAACTTTAGACACCGTACCCGCGCCGACCGTGCGGCCGCCTTCACGAATGGCGAAACGCATCTTGTCTTCCAGCGCGACGGGCGAGATCAACTTCACGGCGATCGAGATGTTGTCGCCCGGCATGACCATTTCCACGCCCTCGGGCAGCGTGATGTCGCCCGTGACGTCGGTCGTGCGGATGTAGAACTGCGGACGGTAGCCCTTGAAGAACGGCGTGTGACGGCCGCCCTCTTCCTTACTGAGGACGTACACCTCACCGTTGAACTCGGTGTGCGGCGTGATCGAGCCCGGCTTGGCCAGAACCTGGCCGCGCTCGACCTCTTCCTTCTTCGTGCCGCGCAGCAGGCAGCCGACGTTGTCGCCAGCCTGGCCCTGGTCCAGCAACTTGCGGAACATCTCGACGCCCGTGCAGGTCGTCTTGGCGGTCGGGCGCAGGCCGATGATCTCGACTTCGTCGCCCACCTTGATGAGACCGCGCTCAATACGACCGGTCACCACCGTACCGCGGCCCTCAATCGAGAACACGTCTTCGATCGGCAACAGGAACGGCTTGTCCAGCGCACGCTGCGGCTCGGGGACGTAGCTGTCCAAAGCGTCCATCAGATCGGTGATGCACTGGCAGGCCGGATCATCCACGCTCGTGGCCTTGGTGGCGGGCAGCGCCGACCCGCGCACGATCGGAATGTCGTCGCCAGGAAATTCATACTTCGAAAGCAACTCGCGGACTTCCATCTCGACGAGGTCCAGCAACTCGGCGTCGTCAACCAGATCCACCTTGTTCAGGAAAACTACGATCGCGGGCACGCCGACCTGGCGGGCAAGAAGGATGTGCTCGCGGGTCTGCGGCATCGGCCCGTCCGCCGCGCTCACAACCACGATCGCACCGTCCATCTGCGCGGCACCGGTGATCATGTTCTTGACGTAGTCAGCGTGACCGGGGCAGTCCACGTGAGCGTAATGACGACTGTCGGTGCTGTACTCGACGTGCGAGGTAGCGATCGTCAGAATCTTGGTAGCGTCGCGGCGGCCCGCAGACTCGGATGCCTTCGCCACCTGATCATAGGAAATCGGGGCGCAAAGGCCTTTGAGGGACTGTACGTTGGTGATCGCTGCGGTCAGCGTGGTTTTGCCGTGGTCGACGTGGCCGATCGTGCCAACGTTGACGTGTGGCTTCTCGCGAACAAATGTCTCTTTCGCCATTTTAGGTTTCCTCCTGTGAGTAGTGACAAAAAGTCCATCGTCAAAGCTGGAGCCAACAATCAGAATCGAACTGACGACCTCTTCCTTACCAAGGAAGTGCTCTACCTACTGAGCTATGTTGGCCCTGTCCATCGCCCCGCGCGGGGCAAAAAACCCCTTACCCAACATCCCCGACGGCTTTGAAGCAGTCCGCCGTGACATTGTGCAGGAGTCCACTAAACCTTGCCAATGTTCGTTTCCCGCCTTTCCAAGGCACAACCCCCGGAAAAAAAGAAAACCCGGTAAGGTTACTGAATGCCTCCGGGAATGTCAACACCGACAAATTTTTTGTCGCAATTTTTTTTGGTTTTGTTGGTTTTGTTGGTTTTTTGGGAGCACTGCTCGGGTTTTTTATCCAACAGATTACGCAGACTTTTTTGAGGGCAGGGCTGTCCGCAAGTCGCAAGTCGCGGGGCGCGGGTCAACCTCTCTTGTTGCGACCACGCAGTGGCTCGCAATCGTGAGAGTAAAAGCACTGCTCGGCTGTTCCACGCGAAGACGCGGAGGTTGGAGGGCGAGTGTCCCCACGAGCCGCCTTCCACTGCGCGGAAGGATGGTCTCAGGTTCCCTCGCAGAGCACCGGGAGATACTAGCGTCGCTCGTCCGCGGACAAGCAGACGCTTGCCCCTCCCTGCGCTTCGCAAGCCCGGTGACAAGTGCTGAAGGGCGGTAGCCGGGTGGTGCGCAAAAACGGGAAACTTTGCCGATCATCAAACCGATTTGGTCGGCCTCGATGGTGCTGTATTCTGGCGGGATTTGCGCCGTGCTGATGGCCCTCACCTATTGGTACATCGACGTCAAAGGCAAGGACAAATGGCTTTACCGGTTCAAAATCTACGGCATGAACTCAATCTTCGCCTACGTGGTCTCGCACGTCATCTCGTTCCGTTCGGTTTCAGAGTCACTGTTTTTCGGTTTCGCGCGTTTCCTCGAAAAGCCCGGTTATGAATTCTTGCTGGGGGTTTCCAACGCCGCGATTCTGTTTGTGATGCTTGTGATGCTGTATCGCAGGAAGATTTTTATCCGCGTGTAAATCTGCGATCTCTTCAACAGCGTTCTTGACCCCTATCGTCCCAATTCAGTATAGTGAGGCCACTTTTTCTCGGAGAGGTGGCAGAGCCTGGTTGAATGCACATGACTCGAAATCATGCGTGCCGCAAGGTACCGGGGGTTCGAATCCCTCCCTCTCCGCCATCTAACCAAACTTGCGGGCGAAAGCCTGCAAGCATGAGAACATATGCAACACTCTGATTCCCGTGAGCGGCGCAACCGCAGCCCCCGCCCCCCCTTCCGTCGCCGCAAACGCCACCCCGGCCTTGCCGAACGCGAACTGCCGCGCCAGCCCCCAAAACCCAAAGGCGAACTGCCCGACGAATTCGCGACGAGTATCTTCGGTCTGGTCAACCCCCTTTTGCAGCACGCTGTCGCCGAGGAAGGTTACCTCACCCCGACACCGATCCAAGAGAAGGCCATCCCCCACCTGCTCGAAGGACGCGACTTGATGGGCTGCGCGCAGACCGGAACCGGCAAGACGGCGGCGTTCCTGCTGCCGATCCTGCACCGTCTGGCCGCCAATCCGAAAAAGGTTGAAAACGGTCGCCCGCGTGTGTTAATCCTCGCGCCGACACGCGAACTCGCGGCGCAGATCGCGGACAGCACCGCGACCTACGGCAGGTTCCTCGGCATCCCGTTCGCCGTGGTCTTCGGCGGCGTCAGCCAATACCCCCAGGTCAAGGCGCTCGGTCGCGGCGCCGTGCTCGTCGTAGCCACGCCCGGCCGTTTGCTGGACCTCATGGAGCAGGGCCACCTCACGCTCGATGCGGTCGAAGAGTTTGTGCTGGACGAGGCAGATCGTATGCTAGACATGGGCTTCTTGCCCGACATCAAGCGCATTCTCGCCAAGCTGCCCGAACAGCGGCACACGCAATTTTTCTCGGCGACGCTCTCGCCCGATGTTTTGCGCCTGGCCATGTCCATGGTCAAAGACCCGGTTCATGTCACCATCTCGCCCGACCAGCCGACCGTCGACAAGATCAACCAGAAGGTGCTCTTTGTCGACAAGCCCAATAAAGTCAGCCTGCTGATCAGCCTGCTGGCCACGCGCCCCGAAATGGAGAAGGTCATCGTCTTCGCACGTACCCGCCACGGCTCTGACAAGATCGTGCGCAAGCTGGATGACGCCGACATTCGCGCCGAAGCCATTCACAGCGACAAGACGCAGCGCGCTCGCACCAACACGCTGGAGGCGTTCCGCAAAGGCCGCGTGCGCGTACTGGTGGCGACCGACATCGCCTCGCGCGGTATCGATGTAGACGGCATCACGCATGTCGTAAACTTTGATCTTCCCGAGGAGACGGAATCCTATATCCATCGCATCGGCCGTACAGCGCGCGCCGGTGCCGAGGGTGTCGCCTACTCTTTCGTAAGCGCAGAAGAACGCGGCCTGCTGCGCGCGATCGAACGCATGATCCGCAAGGAGATTCCGATCGACACCGCGCATGGATTCCATTCCGAGCGTGCGGAACGCGCCGCCGGTAAGGGCGGGGCAGACAGTCTGCCGCAGCCCTCTTGGATGAAATCGAAAAAGGATCGTCCTGATGCGTCGCGCCGTCCGGATCGCCGCGGGCGACCGCCGCGCTTCCAAGGACGCGCGCAACCCGACTTTCGGCGCAGGCCCGATGACGTGCCGCACACCAGCGAGCGTGATGCGGCATCCCGTCCGGACAAAGCGCGCAAACCCGCGCCTGCGCCGCATCGGGAAAACGCCGTGCAAGCCGACGATGCGCCGCGCTGGTACGACAAACCCCTCCAGAAGCGTCCGAAGCGTTACGATCAAAAAGGCGAACGTCGGCCCGCCGACACCAGGCCCGCTGACCGCGAGCGTCCGCCGCGTGATGACGACATGCGTGGCGACCGCCCCGCGCGGCCTTTCCGGCCGCACCTTGGCGACAAACGCAAGCCGCGAAGCGGCGGTTTCAAGTTATAGATTCAGCGCTGCGCCCGGTGCTGCGTCATCGTCATGCCGAAGGTGCGTCGGAACACCTTGCCAAGATAACTCGCGCTGGTGAAGCCGCAGGCGTGTGCGATGGCCCGCACCGAGTGGTTTGTCTCAGCCAACAGCGCACGAACCCGCTTTAGGCGCGTTCGTTGCAGTTCGTCTTGTAACGTAACGCCGACACACGCCCGGAACCGCATCTCCAGCGACCGGCGCGACACGCCCGAGTGTTGCACGATCTCGGGAACTCCCACCGGGTTCTGCGCATTCAGCCAGATGTACTCCAGCGCGCGCGCCACTACCGGGTCAGCGATCGGGATCGTTTCGGTCGAACGTCGCGTCACCACTTTGAGAGGCGGAAACACACGCTCCACGCGGCGCGGACGTCTCCCCCGCGCGCGGCGCATCAACTGGTCCAGAAGTCGCGCCGCCTCAAACCCCATGCGGTCGGTATCCAGCGCGATACTTGAAAGCGGCGGCATCGTGGACCCGCAGATCAATTCATCGTTATCTACCGCCAATACTGCCACCTCGTGCGGCACGCGCAGACCGGCCATACGACAGGCGTCCAGCACCTGACGCCCACGCACATCCATCGCCACGAACACGGCGGCCGGCTTGGGCAATGCGGTCAGCCAAGCACAGAGGCGTTGACGCTCGCGGCTCCAGTCTTGACGCTCATGCGCCGTCAGCGGGCCGTACATCTCACACTGATGGCCGACGGCATGCACACGCGCGGCAAACGCCGCACCACGCTCGCGCGACCAGTTGATATCGTGAATCTCGCCGACAAACCCGAAGTGCGTAAAGCCACGTTCCAAATAGTAGTCGGCAGCCAACTCTCCGATCGCGCGCAGGTCCGAAGCGAACACGCTGTGACGCTGCAACAGGCCATCGGGCAATTGCACCGCATCCAGCGGGTCAATCAACACAGCCGGCACGTCGGCGGCCAGCACGGCCTCAGCGTATGCGCGGTTTTGGATCACGCCGATCATGCCGGAGCCGTTCCAGCCTTTCAGCGCCGGCAGTCGCTGTTCGCCCGCGCGTCCCTCGGCCACATGCAGGCTCCATGGGCCGTGGATCTGCTCATACCGCAATACCCCGCGCAAAATATCGCGGTGTGCCTGCTCGTTGGTCTCGAACAGTAAAGCAACCTGTGGTGGTGCCGATAGATACTGGCGTGTCATGGATTACGCAAAATTACCACAAAAGGGACGCGGTGTCATGTCCTGAAGGCTATTGGCAGTCTTGGACATATCGGCTACAATTCCATCACCTTCGAGACAGGAGAAATTTCGTGAATCAGAAACCTGAAACTACAACTGCGGAGCACTGGGAGAAGGGGCAAGCGTCTGCTTGCCCAGCGGCGGTCACGCCGCCACCCCGTAAAAAATCTCTGCGTCTCCGCATCTCTGCGCTAAAAAAACGCTCAACGCTCAACTTTCAACGCTCAACGCTCAACTTTCTGCGGGCGGGGACGCCCGCGCTCCCGACTGTGCACACACAAAACACGCGCTCGACTCGCATGCCCCCCGTCACTAACCGATTGCCTTGGCGGTCTGCTGTTTGCGCTTTGCTCAGCAGCGCGGCATTGCTGGGATTCGCCGCCGACACCAACATCGTGTCGCGCCCGGCGGATCTCGTCGCGAATCGTGCACCCGGCATCTGGCCTGTTGTCAGTCACGCGACCGCCCGCCTCCCGCGCCGCATTGTGGTCGGCCTCTTCAACCGGGAGAACACGGAGAAGCGTTTCGACGTGCCTCTTGTTGCGTTGGGACTGCCTGAAGCGGGCACCTACATCGCGTTCGACCTCTGGCGCAACGCGCTCACCCCGCCCTTTCAAGGCCGCCTCGTCCACACACTTCAGCCGCAGGGCAGTACCGTGCTGACCGTGCGTCCGGTGATCGACCGCCCGCAACTCATCGCCACCTCGCGCCACATCAAGCAGGGACTGCTCGACGTCACTGCCGAGCGTTGGGAAGCCACCACGCGCACTCTTTCAGGCATCAGCGAAACAGTCGCCGGCGACCGTTATGAACTGCGCATCCTCACCTACACGACCGATGCCGACGCACCGGGACGTCCTACGCGCGGCTTCGTAGTAGAGTCCGCCGGCATCACCGGTGCCAACGGTTATGAGTTGATCATCGCGCCCGGCGATGGCGTCGCGATGCGTCCGGATGACGCCTACGCCAACCCCAACACACCTGACGCCCCGATGACAACACTGTACGAGCCGGTAGCTGAAAAAGGGCTCGTACGCTTCGCCTTTATCAGTGGAAGCGGCGGCTCGGTCTCGTGGCGCATCACTTTCTCTGACCGCCCCGCACCGGCCGCCGCCGATTTCCGTTGAACTTAGAGTTCGCGGATGTAGATGTTTTTGAATTCGATCGGATCGCCGTGGCACTGCAGCTCGATCTGCTCCTTGGGGAAGATCGGCTGATTGCGATCCCAGTAGTTTTCCAAGACCGTGTTGTCCACGACCAGCACATCGTTCAGCTTGACCGTCACCTTGTCGCCGACCATCTTGATGTAGAAGGTGTTCCAGTCGCCGATCTGACGGTCAGCGATCGCGAGCGCCTTGCTCGGGTTCTTCTTGTTGTTGTACAGACCGCCGGAGCCGATATTCCACTGGTTGTACGGATCCCAGATCTGCACTTGCGGCGAGCCGCGCAGGTAGAGTCCGCTGTCGCCGCGCACGGTCAACAGCCGCCAGTCGACCCACATCTCGAAATCGCCGTAGTCCTTGGCCGTGGCCAGGCTATACCCTTTGCCATCAAAGTAGAGCGTGCCGCCGTCGCGCACATGCCAGCTCTTGCGCATCTCCTCGTCGGCCTTCACCTGCATCTCGGCGCGCTTCTCGGGCGAAGCCTTCTGACGGACGATCGGATTGTCAAACTTCTCAGCGCGGGTCACGCCCTTCCAGTTCGTCAGGTCCTTGCCATTGAACAGCGCGGTGAATCCGGGCGGCGGCGTATTGTCGGTCGGCTTCACCACCTTGTAATCAGCCGGGACCTCTTTGATGCGGATATTTCGCCAGTCCACGCGTGTGCCGTGTCCCAACCAGCCGATATGCCCCTTGGCATTGTGCAGGCCGGGATGCGGCCGCTTGTCCATCGTCTCTGTGATGGTGGAGAGATCGGCATCCACAATCACCTCGCCGTTCAGGATCACCGTGATTCTTGATCCAATCGCGCGGACCTCCTGAACATTCCACTGGCCGACCTTTTTCTGGAAACCGCGTTTGGCCGGCACCACGCCATAGATCGAGCCGTGGTACTGATACGGTTGCAGCTTGGTGTACTGCGGTCCCGAATCATCAAGAATCTGCAATTCCATCGCGTTGTAGGCCGCATCCCCCCCCAACGGCGCACGAACGGCCAGCCCGTTGTTGGAGTTGGTGTACAGCAGAAATTCGAAACGCAGAATGAAGTTGTCGTACTCCTTGGCGGACATCAGCTTGCCACCCTTTTTCGGATTACAGTAGAGAATTCCATTCTCCACATTGTACCCGTCGGTCGCGCCGACCCATCCGGTCAAATCCTTGCCGTTGAACAGCGAGACGAAACCTTCCTCGAGAGCCGGTCCGTCCGCGTGCATCGTCCAGACGCCCGCCAACGTAACCGCGCATGCTACTAATAGATGCTTCATGTGTTTGTGCCCCTTTTCTCGTTTTACTGGCAGGAGCTCCTGCCATCACTTTTACCTACCCATTAAAATCGAATACCCGCCGAAAAGCAATACGTGTTTTTTCACCATGGTCGAAAGTAATCGGTTAATAGCAGGGGAGTGCGAAGATCATGCGTTTCTGGTGAAAAGGGAAGCAGAGAGTCGGGGGCGCGGGCGTCCTCGCCCGCAACAACGTGTCTTGCAAAAGGGTGTGGCACGGGCATCTTGCCCGTGTTTCATGGGCGGGACGCCCATGCCACGAGGGGGTTTGAAAAGCTTCTCTTGGAAACCATACCGCGCATCGAAATCTCAATCGGCCTTTCACAGAACGGGCGGGGACGCTCGCGCTCCCCCGCGCATACACAAACCACGCACTAAACTCGCATGCCCCCTGTCACCAACCGATTACAGGTCGAAAATTACCAAAAACCTCCGTGTCTTCACGTCTCTGCGTTAAAAAACCAAAAAGCGACCAGCGAAACGGGAACATCGAAGCTTGACGGTACCCCCCGAATCCGAAACAATGAGATTTTGTACTTAAGGACTCTTTTCGGGAGCGGAAGCGGATGGGTATCGTCATCGACCATGAGGCGCGCAAGCGCGTCATCATCGAAAAATCAGTCAAACTCTTTGCGGAGCAAGGGTATGATGGCGTCACCTATCAAAAAATAGCGGACCGTTGCGCGATCGCCCGTACGACGCTCTACAAGTATTTCCGGAACAAGCGCGAAATCTTTAACACGGTGATCTGGGAAGTCTCCCATCTGTTGGTCGACCGGTTCGACGAGGTGCTCTCCTCCAAAATCAGCGCGCTCGCCCGGCTCGAACGCATCATGGCCGCTGTCATCCAGCTCTTGTTTGAGCAGCGTGTCATTTTAACGGTGATTCTCGACTACGTGCTGGCGTCGCAACGTGCCGGACATGACTTGTCGCGAAACATCCGCAGCCACACCATCGGCCTACGACGCATCATGCACAGCCTGATCACTGAAGGTATCCGTCGCGGCGAACTACGCAAGCTCAGCCCTGGCCTCACAACCGACTTGGTGTACGCCCAACTGGAGGCGACCGTCCTACGATTGACCGTCAGCCAGAATGCCGATTATGATCGGATTATCTCAATGTTCCAACAGACCATCGAAGCCCTTAAGGCACCGGCCACAAACAACGCGAAAAACAGCCGCAATAAAGCATCATGACTCGTCGTATCCAAATAGCAGTAGCACTCTGCGTCGTGTGTGCGGGATGCGTGTTCGCCGCCGACAACGATGAGACGGCGTATTCATCGCGCGCCTACGCACCACGCAAATCCGGTAACGCCAAAACCTACCAGGCATCGACGTACAAATCCGCACGCGCGCCGCGTACAGTTGGCAAGCCGCTGACAACATCCCCCTCAAAACGCCGGTGGAACCCATTCCGTCGCAACAAAACGCTTGAGGATGCGCCGCGCACCGAGACACCAAAACGTATTGAGGAAACGCCGTACCAGCAACAGAAGCACATCGCCGTCTCGACCCTCAAACCCGATCCCAACGCCGTTCAGGAGCGCAAGCCGTTTGTCGCGTCTGAAAAAGACGTGCCCAATGCCGGTTTCACGCCGGCTGAAAAATCCGGCTGGAAAAACCCAATGCTCAAGCCGCGGCAAGGCATCAAGGACACCGCCGAGTGAACGCGACGCCCCATCCCGCCGCCTGGGGTTTGCTGCCCGAAGAATGGAAGCCGCTGTGCGAGGAACTGGGGTTGCCATCTTTCCGCGCCACACAGATCGTCACCGGGCTCTACCAGACCTTTGCCCTCTCGTGGAACGACATCACCACGCTACCGGTCGAGTTGCGTGAGCAACTCAGCCAAACCATCGATCTGACCCCGCTTGAGATCGCGCACATCCAGCACGCCGGCGATGATGTCCGCAAGCTGCTCCTGCGCTGTCAGGACGGCGCATGCATAGAGACGGTCATGATCCCCTCCAAAGGCCGTCTCACGCAATGTATCTCCTCGCAAGTCGGCTGCAACTTCCGCTGTGCGTTTTGCGCCAGCGGACAGCGCGGGTGCGTCCGCAGCCTGACCGCTGGCGAGATCGTCGGTCAAGTGATGGCCGCCTGCCAGCTCATGCGCGCCGACCAGCAGGCCGCTGGAGTCCCCGCGACCGGCGGCACCCCATCCCGTACCCCCGGCGCGAAGCCCACCCTGCCGCGTCCCGGCAACATCGTCGTCATGGGCATGGGCGAGCCGTTTGACAACTACGACAACGTCCTGCGCGCTCTGCGCATTCTCAACGACCAGAAGGGCATCAACATCGGCGCACGCCATATCACGATCAGCACCTGCGGTGTTGTGCCGGGCATCCAGCGCCTGGCCGAAGAGGGTGTCCAGTTCGAGCTGTCGGTCTCGCTGCACGCGCCGAACGACGAACTGCGCAACCAGTTGATGCCGGTGAACCGGCGCTGGCCCGTGGCGGAACTGATCGCGACCTGCCACAATTATTTTGAAAAGACCGGACGCATCGTGACCTTTGAGTACACTTTGATCAAAGACTTCAACGACCGTCCGCAGCACGCCGACGCCCTCATCCGCTTGTTGCGCGGCATGCCCTGTAAAGTCAACCTCATCCCGCTCAGTCCGGTCGATGGCTTTGATGGCACGCCTCCACTCGAACAAGACGGTCTCGCTTTTCTCGATCGGCTGCTCAAAGCCAAACTCGCCACCACGCTGCGGAAATCACGCGGCAAAGAGGTGGACGCCGCCTGCGGGCAGCTTCGCTTACGAACCCTCACATGAACGCGAACCCACAGCACAACGAATCCCAAGCGGTGAATGCCGACACCCCGTCGCTCGAAACCGTCACCGGCAGTGTAGAGTCGATCGTCTTCAGAAACGACGAGACCGGCTACACCGTCTGCTCGGTGAAGACGCAGGGGGGCGGTGTCCGCCAGCACGACGCCGTCGTGACCGTTGTGGGCTCCTGTGCGGCCATCTGGGAAGGCGAGGAGATCCACGCGGAGGGCGAATGGGTGCGCCATCCGTCGCACGGCCAACAGTTTCAGGCGAAGACCATCACCTGCATCACGCCGACCTCGACCGAAGGGATACGGCGCTATCTGGCCAGCGGTATGATTAAAGGCATCGGCCCCAAATTCGCGCAGCGCATCGTCGACCACTTCGGCGAGCGCACGCTGGAGGTGATCGATAAAGAGTCCGGCCGTCTGCGCGAGGTCGAGGGCATCGGTGAAAGACGCCGCAAGCTCATCAAGGAGTCGTGGACCGAACAGCGCGACGTTCGCGAGATCATGATTTTCCTCCAGTCGCACGGTATCGGTACCGCCAAGGCATCGCGCATCTACCGGCAATACGGCGCCGACGCGATTGCCATCGTCAAGCGCAACCCCTACCGTCTCTGCGAAGAGGTGTGGGGCATCGGCTTCAAGACTGCCGATGCCATCGCGCTCAGCGTGGGCATCCCGCACGATTCCGAGGTCCGCGCGCGCGCCGGTCTGATCTACACCTTGCAGACCGAATCCGATGAAGGCCACTGCTTCACCCCCGAGCCCGATCTGTTGCTGCACGCGCAGGCTCTGCTCGACATCACCGTCGAGATCTTGGGCGACGCACTAAGCAAAGAGTTCGAGAAGGGTACGCTCGTCAAAGAAGAGGATCGCATCTATCTGCGCGACCTGTTCCGCGCCGAGACCCGTGTCGCAGCCAGCCTGACCCGTCTGCTCGACGCCCCGCAGCCGTTCGCGCCGATCGATGCCACCGTCGCCATTCCATGGGCCGAACGTAAGATGGGATTGAATCTCGCCCCGTTGCAGCGCGAAGCCCTGCGCAACGCCGTCACCTCGAAAGTCTCGATCATCACCGGCGGCCCCGGCGTCGGCAAAACCACAATCATCCGCGCGCTGACCGAAATCTTCGGCGCGCGCAAAATGGACATCCGGCTCGCCGCTCCGACCGGGCGCGCTGCGAAACGCATGTCCGAAGCGACCGGACGCGAAGCCCAAACCATCCACCGTTTGCTCAAGTTCAACCCGAGTGTCGGCGGCTTTGAATTCAACATCGACAATCCGATGAACGGCGATTGCTTCATCTTGGACGAGACCTCGATGATCGACATCCGGCTCATGGATCAGTTTCTACAGGCCCTGCCCGACTCCGCCACGCTGATCTTAGTCGGCGACACCGACCAACTTCCAAGCGTCGGCCCCGGCAATGTCCTGCGTGACCTGATCGCCTCCGGTCAAATCCCCTGCTGTCGGCTCGACACCATCTTCCGCCAGGACACCTCTGGACTGATCGTGCGCAACGCCCACCATGTCAACCATGGCGAACCGTTCGAAACGCACACCGGCGACAGCGACTTCTATTTTGTGGAAACTGGAGACCCCGAAAAAATCATCGCGCGGACAGTCGAGCTGATGACCAACCGTATCCCCCTGAAATTTAAGCTCGATCCGCTCGCTGATGTTCAAGTGCTGACGCCCATGCGCCGCAACCTGCTGGGCACCGAAAATCTAAACAGCGTGATCCAGACCGCGCTCAATCCGTCTGGCCCCTCGCTGGTACGCGGCTGCACACACTTCCGGGTCAATGACCGCGTCATGCAGTTGCGCAACAACTACGACAAAGAGGTCTTCAACGGCGACATCGGCTTCATCAAACAGGTAGATGCAGAAGACCGCGCGCTGATCGTTTTGTTTGACGGGCGACCCGTGCGTTACGCGCAGAGCGAACTCGACGAACTGGTGCTGGCTTACGCCTGCTCGATCCACAAATCCCAAGGCAGCGAATATCCCGCCGTGATCGTGTTGCTCCACACACAGCACTTCAAGCTGCTTCAGCGCAACCTGCTCTACACCGCCATCACACGCGGCAAGCGGCTGGTCATGGTGGTCGGCTCCTCCCGCGCCGTAAACATAGCGATCAAAGCCAACCAAGTCCGCGAGCGGCGCACCTCGCTACGCGAGCGGCTGCGGAACGCGATTCAACGGGGCTAACGCCTCGGAAGGAGGAGTTAGGATTTAGGAGTTAGATCGGGTGGAGACACGGGGATTGCGCCCCGTGTCCCTCCCACACCACCGGACATGCGGTTTTCCGCATCCGGCGGTTGGACACGGCGGGGGGTCACGG
>Ga0209407_1001561_pt1 | contig 23609 bp, 12 predicted proteins | sample AD_JPNHG3_MetaG_FD_184410 | JGI IMG/M metagenome (GOLD analysis project Ga0209407, IMG submission 184410) | Active sludge microbial communities of municipal wastewater-treating anaerobic digesters from Japan - AD_JPNHG3_MetaG (SPAdes) (version 2) | ecosystem: Engineered > Bioreactor > Anaerobic... | reverse complement strand
AGATTTCAAACTGATGATGAAACCTGAAAAACCTGTTTATAAAGCAGATGAAACTATTGTTTTAAACATTTCTTATGAAGAAGAAGAGGTCAATCAAGTTTGGGATACCTACCTATTCTTTATGGACCAAACAAAGATTGCCAGATATATTATTATTGATGGAAACAATTCTTTAGAAGCCAAACCATTAGGCATGCTACCAAAAACCATTGAATTGAAACCAAAATATTGGCTAGGTACTTCTAATCTACGATTATTTCTCTGCTTATGCAAAGAAGGTACACAAAAAATTTTCGCAACAGCAACAGCACGACTCACTATTATAGGAAAACCTCATGGTCATGCTCACGAAGAAGCTTTAGGAGATTTCCCTAGCAATCATCCATTACCAGTTGCACCACAACTCTTACTTGTACAAGAAATTGCTGCTGAAGGTGAATGTGAAGCTAGAGGCTACACAGATTACAAACAATTTGATTCTCGTTGGAAAAATGAAATTTTAAGTGCAGGTCCTTATACTATTGGACAAATTGGTTGTGCTATGTCTTGTGCAGCCAATATTATCAACTGGACACCATCAGCCTTAAACCAAACACTAAAAAGCAATGGTGGATATTCTGGAAACCTCATTATTTGGGGAAAAGTACCTGGAATTAGTTTTGTTCGATTTGATTCTATCCGAGATAGCCTATTCAATGAATTTCATGTTATTGCTAACTTAGGCGGTCACTTTGTTCTACTCACAGGCATCAAAAGCTCTGGCAACTATTATTCTCACGATCCTGGCAGATCATCTAATCCAGTTTATTCTACCAGTCAAATTCAAAGCGTAGTTCTTTATAGAAAATAAGTTTAATAAATTACAATGAAATTTAAAAGAACAACAAAACTATTAAAATTGTTGTTCTTTTTAGAATAAATTTGATAAATAAATTACAATGAAATTTAAAAGAACAACAAAACTATTAAAATTTTGTTGTTCTTTTTTTCATGTAGGAAAATATATGATACAACAGCAACAAAAAACAAAAAATATTGATGAATTATATAAAAATTGGTTTATAGAATATGCCTCGTATGTGATTTTAGAACGTGCCATTCCTCAGTTAAATGATGGATTAAAACCAGTACAAAGACGCATTTTACATGCTATGAAAAAAATGCACGATGGAAGATATCACAAAGTGGCAAATATTATCGGGCAAACTATGCAATACCATCCTCATGGTGATGCATCTATTGGCGATGCTCTTGTCAATCTAGGACAAAAAAATTTATTGATCGATACACAAGGAAATTGGGGGGACGTCAACACAGGAGATCCTGCAGCTGCACCTCGTTATATTGAAGCAAGATTAACTCCTTTTGCCTTAGATGTATTGTACCATGATGAAAATACAGAATGGCAAGATTCATATGATGGTAGAAACAAAGAACCAGTAACTTTGCCTGTAAAATTTCCTTTACTTTTAGCACAAGGAGTAGAAGGAATTGCAGTGGGACTTGCTACTAAAATTATGCCTCATAATATTCAAGAACTTATTGATGCTTCCATTGCACAATTAAAAAATCAACCTTATCAACTATATCCTGATTTTCCTACAGGTGGAATGATGGATATTTCTGACTATGACGATGGTCAAAGAGGCTCTAAACTCAAAATTCGAGCTAAAATCAAAATGGTAGATGCAAGAACTTTAAAAATCACAGAAATCCCCTATACAACTACCACAACTAGTTTAATTGAATCTATTATCAAAGCAAACGACCAAGGTAAAATCAAAATTAAAAAAATTACAGATCGCACAGCAAAAGACGTGGAAATACAAATTGAACTTCATCCTGGAACATCCCAACATATTACATTAGATGCTTTATATGCGTTTACAGATTGTGAAGTCACTATCAATCCCAATACTTGCGTCATTCACGATTCTAAACCACAATTTTTAACAACTTCAGAAATTTTAGCTCACAATACTCATCAAACAAAAATATTGTTGCAAAAAGAATTACAACACCAGCAAAAACAAGTTCGACAAAAATTGCACCACTTGCAATTGGAAAAAATTTTCATACAAAACAAGCTATATCAATTCATAGAACAATGCACTTCTTGGGAAGAATTAGTAGAAACATTGCAACAAAAATTACAACTGTATGAAAAAACATTGCAACAAGAAATTACTGTCGAAGATATCACAGCTTTAACAGAAATTAAATTTAAACAAATTACAAAATATAATAAAGAACAATCAGAACAAACTATTCAAAAACTTGTTGCTGATCTTAAGCAGATCCAATATCATTTAGATCATATTGTAGACTATACTATTCAATATTTTCAAACACTCCGTCAAAAATACGCACAAAACTATCCAAGGAAAACAACATTTGCACGCTTTGAAGCCATTGAGTCCGCGGAAGTAGCTATAAATAATCAAAAATTATATATCAATCGAAAAGATGGTTTTATTGGATATGGATTAAAAAAAGACGAATATATACAAGAATGTTCTGAGTTAGATTCTATCATTACATTTCATAAAAATGGAATTTGCAAAGTTACACGCATTGCTGAAAAAGCATATGTAGGCAAAGATATTATCCATGCAGCTGTTTGGAAAAAAAATGATACAACTACTACCTACAACATAATTTACCAAGACACAAAAACCAATATTTCACGTGCTAAAAGATTCAACATTACTTCTATTATTTATGATAAAGAATATAATATAACTGGCAATTGTGCAAATCCTAAGATTCATTTTTTTAAAGTCAATCCTAGTTCTGAAACTGACATTGTCACCATCTATATACATCCTTTAGCAAAAGCAATCAATAAAATCATAGAATATAATTTTGCAGAATTAGACATCAAAGGGCGTAATTCCCAAGGGAACTTAGTTTGTAAATATCCCATTACAAAAGTCACATTAAAAACAACAAATAAAGATGAAAATATCACTACGCAATATTGGTATGATCCCTCTGCTGGGAAACTCAATACAAACAAACATGGGAATGACCTAGGTTTTTTTGCACCTGACGATACTATTTTAGCCTTGGATGATAAAGGAAATTATAAAATCACCATGCCAGAAACTAGCCATTACTATGATTTCCAACATCTTAAAACAATTCAAAAATTGACTCCTTCTACTATTGTAACGAGCGTATACTTTGATGGTGAAAAGCAAACATATTATGTAAAACGATTCAATATCACTACAAAAACACTCCATGCACCACAAAATTATTTAAATGATCATCCTAAAACAAAATATATCTATACAACAACAGAAAGCGATCCTTGGGTGCAAGTGACGATTCAAAGAAAACGACCTAATATACAAATACAACAAGATATTCAACTTAACACTATCATTGACGTCAAAGGATGGAAATCAAAAGGAAATAGACTTTCACAACAAGAAATCATTGATATTAAACCAATACAATCTCCTACCCCAGAAAAATCTGAACTTACAAAACAAGATCTTGATACAATCTCTACAGAGGATACAGAAAACATAAAAAATTCTATGCCAGAAATAGCTGAAAATCTATTTCAAAATATAGAATCAACAAATAAAACACAGGAAACGAAAAAACAAACTGAAAAAATAATAGAACAAGATCCTGATTCGCCTAATCCAAATACATTAGAAAATCAGAAAAATTTATTCCAAACTATAGAATCAATAAATAAAACACAGGAAACGAAAAAACAAACTGAAAAAATAATAGAACAAGATCCTGATTCGCCTAATCCAAATACATTAGAAAATCTACAAAATTTATATAGTTTATTCTAAAAAAAAGGACAATGATTTTTTTAGAAATCATTGTCCTTTTTTAATACAGTATACTTTCTGACGTCACAGGTTAGGGATATTTTTGTTCCATTTCTAAACGCAATTCTATAGCACGACGCCCATATAAAGGATTTTCATTTTTTAATAAATTAAAACATTTAATTGCTTGACTATATGCTTCTTTGCCGTCTATCTGTGTGGGAGTATAAATAGTAATCACTCTTAAAAAACAAAGCAATGCATCTTCTATCTTTTCTTCTTGTAAATAACAATTTCCTAAATTTACATAAATTACGCTAAGAGTTTCTTTATCTTCTCCTGTTTGATTTTGTAATAATTGGATGAAAATTTTTTTCGCATCTTGAAAATTATTATTTTTGATATAACAAGATCCTAATTTTAAGACAATCTTTTGAAGAAAAGCTTTGTCTAATTTTTTATTTTTACTGATGTTTGTATAAATTTTTATGGCTTCATTATAATTTTTACTCAATTCATAGGATTGGGCAAGTTGAAAAGAAGCTTCTTCTACTTGATTCCACGAATGAATGGTATTATATAATTTAATCGCATTATTAAAATATCTTACAGCTTGTGCACTTCTATTCATATTCATCGCACATATGCCCAAATTCATTTCAATATCTGCTTTATAAACTGAATCAGGGATACTTTTTTTAAGCTTATTGAATTCTTTATTTGCTTCTCTATAATTTCCCATTTCTAAATAACATAAACCTATTTTATATAAACAATGCTGGTGCGTCCATTTTCTTTGTTGTGCTTCTCTTTGATAAGATTTCAAAGCTTCTTGTAGAGAACCATTTTCATAATATTGTTCAGCTACCTGATATTCCATAGGAATTTCAGAACGATCTATTCCTATAACTGCAGTTTTTAATCTATCGATGGTTTGAGGAGAATTAGGTCCTATTTTTTCGTAATAATATCGTATTTGTGTAAACGTTTCTCTAGTAATCACAACATTTTGAATAGGTTTTTTATTCTCCAATAAAATTGTGTCTGCTTGCAACATAGAAAGACATAATAAAATAAATAAAATGAATATTTTCATATTGTTTTCCTTTTTGTACATTGTTTTTAGGAAAATCAAGAGTGCATGGAATTATCAAGCTTCCAACTCCACAATATTTCCATCTTCCAAAATAGAATCTACAGGTATTTTTTGAGCATCAGGAAATTTAGTTGAACGCCAAATTCTAGCAGCACGTAATGTTTTAGCTAAATCATTATGAATTTTTTCTGCAAAATCTATAACATTTTGTCCTTGTTTTAATAAAATAGGAGGTTCGTCTAAATTTGCTTTTTTTCCTGGCGGCTTGGGATAAATACGAATTAATTGAAGGATTTGAAAAAGTTTTTCTTTGAGAAGTTCTATGTTTTGGTTTGAATGAGCAGATACGGTGATATATTGCCACTTATCACCATATGTTTCATGTATCATGTCTAAATAAGAATCTGCATCAGGCAAATCTATTTTATTAATTACCATTAATGTATTTTTATGACAAGGAGATTCTGGCAAAGTATCTGAAAGTTGTTGTAAATATATTTTTTGTTCTTCTAAATAATTTTGAACAATCTCTACATCTTCCAATACATTATCTCCACAAAGGTCTAATACTAACACAACAGCATCCGCACTTCGAACAATTCCTGCAAGCCATGGTTCTGTATGGTCTCGATCAATTGGAGGAGTGTCCACCAATTGAATAGGAATATTTTCAAATTTCATCATAGCAGGTTGTGGCGTACGAGTAGTAAAAGGATAATCAGCAATTTTTAATTCTGTGCCTGTAAGTTGTGAAATCAAACTAGAACGACCAGCATTCGTAGGTCCAATGAAAATAATTTGAGGATTTCCATGACTCTCCACTACATAGGACGGAGTTTTCTTCTTAGAACCCTTTTCCATATCCTTTTTTTGTTCAGAAATTTTTCGTTTAATTTCAGCATATATTTTTTCTGTTCCTTTATGTTTAGGAAGTTCACGCAACATATCCTGTAACGCACTTAGCTTATCTTCAGGCGTTACCGCTTTTCTAAACTGATCCTCAGCCACTAAATATTGAGGTGTTAAATTTGCAGGCATATATTACTCCTTTTAATGATTTTCTTTATTTTATCATATTTTTTAGATATGCGGTAGTTTTTTCATCTTCTAAAGAAAAAAATAACACAATCCATTCAAAAAACATAAAAAAATATTCCTAATGAAAATTAGGAAATAAAAAAGCTATTATCATAATATTTTTTTTTTGATTTTAAAAAAAAATTATGTTATTATATATAAACCACAATCAATAAAAAAGTAACAACATATAATCCATCATAAATTTTTTTTACAAGGTTTCCAAATATGACAACAGAACGCCCCGTAAGAGTTCGAATCGCTCCTTCCCCTACAGGAAGCCCGCATGTAGGAACAGCATATATTGCTCTTTTTAATTACGTTTTTGCAAAAGCAAACCAAGGAAAATTCATTTTACGTATTGAAGATACTGACCAAACTCGGTCACACCCTTCGTATGAGACTGCAATATTAGAGGCATTAAAATGGATTGGCCTTACTTGGGACGAAGGCCCAGATATCGGAGGCGAATTTGGACCCTATCGACAAAGCGAACGAACAGAACATTATCAAAAATATGCAGAAAGATTGTTAAAAAAAGATTGTGCATATCGTTGTTTCTGTACACCAGAACGATTGCAAAAAATGCGTGAAGAACAAATTGCACGAAATCAGTCTCCTAAATATGATGGGAAATGTCGCACTATGGCTGAATCTGCGATTGCAAAAAAATTGGCAGAAAACGTGCCTTATGTTGTTCGTTTAAAAGTTCCTAAACGTGGGAAATGTACTATTGAAGATAGATTACGAGGCAGTGTAACATACGATTATAAAGAGATTGACGACCAAGTATTATTAAAATCTGACGGATTTCCTACATACCATTTAGCAAATGTTATCGACGACTATTTAATGGGTATCACACATGTAATCAGAGGAGAAGAATGGATACCATCTACTCCCAAACACGTATTATTGTATGAATTCCTAGATTTTCCTAAACCAGAATTTATACACATGCCTTTACTATTAAACCCAGATGGAAGTAAATTGTCAAAACGAAAAAACCCTACATCCATATTTTACTATAGAGACGCTGGATATTTACCAGAAGCACTTGTCAATTTCTTAGGCATGATGGGCTATTCTCGTCCTGAAGGTCAAGAAAAATTTACAGTGGAAGAAATGATTTCTGACTTTGACATCTCCCGTATTAGTTTAGGTGGATCTGTATTTGATTTGAAAAAACTCAAATGGTTATCAGGAAAATATATTCGTGAAAATTACACTCCAGAAACGCTCTATCGAAAAATGGGAAATTGGAAACTCAACAATCAATTTTTAACAAAAGTTATGCCTCTTATGATGGAACGCATGGATACATTGAGTGATTTTATGCCAAAATGTAGTTTTTTCTGGGCAGGTGACTTAGAATATAACGCTGACGATCTCATTCCTAAGAAAAAAACGCTAGAAGAAACCGTTAAAATATTACAAACAGCTACATTCTTAAGTGAACGAGAAGTAGAATGGACTGCAGCAACTGTTGAAAAAATCATTCGAAAAATCATGGCAATTTGGGAATGGAAAGCTAGAGAAATTACTGCTATATTATTTGTTGCCATGACAGGAAAAAGAGTAGCCCCTCCTCTTTTTGAATCCATGGAACTTTTAGGTCCTAATATTTGTCGATATAGACTCGTACAAGCTATTGAAAAACTTGGTGGACTATCAAAAGAAGCACAAGCAAACATAGAAAAAGAAATCAAAGAACGTGACGAAGCATTGAGACAACAAGAAACACTCCAAGAAGAAGAGTAAACGGTAAATAACAAAAACAAATAGCACGGAGTAGGCAATCGCCTAAGTATAATGATAGAATTCCAGACTCGACAAGTCAAATTAGCAGATGGATCTCCAGTAATTGTATGTAGAATTAAAGGATCCATTGATGGAACAACCATCTTTCAATTTGAAGAAAAACTCCTTGGATTTTTTAATCAAGGAGTTCGGCATCTTATTATTGTATTCTCACAAGTGAATTATATTAATAGTACAGGAATGGGCGTTTTAGTCAAACTTGCAGATAAATTTCAGGAAGTAGATGGTGATTGCAACTTAGTAGATGTGCCTGATAAAATGGTAGCCCTTTTTAATATGTTAGGTCTCCTTGCTTTAATTAAATTATCAAAAAATGAAGAAGAAGCATTACAATCGTTTCAAGCAAAGCTTACAAAACAAGCTGGTGGAACTCCTGCTCCTACAACACCTCAAAAACCACCGCAACCTTCTACATCTATATATGCACCTCCTCCTAGTAGCAGTGCACGTAGTTCCACTATAAATACAGCAGTACGTAATGTAATGCATAAAACAGCTCCCATGCAAGAAAGTAGCGTTCCACCTCGCCCATCACAAAAACAAGTATATGTCATACAATGTAAATATTGTAAAAAGAAAATTTCTTTAGGGACTACTTTAAAAGAAGGTAAATATAAATGTCCCACATGCAGTAAAATTTTCAGAGTTTTAGCAAATGGAAAAATCGAATATCTTTCGTAATAGCATACTGCGATTTCTCATACTCCATCATGCTACAACTCCTTTTCTAATCAATATATAAATAGGAAAATTATATTCCTTGATCGTAGCAATTTTTGATACCGCAATCATAATACACGTCCTTTTCCAATCAATATGAACATAATCACAATGTAAGCATTTTTCATTTTTGAAAAATGTTTTTTTTTTAAACATATAGAAACGAAAAAACAATGAAATATAAATACACATGTATAATATTATTTTTCTTTCTCCTTTCCTGCACTACACCACCGCCTATAGAAAATACAACGAATACAACAGACATATCTCAAGAAAAAATAGACCAAATCCAACAAGAAATTGAACAACAAACATTAATACCGCCCAATGTCCCCACACAATTACCTCCTTGGTCTATTCAGACAAACTTTCAACATTATCCAGACAAACCTATTTCATTTGAACTCATGGGATATCCAGAAAGTGATTTAGAAATCCATGTTTATTTACTGCCCAACGACCAATGGATAGCACAAAATATAACATTTACAAAAGAACAAGAAGTTCTGCTTTCCTCTTCCCCATTGCCCCCCCAAGCAAAACTCCTAGAAACATATCATATTCCTCGTTTCACATATCCACTACATATTCCTTCACAAAAACCAGGCATCTATTGCATAGAAATTCACTCTATGCCACAAACTATTCGATTTCCTATCTATATTTCTAATATTGTTGCTGTGCCTATTCAAAAATCAACGAAACAAACATATTGGCTTTTTCATACTAAAACAAACAAATCACTTTATAACCACACATTCCAAAATACAACAAAAAAAATAACGACCGATGAACTAGGGATTCTACATGCATCTCCTACAGAAAACAATATTTTCTATACAACATCCCCTGATTTTGCTGCGATCTTACTTTATCCCAATACGATTTCCTATATGATATTGGATAGATTGGACTACTCTCCTGCAGAAGAAATCATCCTACATTCTTCTCCAAAACTCATTTCTTCTTCACTCCACCTAATCAACAAAAATAATCAGAGCTTTGAATGCACAGAACTCGTTGCCAATCAACCTTTTTTACAATATAAAATACCAGCAGACATCACTTCAGGTACTTATTTATTACAATTATCAACAGGACAACAACAATATATTCAAATCATACCACCCAAAAAACCTGTACCAGATTATATTCACCTAGAACAAACATGGATTTCTCAAAATGAAACGATCCAAGCCACTCTCTGGACAACACGAGAAAAAAAAGCTACTCTTCAACTGCATCTTCAAACATCTCATGAAAACTGGGAACTCATAGACACACAAACTCGCCATTTAAACAACCAACAAGCAATCTTTTATTTTCGCCCTCCACAAACTGGCAATTACAAACTTACTACAACAGAAACAGAAACTTTCTTTTGTGTACAATCTACTGAAAAATTTCAACATACACCACAAACTCTTTCTGTAGAAAATTCCAACACTACATTACAAATCATACAACCTTATCCTACCCTTTGGACCATCACAGACCAAAATGCATTGATACATTATTCTACAGAATCAAAACCTTATACTATAACATCATATATTTCCAATCCCCATATACATTTTTATTTTCCACAAGATCAACAAATCCTACACCAACAACAAAATTTCCCAAAAATTTGTAAAAATAGCATTATCACAAAACAAAATAAACCAACAAATATTCCCTATAAAAATGCACTGACTTCATGGGCAGAAATTGCATCACCTCTAACACAAATCAAAGCACCTTATATCCCTCTAAAAATAAAAGCAACTTCAACACAAAATAAAATACAATATAGTATATGGCAAAAACATAAACTACAAAATGCATTCATTCAAGCAAAACATAGTCAACAACTGCAAGATCATTCCAAAACTCTACAATCATGTTTAGAAATTTTACAAATAGCACCACAAAATCAAACAGCAAAAAAAATATTGCACGAAACTTGGCAAAAACTCTATCCTAGCGAAGAACCTCTTTTACCTTATTCCAGCAATCCTATTCAAAAATTACAATGTACAAGATACACACATAATAAAAATATAAAAACATTAGAAAATTTTTTAACACATTTCAGTCATCAAACAGGAGTATACTTAGAATATGATCCACAAATTGTAGCACAACCCTTTTTTATAGACGATCTACCGGCTAATGAACCAGCATTAGATATTTTAGAATATGTTTTACAAAAAAACGAATTACAATACATTATCCAAGAACAAATTCTTCTTATCACAAACAAACAAAATATACATCAAAATTTACTTCGATCTATAGATAATCAAAATATGGTGTCTGCACCTACCAAACAACTACCAACTACTAAAATCTATCCTACAAAAATAACAAATGAAAACATACAATATACTTTTCCTTTCCCTTGTATCTGGTTTTTACACACTACAACTACAAAACATAATCAATCTATTCATGAAATTACACCCGTGATCGTTTTAGAAAAATAAATTTGATTCTCTTGGAAATAGAAAAAATAGTTTTATTTTAAAGTAAGAAATGGTATAAATAAAACAGATACAATAAAAAATAAAGAACCTTATCTACAACATAAAATTGTTTTTGAAAATAAATTCCTTTGAGGGAATAAAAAATATGTATGAAGAAAAAGACACACAGAGTTTATATTTACAAAAAAATCAATATGTTTTATTAAATGATCCCAACGTAGTATGGATGGTCACTAGTGGCACAGTACAAATTCTAAGCAGTCGTTATGAAGATGATGTATCTAAAGAAAAACCAGCCACTGTACCTATTGGACGTAGAGACTCTTTAATACAAATTTCTGCTTTTGGAGCTTTATTTGGTTGCGATCCAAAGTTGCAACCTTACAGCCAAGCTTGGCTGGGAGTTGCAGAAACAGATATACATATAGAAAAAATAGAAATTCAAGACTTTCTAACTCTAATGGAAGACCATGGAATAAAAAGCTATTATAAGTGGATAGGACAATGGACAGAAAACATCGGGCACTTTCTACGTTATGGAAATGAAATTCCACCTTCCTTAATCCGTACACGAATCGCAGGGAAATATACTTTTAGTCAAGAGGAAATTTTTGCTGGTTCTATTGATCATTTTATATGGATTAAAATTCACTCTGGGGTTGCTATTGTTTTTGGTCGAGAAGAACTGAAAGTCACTTCTGATGATGAATGGTTATTATTGTGTGAAGGTATCTGGCTACAAGTAATATCAAAAGAAATGAGCATTGAAGTTTTCTTAGACCTTCAAACAGAAGAAATTCGTGCAAAAGCAAAAGAAATATTACAAGATGGGTTGGCCACTCTACATCGTTTAACTGCTATACATTTAAATGAACTGCATAAAAAATCAGAAGAAATAGAAATGAATCGACAACAAATTCGTAGTCAACAAGAAAATTTTATGACTACGGCTGCTTTTCGAGAAATACAGTCTATTGTATATCCTTCTGAATATTATCCAACATATGACAGTCATTTATTAACAGCAATGTCTATTGTAGGAAAGTCTTATGGTGTTAAAATATATCCTCCTGCTATTTCCGAAGATATGAATCGCCTTCATGATCCCATCGACGCTATAGCACGTGCTTCTAAAGTTCGCATACGAAAAGTCCTCTTAGACCCTTTCTGGCATAAAACAGACACTGGCTCTTTATTAGGTTATTTAGGACAAGACAAAGAACCCATTGCAATATTACCCTCTGGATCTGGTTACGACGTCATCATACCTAGCAGTTCCATGAAACGAATACCATTAACCACCAGCATACGCGAACAAATTCATTCTGAAGCCTATATGATGTACAAACCTTTAGGTGATCATCTACAAGGAATGAAAGAATTAGTCCACTTTACATTATCTGGGAAACTAGGCGACCTTCTCTTCTTAGTATGTATGGGGCTTATTGCTACATTATTAGGCATGATTGTTCCTAAAGTTACTGGTGCATTAGTAGATACAGCCATTCCCAATGCTGATAGAGGTTACATTTACCAACTATGCATGATTTTAACAGCAGTTGGAATTTCCTCTGCTATTTTTGTATTGATTCAAGTTTTAACTACAGTTCGATTTAGCATTCGAACAGAACTAGATGCACAATCTGCATTATGGGATCGAATTTTAAAATTTAGTCCAAATTTTTTTAGAAAATATTCAAGTGGAGATTTAGAAACGAGAGTCAATGCTGCAGGGGAAATTAGTCGTGAACTAAGTGCTGCAACACTCAAACCTCTTATCACTGGTATATTGGCATTATTAAACTTTTTATTATTATGGTATTACAGTTGGGACTTAGCAAAAATTGCATTGTGGTTTGGACTTCTCATCTTACTCGTTGTTCTATTTTCTGGTGCTATGGTTCGAAAAATTGCAAAATATCTCTACGAACTAGAAGGTAGTTACAATGGACTCGTAATTCAAATCATTGGTGGAATTAGTAAAATTCGAGTTGCAGGTAGTGAACAAAGAGCCTTTAACCATTGGTTAACAAAATATTCAGAAAAATTACGAGTCACCCTACGTATGCGTTTCTATCGAGACATTGTCACAATTATGAACAACATACTTCCTCCTGTTTGCTCTGCTTTTATTTTTTGGAAAGCAGTCACACTTATCGTAGATTTACCTTATACAGATCCCCAACGAATTAGTATTGGCGATTTTATTGCTTTTAATACTGCGTTTACACTTTACTTAACAGGATGGGCAGATTTTAGTGAAGCCATTGTAAAAGTATTAGACTCTATATCAAAGGCTGACAGAATCGCACCATTATTAGAAGAAGAACCAGAAGTTTCCACTAAAGCAAGTGACCCTGGACGTTTAAAAGGTGGCATTGTCTTAGAAGACATTATATTTCGATACCATTCTGATGGTCCTGCTATCCTAGATAAAGTTTCTTGTGAAATTCACCCTGGAGAATACGTGGCCTTTGTTGGTCCGTCAGGTTCTGGCAAATCTACTTTACTTCGAATTATGCTAGGATTTGAAACGCCAGAATATGGACGAGTTTTATATGATGGTCAAGATTTATCAGGATTAGATGTCTTAGCTGTTCGTAGGCAAATAGGCACTGTTTTACAAAACGGACGTCTCAATGCAGGGAACATTTCAGAAAATATTGCAAACAATGCAAAAATGACACAAGCTGAAATTTGGGACGCTATTGCAGATGCTGGTCTAACTGAGGACATTGATTCTATGCCTATGGGACTTCATACTATGGTGAGTGAAGGTGGTACAAACTTATCAGGAGGGCAACGACAACGATTACTCATTGCAAGAGCCCTAGCCATTCGTCCCAAAATCGTCTTATTTGACGAAGCAACCAGTGCATTAGACAATAAAACTCAATCCATTGTTAGTCAATCCTTAGATCGACGTAAAGTCACACGAGTCGTCATTGCTCATCGTTTAAGTACGATTATCTCGGCAGATAGAATCTATGTTCTAGATAAAGGAAAAATCGTTCAAGTCGGTACATACCACTCTTTAATGAAACAAGAAGGATTGTTCCGTGAATTAGTGGCTCGCCAAATTGTATAGAGGAAAATATGGATCAAGAATTAAAATTACAAATTCTGCGTTTAAAAAATTGGTGTATCCTCTTTGTCTTTATTCTCATTAGCTTCCTTATTTTCTACTATTGCATTTTTGGAAAAATTCCCATTACTGCAAAAGGAAACGCCTTAATTTTAACGCCAGAAACTGTCAAACCATTCCAAGCTGGCATCAGCGGGAAAATATCAAAATGGCATGTCAAAGTAGGCGACATCGTTCAAACTAATCAACTTTTAGTAGAAATAGAACAGCCATTAGAAAAAAAAGAATTAGAACAAATGCAAGAAAAATTGTATGATTTGCGTATTAAAAATCAATCTATCTTAGAAGTTACCAAACAATTCATTGATCTAGAACTCAAATCTTTAAAAAAGAAACAATCTGTTTTAACAGAACGAATCCAATTTTTAAATACACAAATCAAAAATAGTAAAACTATGCTAGAAAAAACACATGGTAGTAAAATTCAATATCTAGAAGAACACGCAAAACAACTACAAGATATGTTTATCTTACACAAAAAACGAAATACAGAACTACAAGAAAATCTACAAGATGTACAAGAAATGCGTAAAAATGAATTAGTTTCCGCAGACCAAGTCCTCACTGTGCAACAAAATGTACAACAACTACAAGAACAAATTGCTCAAGTCCAACAACAAATGTACCAAGCTAAACTAGATATCATCAATGCACGCAACACATATCTTACAACACTAGATAGCATTGTCACAGAAGAAAATTCTAAAAATGATTTACAATTGGAACTAGCAGAATTAGAAAAACAAACCTTCCAACTAAGAGAACAATGGCGAACAGTAGTTTTAAGCATGGATTATGAAGAACAAGACATTCTACATTCTATAGAACGAATAGAAACAAATCTTAAAAAAAGCTTTGTATACAGCGAATACACAGGACGCATATTAGAACTACCTGTTTCTGAAGGGTATATCATTTCAGAAACAGAACGCATTGGAACTATAGATACACGAACTGACCAAGATATCCTACAAGCAGTTGTTTATTTTTCTTTAGCAGACGGGAAAAAAATTAAACCAGGAATGAGAATACGATTAAATCCAGCAACAGCCGATCGAAAACGATTTGGAAGTCTACTGGCAACAGTAAATACAGTCTCTATTTTCCCAGTTTCTACAGAACTCGTTGCAAAAGTCATTGGAAATGCAGGACTTGCTGAAACTTTAACAGCCAATGGACATCAAATTGAAATTATTGCCGACTTATCACAAAATGAAAACGGATACATATGGGACGAGACAGATGGACCTTCCATTCCTATAAGTGCAGGTACTATGGCATCTGCACTCATCAATTTAGAAGAGAAAAAACCCATTGAATTTATTATCCCTTTATTATCCAAAGGAATGTCAAGCTACTACGATTCACATTAAAAAAAGTAGATCAATCTATAAAGTAGAACAGAAAAATACAAAAATAATACGATTCATATTAAAATAGAGGTGCTCTATGTGTTTAGATGCTGACGATTTAGAAGAAATTATTGGAGACTTTTTAATCGAAGCACAAGATTTAATGGAACAATTAGAAAATGACTTAATTTCTTTAGAATCTGATCCATTACAAATGGACATTGTGCATCGAGTTTTTCGAAGTTTTCATACTATCAAAGGCAATGCCAATTTTTTAAATACATACCCTATTTTTGAAGAAATTGCCAAAATTGCTCATGCTTCTGAAGATATCATGGGAAAAATACGAAATAGTGAAACAACATTCACTGACCTTTATATGGATCATATTCTATCTGCTCTAGATACAATCAAACATTTATTTACACAAGTCAAATCTGGGGTTCGTACTGTACAACCACAAACAGAACTTGTCCAATCTCTACGAGATCTTCTCACTCCTGCTTCAGACAAAAAAATAGACTCTGTGCACAATATAATGTCTATCATTAGCTCCCCAGAGCAAGACACTACTAGCTCCCCAGAGCAAAAATTAGTATCTGCCACAGAGCAAGACACCACTAACTCCCCAGAGCAAAAATTAGTATCTGCCACAGAGCAAGACACCACTAACTCCCCAGAGCAAAAATTAGTATCTGCCACAGAGCAAGATATCAATAATTCCACAAAGCAAGACACCAATACTGCCCCAGAGAAAAAATCATTGTCTGAATTTGAACAAAAACAATTTGATACTATGAGTTTTTTAAAGCATAATATAATATCTGACTCTGAGCAAAATGCAATGTCAGTGTCAGATAGTGTGTTTGATGCTAGTCCTCTAGAAAAAAATATAGTGTCTGAGTCTGAACACAAAAAAATTGATACTAATTTCCCAGAGCAAAAAAAATTTAATGTTTCCGTAGTAGAGAAAGAGGTAGGAAATTCCAGTCTAAGTGCAGAAGATTGGGAAGAAATACTACAAGATTTTTTAGTAGAATCTAAAGAATTAATTGAAAAAGCAGATATTGCCTTAGTAGAATTAGAAAAAACACCTAATAATCAAAAGTTAGTAGACCAAATTTTTCGTTACTTGCACACATTAAAAGGGAATACTTCTTTTCTTGGTTTTTCTGTTGTTTCTAATTTAGCACATGCTGCAGAAGATGTTATGAAAGAAGTTCGAAAAGGAAATATTACTTTTTCTTCGAATATTATGGAAGTCATTCTTGATTCTATAGATTATTTAAAAGTATTTTTTTCTGGTTTAGCTCGCAATATTCGTGATGAGGGCGATCCTTCAGGAATTATTGCACAATTAAAACATTGTGTAGCACCTAATATACAGCGTTATGTTTCTGCTGTAGCTGGTGAAGACGCATCGAATCCTGTTTTTCAACCAAGACATGCTATTTCTAAAAGAACTATGGCTGTTGGCGAACAAACTATCCGTGTAGAAACAACACGATTAGATAAATTAATGAATTTAGCTGGTGAATTAGTTTTAGGGAGAAATCGTTTAACACAAGTCGTTCGTTTATTGGGGGAACGTTTTGGCGAAGATCGTCTATACCAAGAATTAATTTCTGCTGTAGATGGCATCAATTTTGTATCTTCGGACTTACAAGCTGCTGTCTTAAAGACTAGAATGCAACCTATTGGAAAAATTTTCAGTCGTTTTAATCGCACAGTGCGTGATTTAGCAAAACAAATGGATAAAGAAGTTGTCTTAATTTTACAAGGTGAAGAAACTGAATTAGATAAAACTGTGATTGATGCTTTAGGAGATCCTTTGACTCATATGTTACGCAATTCTATAGATCATGGGATTGAATCGCCTGCAGAACGTGTTCGTGCAGGGAAAAAAGTTGCTGGCAAGATTGTATTATCTGCTTGTCATCAAGGAAATCATGTATTGATTTCTATTCAAGATGATGGAAAAGGAATGTCTAGAAAAGCAATTTTAAATAAAGCAGTGGAACAAGGTGTAGTTTCTCTTCATGAAGGCGAGAGAATGTCAGATGCTGATATATTTGATTTAATCTTCTTGCCTGGATTTTCTACAGCACAGTCTGTGTCTAATGTTTCTGGACGCGGTGTAGGCATGGATGTTGTCAAAACAAGCATTGAAAAGTTGAATGGTTCTGTAGAAATTTCTTCTCAAATAGGAGTGGGAACTCTTTTTACTATCCGCCTTCCCTTAACATTGGCTATTATTCATACATTGCAAGTTTCTGTCAGTGAACAAGTATTTGCCATTCCTATTACTTCTGTGATAGAATCATTGCGAATTCATAGCCATCAAATAGAATATATTCCTAAAACTTCAGTGATTCGATTTCGAGAACATGTAATCCCACTTGTCCGTTTAAGTGATGTGTTTGAATTAAAAGAATCTAAAAATGAGTCTTCTAATATGTATGTGGTTGTAGTAGGTATGGCAGAAAGACGCATTGGATTAGTAGTAGACAACATAGTAGGCCAAGAAGAAGTTGTTGTTAAATCTATGGGAAAATGGTTAGAAAATACTCCTGGAATTTCTAGTGCTTGCATTGGTGGAGATGGGAAAGTCACATTAATCATAGATGTTGCAGGCATCTTTCGATTATTGCCTCATTCTTTAAGTTTAAGTGTTCATAAAAGTGAAATGTCTGTGCAACATCCTACTCTTCCTAATAGTACTTACATATTATTAGTAGAAGATTCTCGCAGTGAACGTAAAAGAACTCGTTTGATTTTAGAATCGCAAGGTAATTTTAAAGTTATGGAATCCATAGATGGAAAAGATGCTTTGAATAAAGTATTAAATTATCCTATTGACTTAGTTTTAACAGATATTGAAATGCCAGAATTAGATGGATACCAATTAACAGCCAAAATTCGTGAACATCGAAAGTTTCGTTCTTTGCCAGTCATTGCTATTAGTTCCCATAAAGAAATGATTGATAGGATTAAAGGTATGGAAGTAGGTATTAATTTATATCTTCCCAAACCTTTTGAAGAAGAAGAATTGCTTCATGCAATTCGAAATATATTAAAACATTCTGATGGTTTGTAATATATTTTAAGCTACCGTATGAATATGATTTTTGATACAATAGGAAAATTGTGATTTTTTATCCATGAATGGTTATTACATTATGTTAGAAATTACTTCTATTCCCTCTTTACAACCTAGAAAAAAATCATCTCATAAAGGAGATTACGGACGATTACTTATATTAGCTGGCTCTCATGGCATGTTAGGTGCAGGATGCTTAACAACTATGGCTGCCTTACGATCAGGAGTAGGATTAGTAACATGGGGAGTTCCCCATTCTTTATTTTTGCCTGCAACGATTAAAATGACATGTGCCATGGTACGTGATTTTTCTGAAACAGAATCGGGAAGTTTTTCTATGAAAGCTACAAAAGAAATTCTTTCCTTTGCACGCAATATGAATGTAGTAGCACTCGGTCCTGGAATCTCTAGAAATGAAGAAACATTTCATATGGTGGAACATGTTTTACAAGATCTAGTATGTTCCATTGTTCTAGATGCAGATGGAATAGTGGCAATTTCAAAAAATTTAGACATTTTAGAAAAACGAAAAAATGAGATAATTTTAACACCTCATCCTGGTGAATTTAGTACTTTGCTTGGAAAACCATGGTATGAACTACAAGAAAATAAAAAAATTTTTGCTTGTAAATTTGCAAAAAAATATAAATGCATTCTTGTTTTAAAATGTAATCCTACGATTGTTACAGATGGAAATCAAATCTATCAAAATATTTCAGGCAATCCAGGCATGGCAACTGGTGGAAGTGGTGATGTATTGACAGGAGTTATTAGTTCTTTATGGGCACAAGGATTTTCTTCTTGGGATGCTGCTGTATTAGGCGTATATATACATGGTGTTGCTGGCGATTTTGCTTGTCAAACATTAGGTGAGATGGGAATGATTGCCTCAGATATTGTAGATATGTTGCCTAAAGCATTTTTATCTTTAAAAAATTGCCCATAATTTCTATTGTATTAATGAAGGATTTTATATGTCAGATTCTTTGGATGGCACTGAAACTGAGTCTGTAGAAGATCAACAAACAAATTCGCAAGAAACTCAACAAACAAATTCGCAAGAAACTCAACAAACAAATTCGCAAGAAACTCAACAAATAAATTCGCAAGAAACTCAACAAATAAATTCACAAGAAACTCAACAAATAAATTCACAAGAAATTCAACAAATAGATTCGCAAGAAACTCAGTGTCCTAATAAACCTTTATTGTTTGGTGGATATCAAGTTAAAGCCGTTTTAGGTGAAGGTGGATTGGGAGTTGTTTATTTAGCAAAACAATTGAGCATGAAACGTAACGTTGCATTAAAAGTATTATATTCTCAATGGATGAGAGATACTGAATTTCGAAAGCGTTTTTTATTAGAAGCTCGTATTGCAGGAAAATTATCTCATCCAAATTTAATCCAAGTCTTTGATGTGGGTTATGATAATGAACGTTATTATTTTTCCATGGAATATGTCAAAGGCTTGACAATAGAAGATATGATTATGCAGGAGGAAAAATTGAGTGTACCTCGTGCATTAGATTATTGCTTACAAGTATTAGAAGCTTTACAATATATTTGGGAACGAAATCTAATTCATCGTGATATTAAACCTAATAATATTATGGTAAATTCTCGCAATGTTGCTAAATTAGGTGATTTTGGATTTGTAAAATCTCCAGGTGATGAAGCTTTGACAGCAAGTGATTTTGTTTTAGGTACGCCCGATTATATGTCACCTGAACAAGCTATGGGAAAAGAAAAACTAGATTATCGTTGTGACATTTATGCCTTAGGTGCTTCGTTGTATCATATGGTTACAGGACAAGCTCCTTATTCAGGCTCTGCGTCTATGGTTATCAAAAAACATATTAAAGAAAATATTCCTTCACCCTTAGAAATTGACCCTACGTTGCCAGAAAGTGTTTGTTTTGTGATTGAAAAAATGATGGCAAAATCACCAGACGATCGATACCAAACGTATGAAGAATTAAAGGAGGATTTATTAGCAATCAAAGAAGGAAGAAAACATAATGTGCAAAGGTTAGACGCTGGGAAAACAACGATTGCACGAGTAGATAAGTCGTATTTTGAAATCATAAAATTAAAAAAACAAATAGCGGTGATGCAACGTAGAGAATATTTTTATTGGGTGGTAATTCTTTTTTTAGTCCTCTTCCTCTTATTTATTTCAGTGAGTTTATTATGGGACATTGTTTAAAAAAATTGTTGACAAGAAAAGATATTCTTGCAAAATGTATACAATTTCTTTTACAACTGTTTGCCAATATATATAATATAATTATTGTGGCACGCAATATTTTATTTTGTAATGGGTTATTAAAACAAAGCAAAGTAAAAATCCCTGTGATTTCTTTAGGCAATATTACGACTGGTGGAACAGGAAAAACTCCTGCTGTTATTTGGCTAGTTCAACAAATTTTATTATGCCACCATCGTCATCCTATAATTTTATCTCGTGGATATGGAGGCGATGAAGCTAAAATATTTCAAAATAGATTACCACATGTACCTCATATTATAAATAGTAAACGCGTCATTGGTGCAAAACAAGCTATAGAAGTATATGGAACAAATATTTGTATTCTGTTAGATGATGGAATGCAACACCGCTATTTAGCTCGTGATTGTGATATTGTTTTAATAGATGCAATAGATCCATTTGGTGGTAATCATGTATTACCACGTGGTTTTTTAAGAGAATCAAAATTATCTTTAGAACGAGCCGATATCATATGTATTACAAGAAGTACTTGTATTTCTAAAAACGTCCTAGAAGAATTAAAATTTCAAATACAAAAATTTACTAGAGCAAAAATTTACTATGCTGACCATGTACCCACTTTCTTACGGAATTTTCAGACAGGAGAAAAAATTTCTATACACGCAGGGATAGAGAAAAAAATCCTAGCATTTTGTGGTCTAGGAAACCCAGAAGGATTTCAAGCAACATTAAAACAAATTGGATATAGTAATTATGAGTGGATTCATTTTCCTGATCACCACGCATATTCTTTAACAGATATCCAAAATATTACGAATCAAAAAAATGCGGAAATTTTGATCACAACAGAAAAAGATGCTGTGAAATTAGAAAAATATATGCCTTTACTTCAAAATGTCTGGATCTTAGAAATTGAATTTCAACTTTTATCTTCTAGATCTGAATTTATGAAACATATCACAGCCTCACTCAACAAGTAGGGGCAAGCATAAGGAGTGCAATATGGTTATTTTGGAGTATTATTTTAACAGAAAAAAAATCTCTGAGACAGAAGTTCCAGAGACAGCACAAATCCAGACTATTGGGCGTGAACAGTGCACATATTTATTTTCCAATGATGCACAATTAGCACCCGTTCATTTAATATTTCGTTTTCAGAAGAAAAAATTAGAAATCAATCCTATTGTCCATGCTATCTATAAAAGACAAGCTATGCCTATTAATAAATGGATAGCTATTGACTATAATATACCTATTTTATTATCTCCCAGTAGTTATATTATTTTTCGCTGGACACAAGATCAAGAATCAATGATAAATGAAAGTCTTGCAACTGCACAACGCCCTGCAATGCAACTTCGTAATGCTCCTCAAACAACCATGCAAATAGACTCTATTGAACCCAACAAATGGGAAGGGAAAAAAATTGGCACACGCTATGAAGTCCTCAAAAAACTGGGTCAAGGTGCCATGGGTGAAATTTATGAAGTCTATGACAATGAATTGATGCGTAAAGTTGCTTTAAAAATTTTGATCAATCAAGACATAAATAGTTCTGTTGGGCAACGTTTTTTACGAGAAGCTCATTCTATTGTTAAATTGTCCCATCCTAATATTATTCGTGTGTATGATATGCGTGAATTTCAAGGTAAACCTTTTTTTACCATGGATTTAATCGAAGGGAAAAATTTAGCAGAAATTATTAAAACAGAAGAAATCCTTCCTAGAACAGCAATGTCTTGGATTCGTGATATTGCATACGCTTTAGATAGTGCACACCAAGCAAAAATTATCCATCGTGACGTAAAACCTTCGAATATTATGTTGCATCATGGAGTTCCTATTTTGATGGACTTTGGCATTGCTTGTGACATAGATACGTATGCCACTCGATTGACAATGACAGGTGAAACTTTAGGAACTCCAACGTACATGTCCCCTGAACAAGCTATGGGTCAAAATGATAATATTGGTCCTTGGACAGATGTGTATGGTTTAGGTGCTGTTCTCTATGAAACTTTGACAAAACAACCACCTTTTGTAGGAACACCGATGGAAATCATGCAACAAGTTTGCAACGTAGATCCCATCCCTATGCGACGCCATAATCCTGATATTCATATGGATGCTATTGTGATTACATCCAAAGCAATGTGCAAGGAACAACAATATCGTTATCAAAGTATTAGAGAAATGGGCGAAGATATCCAACGGTATTTAAATGGTGAACCTATCCATGCTACGATGCCACCTATATTGCTTCGCTATAGGAGAATTATCAAAAAATATAAATGGGCAAGTATAGTTGCCTCTATTATATTAGTGTTTTTGATGTCTATCGGAATCTATTATTCGATAAATAGTTATATTACACACAGAAAATTTCTTGCAGAAATTCAAAATGATTTACAAAATATTACAAAAAAATATGAAGAAGTACAAAAGGAAGATACCTTACAAGGATATACAAACATTACAGAAGATTGTTCTAGAATTTTACAACAAGGTGCTAAGCCCCAAGACATTTTACCCTTAAAAATAGAAGCAACAAAAAATATCATTTCTAAACTCATTGCCAACGAAAATCATGATTTTATCGATGTTTATATTAGCGTTTTGCTCCAAGATATGGCTACATTACAAAGTTATCCCCATCTAGAGAAGATTGAATTAAAAAATAGTGAACAAAAAATAATCTATTCAGAACATATAGAGGATTATTCTAAACATATAGATAATTTTATACATAAAAGCAAGCAAGATATCGAAGAGCAAAAGCAGAGAACAAAAATAGAG